>Ga0210015_1000571_pt1 | contig 38568 bp, 36 predicted proteins | sample CryGeymeta201522_FD_185471 | JGI IMG/M metagenome (GOLD analysis project Ga0210015, IMG submission 185471) | Groundwater microbial communities from Crystal Geyser aquifers in Utah, USA - Crystal Geyser metaG 2015-22 (SPAdes) (version 2) | ecosystem: Environmental > Aquatic > Deep subsurface >...
GATTAATCATTCTGAAATCCAGGCTGCGGTAAAAGAGGGAATACTAACTATAAGAATCCCAAAAATGCAAAAGAAAGAAAAAAGAAAAATCGAAATTCACGAAGAAGAATAAAGTAATAGTAAAAACTAAAAACCGCTCCCAATTTAGTAAGGCGGTTTTTAATTTATTTTCGGTCTTTATTTTTTTATATTTGATTTTTTGTGCCGCGAGAGAGAACAGCTTAGCCCTTTTTAAAACGTGTCGGAGGAGAGATTCGAACTCTCATGGATTTCTCCACTGGGTCCTAAGCCCAGCGCGTGTACCAGTTCCGCCACTCCGACAAAAGGGGTGTGGGTTTAAAGTTCGACCGCCTGCCCAGCTTTAATTTCAATTCGCCTACTTTAACAAAAGTGGAATGAGAAATCTTCCACTTTTGTTTTACCCGCCTAAATTTTGTAGAACAAAACTTTGGCGAGTTTAGATAAAAAACACTTTTCAATCAATAAATTGATTCTTTTCTAAATCTTTTATTGACACCCTACTTGCGATAGAAACGAGAAAATACGGCAAGTAAGAAGTTTACCTGCCCAAATTTTATTTTGTAAAATTTGGGTAGGTTTAGGCCTTTAACTTAGCATCATTTCCACCAATTTCACTATTCCCTTGGAAAGAAAAGCTACGGCTATCCCGGCTACCGCCCAAATTAATTTATCCCGAGCAGCATTCACTTTAGCCGGATCTCCGCCAGCCGTGGTAAACTGAAAAGCAGCAAAAATAATGATAACTCCAGCCAGAATCAGTAAAATTATAAACATATAATCAACAACAGTCTCCATTATGTCCAAAATGCAACACAGGGCCCCATCCTTAATGTACACCCCTGTACTTTCGTCGCAGATAACTTCATCTGGGTTGCACCCATATATATAACCTTCCAAATTATGCTTTACCGTCGTACACGTACATTCCGGTACTCTTTTCACTAGACCCTCATCCTGAGCCAACACTATCGGTGCCACCAATAAACTTATTAAGATTAATGCTGGTAAAACTTTTTTCATAAAAATATAATTTCAATAATCCGAATTTATCCGAATGCTCCGAATATTATTAGTAGAATTAGTAGAATTCGGATGCCATTCGTAAATTGGGATTAAGTAGCGTAAGCTACTTTCGACCTTTGAAAAACTTTTTAATACTTTCTAGTCCAATTATAGCAAAAAAGCCAAAATTTTGAAAATAAGAAGTGGGTTCTGCTTCTTCTGGTTTTACCCCTAATATATCTTTTAGTAAAGCGATTATGCCTTTGGCCACCAAAACAATGGCTAAACCAACGGCAGTATAAATCATTATAGTTTTCCCTTTACTTACTTTTTGAGGATCGCCACCCGAGGTCAAAAATGTAAATCCGCCTATCAAAAACATAATCGGAGCAAACACAATGGCTAAAAACCAGATAAAATTAATAATTCTGTCAATCAAATCAGTAACAGTGGTGGCAGTTAGAGGGTTTTCTATTTCAAAGATGCCACTCCAGCCACCGCCGTCATCGCCACGATCGCCATTCTTTTCTTTACAATTACTATAGTCACGTTTACAGGTTTTATCAGGACCAGTATCATAACAACCCAAGGCACCACTAACGAACTCAAAGTCTCCACAGCTTTTATATTTTAACTGCTCAGGGCTGCAAGGCCGAGTTCCTCCACAATCACATTCCTCCCCCGGTTCTACTTTCCCATTACCACATACTGGTTTAATTTCGCACCCAGAAAAATCTATGTGGCAATCAGCTTTGCAGGTTAAGCTACCAGAACCTAAATCCCACTCAAGACAGGTCTTCTTATTATCGATAAAATTACCATCTTCACATTCTTCATCGTAATAAATATTCTCAATTTTCCCATTCTCAATTATCCCGTCCCCACAGTGACAATCCTTTAAATTTTTCTCACATTCCTCTTCTTTTAGCCCCAACTCATCACAACAGCCCGTAGGTTCAGATTCACATTTACGACTTTTATATTTATCTGCGCCCGTACATTGAAGTGTAGCACTACCACCTCTACAAGCTCCATACTGCCAGTCTCCACAATTACAGACACATCCACCTGAACAACAAACATTATCTTTACAATCACAACCTTGATTACAGCTCCAATTTTTACATTTAGTACAAGGTGTTCGCCCACTTAAACTTTCATCATCATTGCAAATACACTCGATACCAGCCCTACACTTGAAATGATAATGGTACCATTGGCCATCTTCTTCTCTGCAGAAATCATAAACATCATTACAGCCGGCTCCGTGACAAAATGCACACCACTCGTCAGCAGTAAGTGATTTATTATTTGCATCTATGTATAGTTTATTGCATATTTGTTCACCAGTAATGCCTTTAACTTCAATTTTTTTAGTAGCTGTTTTCTCTATCTTCTCCTTCAGTTCAGGTCCTTCGTAAACACCAACCTCAGAATTGGCAGTAATGGTATAAGTTCCTCCTCCATACTTATGAATAAATCCATTACTACAAGTGTTTTTGGTATGTTCTCCGCACTCGCCTATCCCCACACCACAAAAACATTTTGCTTTCTCTCCGTCACCAAAATCAATCTTTAGCAACCCGCTATAATATCTTTCTGGATGAGCTTCAGAATATATACCTGTTAAAGTTACCGTAATCTCCACATCTTTCCCCGCCTCAACTTGTGCCGGTGATTCTATAGAAAAAGAAACGGCAGCCTTAGTCAAACTTACAAAACCGAAAGCCCCGAAAAACAAAACGGCAACGAAAATGGGGATAAATATCCTTTTCATACTTCTATTTCAAGATTATATGCTTTTACATTAGCGAATCAAGGTTCTGGCGAAGCCAGGTTCTTATTTTATTTTAATATATTATTTTGAAAATAACAAGGCGTAGTGATAACTTCCGGCTTCAAATTCTTTTTCCAATTTTAAATCTAATTCTTTAGCTATCTCTTTAACTTCATCCGGAGACACTCTTTGCTCGGGTCCTTTTGAAGCAGCCGGTTTCCAATCCACTACCAAAACTTTTCCTCCCTCCCTCAAAACTCTTTTACCTTCTTCTAAAACTCCTTTTTTATCATTTACCTGAAACAAAAGATTGGTCATTAAAACTAAGTCCAAAGAGGATAAAGCCAAAGTAGAGCCTTTTTTGCTTTCAATATCGGACCGAATGGTCTGGATATTAAAAATTTTTTCTGACTTCATTCTTGATTTCAAAACCGAAATTGGTTCTGGTAGAACATCTATGGCATAAACCTTTCCTTCGCTTAATTTCCCTGCCAGGGGTAAAACCCAGCCGCCAGAACCTGAACCAAAATCAGCCGCCACCATATCGTCTTTTAACTCGAGCTTATTTAAAACTTCGGTTGGATTAAGAAACTCCATTGTTGTTTGATTGTTAGATTGTTAGATCGCTCGCTCTGCTCACTTTGTTAGAATGTTACATTCCAACATTCCAACATTCCAACTTCGTTAAATACATGCTACTGATGCCACTTTATCTCCTTCTTCCAGCCTCATTATTTTTACTCCCTGGGTAGACCTTCCTAATTTAGAAATAGTTCCGATTTTGGTCCTGATCACCTGTCCTCTTTGAGAAATAACAATTAAATCTTCAGGGGCCTGCTCGCAAAGCGAGCGGGAGGGCGGTGGGAGGGTTGTAGTCTCTGTTAAAACTCTTGAGGCAATGAGTTCCCCGGTCTTTGGAGTTATCCTCGCGGTCTTTATGCCGCTTCCTCCCCGACCCTGAAGTTTATACTCCTTTAAATCGGTTCTTTTCCCGTAACCATTTTCGGTCACCACCAATAAATATTGTTTCTCCAATTTTTGATTTTTGATTTTTGATTTTTGATTTTGAATAACGCCCATTCCTATTACTTCATCTTCCTTTTTCAACCTAATTCCTCTAATCCCGGAGGCCGGTCTCCCCATCGGTCTGATATCTTTCTCTTTAAATCGAATTGACTGACCTTTTTTGGTCACCAAAATTATTTCGTCTTCGCCAGTGGTTTTGGAAATCTTCCGCAGGGCATCTTGCTTTTTAAGAGAAATGGCTATTAATCCTGAGCGGCGAACATTCTTAAATTCATCTATGGCAGTTTTCTTTATTATACCTTGTTTTGTCACCATTACTAAATACTTCATACCAGAAGCCTCATCCTTTTTGCCCAAAGAAAATAAAGCCAAAACCTTATCCTGGGGAGAAATTTCTAAAAAATTAAGAAGCCCCCGACCCTTAGCCACCCTGGACCCTTCTGGAATTTCATAAACCGGAACCTGAAAAACTTTCCCGGAATCGGTAAAAAACAAAAGATTGTCATGGGTTTGGGCTGAAAGAAAATGTTCAACAATGTCCTCTCCTACGGTTCTCATCCCCAAAATACCCTTACCCCCTCGTTTTTGCTTTTTATAAAAAGATGGATTTATCCTCTTGATGTATCCCTGTCTGGTTAAAGTAATAATCGTCTCTTCCTGGGGAATTAAATCCTCCTCGGAAAAGTCACCTGCCTTTTGGGCATAAACTTTGGTTCTTCTCGCATCCCCAAAAGCTTCCTTTAATTGAGCCAACTCCTTTTTTATCACTTCTTTTATTTTTTGGGGACTTCTTAAGATTGCGGAAAATGTTTTAATCTTTGCAAGCTCCTCTTTGAGCTCATCTTCTATTTTCTTCCTCTCCAATTTTGCTAAGGCCTGAAGTTTTGTCTCTAAAATTGCATTGGCTTGAATCTGGGTTAATCTAAATCTTCTCATTAAATTCCTCTGAGCCATTTCTCGATTTTCCGAAGCTTTGATGGTTTTAATTACCGCATCAATTTGAGCCAAGCACTTATGTAAACCTTCTAAAATATGGGCCCTCTCTTTGGCTTTTCCTAAATCATATTTAGTCCTTCTAAAAACCACTTCTTTTCGATGCAAAAGAAAATATCTTAAAACATCTGCCAAAGAAAGAGTTCTGGGTTGAATCCTATCTACCAGGGCTAACATATTTAAATAATAAGTCTTTTGAAGATCGGTGAACTTATAGAGTCGGTTCAGAATTTTCTGGGGAAAGGCTTCTCTCTGCAAATCTATTACAATCCTCATCCCTTCCCTGTCCGATTCGTCTCTAATGTCTTTTATTCCTTCCATCTTTTTTTCTTGAACTAAATTTGCAAACTGTTCTAATAGCTGTGATTTTTGAACCTGATAAGGAATTTCGCTAATTATAATTTGAGCCCGGCCAGTTTTTTCTTGCTCAATTATTTCTGCCTTACCTCGGGTGATAATTGGACCCTTGCCCTGAGAATATGCCTCAATAATTTCTTTTTGGTTAAAAATACAACCGCCGGTAGGAAAATCCGGTCCTTTGACAAATTTAAAAAGATCTTCGGTATCGGCCTTGAGATGGTCAATTAAATAAATACAAGCGTCTACCACTTCAGATAAATTATTAGGAGGAATATTAGTAGCCATGCCAACGGCAATTCCAAAAGAACCGTTTAATAAAAGTTGGGGTAGGGGTGAAGGTAAGACAATCGGTTCCTTTCTTGTTCCGTCGTAGTTATCAACAAAATCAACGGTATCTTTACTAATGTCTTTCAGCGTCTCTTCGCCGATTTTGGAAAGTCTGGCTTCAGTATAACGCATAGCAGCAAATTCCCCCGGATCGTCAATTGATCCCCAATTTCCCTGTCCATCAATCAAAGGATACCTTAAGGAAAAGTCTTGAGCCATCCTGGCCATGGCATCATAAACTGCCATATCTCCGTGGGGGTGATAACGACCCAAAACCAATCCAACTACATTTGCCGACTTTCTAAATCTTGCGGCGTGAGTCAAGCCATCTTCGTGCATCGCGTACAAAATCCTCCGGTGTACCGGCTTTAATCCATCTCTGGCATCTGGCAAGGCTCGGGAAACAATTACGGACATCGCGTAATCAATATAGGATTCTTTCATCTCTTCGGTTATTTCCCGGGGTTTAATGTAGCCAATCTCGGTATTTAATTGTTTTGACTTTTTTGCCATACTTTAAAAATTCAAAAGATATTTTGAATTTGGTTTAAAATGCTCAATATCTTGAACCCGACACTAATACACGAATTAGCACGAATGACACTAATAAATATTCGTGACATTCGTGTTTCATTAGTGTATTGGTGTCGCGTTTATGGCTTCAGGACCACTATCTTCCTTCCTCCTTCCGGCAAATCTTTCTTTTTGATTAATAACTTTAGCTGGGGTTCGGTTGATTTTTGCCCCATTGCTTTTAAAAATTTCTCTACCCCCTCCAGTTTTCCGCCAGCTGGCGGATTTAATTTCGGTATTTGGTAGTGCATGGGGATTACGATTCGGGGATCAATTTGAGAAATAATTTTGGGGGCTTCTTTTGAAGATATAGTATAGACTCCCCCTACCGGAATCATTAAAATATCAATGTCGCCAAGGTTTTGAAGTTGATCGGGAGTTAACTCTTTTTGGCCAAGGTCGGAAAGATGACAAAGCTTTAATCCCTCTGCCTCAATGGTATAAATTGTAACCTTCCCCCGTTCACGACCCTGAAGATCATCATGAAAAGCAGAAACCCCCTGAATAAAAATCTCTTTTATTTCATACTCGCCGGGACAGGTAATTAAAAATGGTTCTTCTATTCCGCCCGCAGAACGAGACAAACCTTTAATGGCCGCTTTGTTATTATGGTCATTATGGTCATGAGTAATTAATAAAATATTAGCCGACAAATTAGGAGGTCTTAACCCAATGCTTTCGTCAAAAGGATCAATTACAATTGAACTTTGCTCCCCCTTAGATCGGGTCACTATAATTTGAAAACAAGATTGTCCGTGCCAAATGATCTGCATAACAGTTTTATTTTACCATACGCTTTACCTCATTTACAAGATAAAATAGTTGTGATAAACTGGCTTTATGATAATAAATGATATTTTAACCCCACCCAAGGCGGGTGAAATTATTGAGGGTGAAACAGTGGGAATTGGAAGTTCCGGTCTTTTTGTTGACCTGGGCGCCTTTGGAACTGGAGTTATTTACAAAAAAGAGCTGCAGAAAACTAAAGATGATTTAAAAAATTTTAAAATAGGAAATAAAATTTTTGCCAAAATAATGGAATTAAAAAATGAAGATGGATACTGTGAACTCTCATTAGCCGAAGCCCAAGAAGAATTAGCCTGGGCAGAATTAGAGAAAATCAAAGAAAAAGACCAAACCCTCAAAATTAAAATTTCTAAAGCAAACAGGGGAGGATTAATAGCAGAAACACTTCATGTTTCTGGCTTTCTGCCTCTTTCTCAATTATCTTCCGATCATTATCCTCGGGTAGAAGGAGGAGATAGTGCAAAAATTCTGCAGGAGCTTCAAAAATTAGTGAGCCAAACTCTTGAAGTTAAAATATTTGATTTAGATTCAAGACAAAAAAAACTTATTTTTTCCGAAAAAGCAAAGGAAATTCAGAACCTCAAAGAAATCGTTAAAAAATATAACCCCAATGAGATAGTAGAGGGAGAAATCACCGGTATCACAGATTTTGGAGTTTTTGTGAAGTTTTCCGCTAAAGACTCCCAACGGAAGTCAAGGGGGACGACGGAGAATCCGACAGATGAAGTTTCAGCAGAGAAACACCCAAAACAATTAGAAGGTCTAATTCATATTTCTGAAATTGAACCCCAGACCATAACTTCATCTGACGGGAGTTCAGCCCTCGCCGAAGGCGAGGCTGCCTCCTATGACGGGAAAGCCTGTCAGACTAAAAGAAAATCATCGCCATCGGAACTTTTTAAAATAGGTCAAAAAATAAAAGCAAGAATTATTAAAATTGCTGATGACAGAATTTATTTATCGTTGAAAAACCTGAAAGAGGAAAACTCAAAAAACAATCCAAATAGCTCGGTATCTTGACAAAAACTTTTTTTAAGGATATAATTAAGGGTAACCTTTGAGGTTACTCATTTAAAAATTAGCAAGGAGGGAAAATAAAAATGAATGCTTTCCAAGAAGCTCAGTTAGGAGTAATCATCGGTTTAACTGAATTGGCAGATACTGAAAAAGGTACTCCTCAAAATCAAAACGCTCTTGAAGCACTGAGAGAATGCCTGCAGGATGCCCTATCAGAAAATATGTTGTTTGGTGTCTGTAATTCCCTGGTATCTTTAGCTAATAGCGAGGCAAAAGTGAACACCGGAGACTTCCTAAATAGGGGGAAGATAATCTCTCTTAGGGATATTGCCCTTCTCCGAGTCGGCTTAAAAGAGTTACTGAACTTTGTTTCTGAGTCAGAAAAAGGAGAAGTAAAAGGAGCTATTTCCATAGCTCAACCCCAGACTGTTAGTCTTTTTTCTAAAGCTCTCCGGGGTGGCAAGTTTTACTACTGGGATACCTCAGGACAGGTCAAAACCAAAACTTCTAAATATTTTCAGGGAATCCCTCAAGAAAGGTGGCCTAGAAGAGACGGTAAAGAAGATGAGGAACCACGATTTGATTTTCGAATTAATTTCCAAACCGCGAATCATATTTACAATGCTTTACTTCAGTTAGAACAAACCGAACAAGGAGAAAGTGCTGGACAATCAGAAAAACTCTCAATAATGAAAAGGGTTCGAGGAGAAAAAACTTGTCGAAGAAAGAGGGAAGCAAAATTCTTCCTGGAGCACCTTCCGCCCAAACTAAGACAAAGGATAAAGGAGGAAAATCCCTCTAAGAACTAAGTAGTACACGAAAGTCTGTCAAGACCCCTTGACAGACTTTTTGCTATATGCTACAATAAAATGTCCGAAAATAATTCGGCAATTGTACCCTAACAAAGCCAAATAGGGAAATAATTTTTTTAAGTAAGGAGGTAGAAATGAATAACAAAATTAATGCACCCGCTCGTGTGGAACCTTTGTTCTGCCCGGTTTGCCCAGGAGACTACCCAAAAACCCGACGCAAAGCAACCGACCTCGTTTGCGGAGATTGCTACCGAGAATACGCCAACGAAGCGGCCATTAGCCTCGCGAAGGGTAAGTTCCAAAACATCTTTGAATGGGTGGCGGAAAAGGCTCCAACCATCCTGACTTCGCTGGAGGTAAAATACGCCTCGGCTAAAGCCGAGATTGAGAGCCTTCAGGATGAGGTTGGGAAAGAGGCTTTTGAGAACCTCAAAAAGAGTAGCGGCGGAAAAGCAGTTCCCCGGGAAATCTGGGAACAGGCTTACCGCCAGAAAAAGGGGGAGATTTGGAGGGCGAAAGGCGGCAACGTCAAGTTCGCCCGGACGAAGAGTCTGGAATCAAGAATCGCCCTTTTGAAGGGTATTCTCGAAAAAGCCCGGAATCCCGAGCCCAAGCCGGCAGAGCCTACGCCTGCGCCTGCGTCAGAAGCTGCGCCTGTGCCACAGTCAAAATCTCAGCCGTGCCGCCGGAGTAAACGCGAACCTGGCGAAAAACCTAACTCTAATCACCGTGCCATGATCGCGACCCTTCGCCAGCAAGAGCTGGAGGAGGAAGCTAGAGAAGCTCTATCAGCTTCTTTATCTGGCTCTTTATCTGGCAATGAAGCCAGCTAAAATAATCCCTATTTGGCTTTAGAAAAGACCCTGAGTAGTCGCAAGATGAAAAGGGTCTTTTTATTTTTGAAAATTTATGCTAAAATACACTTGAAACCATTTTAAAGATATGTATAATAAGAAGTTATGAAACACCTCACTAAAAATTTTATAATTGTTTTGCTTATTTTCCTGACCGTAGCAGGAATTTTTGCCTTGCTCTCCTATCCGGGCCAAGAGAAAAAACCAATCTCTTTAACCGAATTGGTTCAAGACATTAATCAGGGGAAGGTCAAGGAAATTACGGTATCCGGAAATGATGTTTCAATTTTGTATCAAAATGATACCGAGGCTAAGTCAAAAAAAGAGACAGAAATTGCTTTTTCTCAATCCCTCTTAAATTACGGGGTAACCAAGGAAAATCTTCAAAAAATAAAAATTAATTCTGAAGAAAAGGGGGGATTGCTGGTTTGGCTGGGACCTACACTTTTACTAATTCTTCCTTTATTAATTTTCGGAGCCTTCTTCTGGATGATTTTTCGCCAGGCAAAAACCGGAGCAATGCAGGCTTTTGATTTTTCCAAGGCCAGAGCCAGACTTTTTGGAGCAGAAGGACATCCCAAAGAAAAAATTAGTTTTCGAGATGTGGCCGGGCTGGCAGAAGCAAAAGAAGAATTAAAAGAAATAGTAGATTTTTTAAAGAATCCTAAGAAATTCTTACAAATGGGAGCCAGAATCCCGAGGGGGGTTTTACTAATGGGACCGCCTGGAACCGGAAAAACCCTTTTGGCTAGAGCGGTGGCCGGAGAGGCCAATGTTCCCTTCTTCCATATTTCAGGATCAGAGTTTGTTGAAATGTTTGTCGGGGTGGGGGCGGCCAGAGTAAGAGATTTATTTGCAACTGCAAAGAAAGCGGCTCCCTCTATTCTATTTATTGATGAATTGGACGCAGTGGGCCGCCATCGGGGAGCAGGACTGGGAGGCAGTCATGATGAAAGAGAGCAGACTTTAAACCAAATTTTAGTAGAGATGGATGGTTTTGAAAGAGATACCAATGTCATGGTTATGTCGGCTACCAACCGCCCCGATATTTTAGATCCAGCCCTTTTGCGTCCCGGCAGATTTGATAGAAGGGTGGTCTTAGATTTACCAGACATTAATGACCGCGAGGAAATTCTAAAAATCCATGTCAGAGACAAGTCTTTAGCTATAGGTGTTGACTTAAGAGAAATTGCCGAGAGAACCCCGGGATTTTCGGGGGCAGATCTGGCTAACTTAGTCAATGAAGCAACTCTTTTGGCTGCCCGAAGAAACAAGCATCAGGTTTATCAAGAAGAACTTTTAGAATCAATTGATAAGGTCTTACTGGGACCGGAAAGAAAAAGCCATATTTTATCTGAAAAAGAAAAAGAAATTGCTGCCTATCATGAATCGGGACATGCTCTGGTTGCCCATTTCCTTCCCAATACAGAACCTATCAGAAAAATTTCAATAATTGCCAGGGGAAGAGCGGCCGGTTATACCTTAAAATTACCAGCCAGGGAAAAATATTTAAAGAGCAAAGGTGAATTTCTTTCCGAACTGGCTACGTTTTTGGGCGGTTATTGCGCTGAAAAATTAGTATTTGGAGAAATTACTACCGGAGCCAGTTCTGACTTACAAACTGCCTCCGAGCTTGCCAGAAAATTAGTGAAAGAATACGGAATGTCCGAAAAATTAGGACCGGTTGCCTTTGGAGAAAAAGAAGAGTTGATATTTTTGGGAAAAGAAATTGGGGAGCAAAGAAATTATTCTGAAAAAATTGCGGCAGAAATTGACGCCGAAATAACCAAACTGATTAAAAATGCCCAAACGACAGCCAAAAAAATCCTAAAGGAAAAGAAAAGGTTTTTAGTTAAAGTGGCTAAAACCTTAATAAAAAAAGAAACTATTGAAAGGGAGGAATTTGAAAGATTGGTTGGAAAACTATCTGCCAACCACCCGAACATAAAATCATGATTAAGCTAATTATTTTTGATTTAGATGGCCCGATTTTGGATTCCTTGTCGAAGTCTCAAGAATCGGTATTGCAAGGAATTAAAAAATTAATTCGGAATGGGACGCCTCCTCAAAAAGTAAGAATAACCGAAGAAACTTTTGTAAAACATTGGGGATACCCAGGACTTAAAACTTCAAAATTGATGTTCCCGACTCTGAATAAAAAGGAATTAACGGTAATTACTGATTGCTGGAGAAAAAATGAATTAAAAGGAAAAATTCCTTTAGTAAGAGGAGCTCTAAAAACTTTAAAGACAATGAGAAAAAAAGGATTTTTTACTGCACTTCTGACTGCGAGATTTGAAAATCTAGAATTTCATTTAAGAAAATATTCACTTGAAAATCTTTTTGACATTGTCCAAAGCTGGAGGCCAGCGACTTTACCCCTTAATTCCAAAATAAAACCAGAAAAAATCCACAAAAACCACATATTCTGCCATCACCACAAGCCCGATCCCAGGGCATTAAATCCAATTTTAAAATGGGCACGAAAGCGAGGGATTTTTAAAAAAGAAATGGTAATGATTGATGATACTTTGGTGGGTTTGGAGGCGGCGAAAAATTCTAATATTTTATTTTTGGGAGTTTGTACCGGACCCATGAATTCAAAAGAAAAATGGCAAAAATTCGGAAAATTGAACAAAAACTATGTAATAAGTTCTATAGCCGAATTACCGGGGTGGCTGAAGAAATGTGCGGGCACGTAGCTCAATGGTGGAGCGTTTCTCTTATAAAGAAAAGGGTGTTGGTTCGAGTCCAACCGTGCCCACCAAGGGCACTTGGCGCAGTGGTAGCGCGTCCCGCCCTTTCTACGGGCGATTAGCTCAATGGCTAGAGCGTTCGCTTGACGTGCGAAAGGTTACAGGTTCAAATCCTGTATCGCCCACCATAATTGATAATAGTCGAACCTATTTTAAACGAAAATCTTGTTTCTCCCTGCGCGCGAAGCGCGCGCAGGTATAAAAAATAAAAAATTTATGAAAATAACCAAAAAAATCATTGAGAATAAAGGAACAGAGAGGCTAAAAAGGGGTTTTGCCAAAATGCAAAAAGGCGGAGTGATAATGGATGTTATTAATGTTGAGCAGGCAAAAATAGCTGAAAAAACTGGGGCAGTGGCGGTTATGGCTCTCGAAGCTGTGCCAGCCGATATCAGGGCAAAGGGTGGGGTAGCCAGAATGGCTGACCCTAAAAAAATCCAGGAAATAATGGAGGCAGTAACAATTCCGGTTATGGCTAAATGTCGAATTGGCCATTTTGTTGAAGCCCAAATTCTCGAGGCTTTGGCCGTGGATATGATTGATGAAAGCGAGGTTTTGACCCCGGCCGATGAAGAAGACCATATTGATAAAAGAAAGTTTGTTGTGCCCTTTATTTGCGGAGCAAGAAATCTTGGGGAAGCCCTGAGAAGAATAATTGAAGGGGCAGCAATGCTTAGAACAAAGGGAGAACCGGGAACCGGGAATGTTGTTGAAGCGGTGCGGCATATGAAATTGATAAATAGGGAGATATCGGTTTTAAAAAAAATGTCAGCGGTACAACTGATGAGAAAAGCTAAAGAATATCGAGTCCCGCTTAAATTAGTTAAAGAAACAAGAAATTTGGGCAGGTTACCGGTGGTCAATTTTGCGGCCGGTGGTATAGCTACCCCGGCTGATGCTGCCCTGATGATGCAAATGGGAGCGGATGGCATATTTGTTGGCTCAGGAATATTCAAGAGTTCAAACCCAGAAAAATATGCCAGAGCAATAGTTGAAGCAACTTTGCACTACGATGATCCAAAATTGATAGCCGAAGTTTCAAAAGATCTAGGAGAGGCAATGACCAGTTTGGATATCAAAAAATTATCAAAGGATCAACTAATGCAAATTCGGAGTACATGAAGAAATTAAAAATAGGAGTTCTAGCTTTGCAGGGTGCGGTTTCTGAACATATCGAAGCTTTGGAAAAGGTAATGAACAAACTATATCTTAAGGGAAAAGTTATAACTGTCAAAAAGCCGGAAGACTTGAATGATATTGCGGGCTTAGTGATACCGGGAGGAGAGTCAACAACCATAGATAGATTGATGGTTAAAACCGGAATTTGGGAGAGAATAATAATGCTGGCGAAAAAAGGATTGCCAATTTTGGGAACCTGCGCCGGAGCTATTTTATTGGCAAAAAAAGGAGGTAAACAGGTAGAACAAACTCGTACAATTTTGTTGAATTTGATGGAAATGAAAGTTTTGAGAAATGCTTATGGTAGACAGCTCAATTCTTTTGAGACTGATGTTAAAATACCGGAGATTGGTAATAAACTTTTTAGGGCAGTTTTTATTCGAGCGCCGGTTATAGAAAAAGTTTGGGGGAAAACCAAGGTTTGGGCTAAATACAAAAATAAAATAATTGGAGCAAAAAAGGGCAATGTTTTAGCTTTAACCTTTCATCCCGAATTAACCAATGATCTTAGAATCCATGAGTATTTTGTTAAAACAATCCTGCCCTAAATCGACTTTGTCGATCGGGCACCCGACAGTTCAACTACTGTCTAGGGTGAAATAATTATGGAAATAATTTACGAAGATGATGATGTTTTGGTTGTTGATAAACCGGCTGGAATTGTCGTTTTCCCCGAAAACAAAATTAGCGAAAAAACCTTAATTGATTATCTTTTCAAAATCTATCCTAATTTAAAAAACGTTGGTAAATCCCCCAGATACGGAATAGTTCATAGACTGGACAAGAATACCTCAGGAATTCTTCTGGTAGCAAAAAATAATAAAACCCTAAATTTTTTACAAAATCAATTTCAAACCGGAAAGGTGTTTAAAAAATATCTTGCCCTGGTAGTTGGCAACCTGAAACAGAACCAAGGAATAATTGAAACCCTGATTGGTCGCTCACCAGGGGATAGAAGAAAACAAAAGGTTTATCTGCCCGGAGAACCCGATTCTCAAGAAAAAAGAAAGGCAGTTACTGAATATAAAGTATTGCAAAGGTTTGAAAATTATACTTTAATTGAGGTTGAACCAAAAACTGGTCGAAAACATCAAATCAGAACTCACCTTGCTTATCTTGGCCATCCAATTTCCGGAGACAAACTTTATGAATTTAAAGGACAAATTTGCCCTAAAGGATTAAAACGGCAGTTCCTCCACGCCAATTACTTAAAAATAGAATTACCTAGCGGAGAAATAAAAGCATTCGAGTCGGAATTACCCGAGGATTTAAGAAAAGGTGTATTGGAAATTAAAAATTAAAAATTGAAAATTTTATAAATATGCCTACAAAATTTGAAACTTTTATAAAAACTCAATTAAAAACTGATTTACCCGACATTCGTCCCGGTGATACTGTTCGGGTTTATCAAAAAATAAAAGATTACTACCCGGGAGGCACTACACTCTCCACATCCTCCCGCGCCAAAGGCACGGGCCCCTCGAAAGACAGAGAAAGAATTCAGACTTTTGAGGGACAGGTTATATCGCGAAAACATGGGAAAGAAATAGGAGCCACGATTACGGTAAGAAAGACAATTTCCGGAATTGGAGTAGAAAAAATTCTTCCCCTTCACTCCCCTACCATAGAGAAGATAGAAATTTTAAAAAGGGGGAAAGTAAGAAGGGTAAAACTTTATTATTTAAGAAAAAGGGTTGGAAAAAAGGCAAGATTAAAAAGAAAAGAAGAAAAATTGGAAAATAAAAATAGAAAAGATGAGGGGTAATCAGAAAAACATAGATTATCAAATAAAATGGACTCCTGAGTTTGCTTATGCGATTGGATTATTAACCACAGATGGCAATCTTTCTAAAGATGGAAGACATTTTGATTTTACTTCTGATGACGTTGAATTGGTGAAAACTTTTAAGAAATGCATGAATTTAACCAATGTAAAGATTGGAACGAAAACAAGTGGATCCACAAATAAAAGATACTCTCGTATTCAATTTAGCAATGTTAAGCTTTATAAAAAGCTTTTAAAAATAGGACTAATGCCTAATAAAAGCAGAAATATTAATGGGCTTAAAATTCCTAATAGATATTTTTTGATTTTGTAAGGGGCTGCTTTGATGGTGATGGTACAATTTTCTCATATTGGGATCAAAGATGGCATAGTAGCTTTATGTTTTATATTTCATTTGCCTCGGGAAGCTTTAATTTCCTTCAATGGTTACAAAAGAAAATTAAAACAAACTGCGGTTTAAATGGTTATATCGGAAAAAATGGGGATAATCGTAATTTTATTCTTAGATACGCAAAAAAAGAGTCTTTAGTTTTATTTAATAAAATGTTTCACTCTAAAAATATCCCTTTTCTAAAAAGAAAATATGAAAAAGCATTAAAGATCTTTCGAACTGATGAAAATCATAACAGAAAAAATTTACCTGCGCGGGTGGTGAAACTGGCAAACACGCCACTTTGAGGTGGTGGTGCCCGTAAAGGCTTGGAGGTTCAAATCCTCTCCCGCGCACTAAATTGGACGGCTAGCTCAATGGTTAGAGCATCGCGTTTACATCGCGGGGGTTATAGGTTCGAATCCTGTGCCGTCCACTTGCCGCGGTAGCTCAGGTAGTAGAGCACAGCTCTGAAAAAGCTGGGGTCGCCAGTGCAAGTCTGGCCCGCGGCACAAAATTGCGGGAGTAGTTCAGTGACAGAAAGGCCCCCCACTTTCAAAATGCGGGTGTCGTATAACGGCTATTATACAACCTTGCCAAGGTTGAGAAGAGGGTTCGATTCCCTTCACCCGCTTTTTCTCGATATAGGGCGGGGAGGTCACGGGCACGCATCCCGTCACCCGCTCCTTTATCGAGTCTGCCGAAGGGTTGACACCCCCTTGTAAATAAGTTAAGATGACAAAACCCCTAAAAAAGGGTTTTAAGATGACAATTCCCCTAAAATGCCCCAGATTTTTGGGGCAAAATACCTTAATTATCATCATAATTGTTGGGATTCTCTTTGGCCTTCCAGTAATACTAAAGGCTCCTCGGGTAGAAGCTGATTTGACCGAGATTTCTGTCCCAAAAAATTCAGGAGAGTTAGCCCTAATTGAAGGAAATAGTCTCTTGCCAATATCTAATCCAAATAATCCAGAAGAAAAGCCAATTCGAAGAATAATGGTAGTGGTAACTGGCTACTCCAGCACCGTAGACCAAACTGATTCAGATCCTTTTGTCACTGCGGCAGGAACCCTGGTTCGAGAAGGTATAGCGGCAAATAATTTCTGGCCATTTGGAACAAAAATAAAGATACCGGAATTATTTGGAGATAAAGTTTTTGTTGTTGAAGATAGAATGAGTTGGGAAAAAGGGAACTATCATATTGATATCTGGTTCCCTGACTATTGGCAGGCTTTAAATTTTGGAGCAAAACAAACATATATCGAAATTTTAGAAAATTAAAAACCAAGAATCAAACAATAAAAATCCCCCGCCAAATTTTGGCGGGGGATTTTTTGTGGGCGAGGAGGGAGTCGAACCCTCACGGGTTATACACCCAACGGGTTTTAAGCCCGTCTTGTCTGCCATTCCAACACTCGCCCGTTTTTGAGGCCTGGAGGAGACTTGCACTCCTGTAAACGGTTTTGCAGACCGCTCCCTAACTCCTTGGGTACCAGGCCATAGTCACCACTAATACAATAATCGCTGTTTATATTAATCCTGACTTACCGACAGGTTCTTCTGCATTATATTTTATCAACTCTATCACTTTTTTCAACACCTCTTCAATTGTCCCCTCTTTTGTAAACCCGGCCGCATAGGGATGTCCTCCTCCTCCCAGTTTTTTTGCAATTTGATCTACTTTTTTCCCCTTAAATGGTTCTGACCTTAAAGAACCTTTTATTTCCCCTTTTTCATGTTCAACTAAGAATAGAGCATAATTGCAAGTAGCAGCTTTAGAAATAATTGATGTCGCCCAGCCGTTATCTAGAATTTCAGTCGGATCTCCGGTAGAAAATGGTTGATTTTTTAAATCTTGGTAAGATAACCAGGAGTAAACAAGACTATGTTCCGGAATAGTTTTTATTCGAGATAAAACCTTGCCGCAAATTATTAATGAGAAATTGGACCCAATAGAAAGGGTTTGATTAACAATCTTAACCAAAGAAACTCCCTTAGATAAAAGGTCCGATGCCGCTCGCAGAGTTTTAAAACCAGTAGAAACATGAGAAAACCCTCCTGTGTCGGCTACAATGCCTGTCAAAAGACAAACAGCAATTTCTTTATCTATCCAATCCCGGCCTTTTTGAGAAAAAGTAGGAATCTGAATAGACGAATTTCCGATTTTGTCATTTAAAATTTTAGTGGGCGGATTTTCTTTTAACCACCAGTAAATGATTTCGCAGGTGGAAGAAGCTTGGGGATCAACTACTTTAATTTCTCCTTTCTGATCGCCCTGGTGATGATCAATAGTTATTATATTTTTAGGAGATAATCCGGAAGCAAAAATATGGTCGGGAAGTTTTAATCTTCTAAAATCGCCGTAGTCCAAACCAAATAAAAGGTCAAATTTCAAATTTTCTGATATTTTATTTTTAATTTCAAAAAATCCCGGCAGAAAGCTGAGGGTTTTTGAAGGAAAGTGGGGTAAATACAAAAATGGTTCAAAATTTAATTTTTTGAGAACCAAATTCAGGCAAAGAGTAGAGCCGACTGCATCGGCGTCGGGATTTTCATGAGATGCAATGAGAATAGATCGAGCACCTTTCAGCATTTCATCGATTTGCTGGAATTGGTAAGTAAAAGAGTTAGACATAGTAAAAAGTCAAAAGTCCCGCCCAATTTTCTTTGAAATTTGTGGCGGGTGAACAAAACTTGTGGCGGGTGAAAGTTTTGAGTTTGCGGCCTTGATCTCCTCTAGTAGCTCCTCAATTCTTTCTGCTTCACTAGTTTTTTTCTCTTCCACGAATCTAATTCTAGGAATTGGTCTCATCTTCAGGCGTTTGTTTAACTTCTGTTGAAGATAGTAAATTAATTTTTCTAAAATCTCCAAAACATTTTGGACCTTATCTTTGGGTATTACAGAAATATAAACCCTGGCCTGACTTAAATCAACCGAAGTTTCTACCCTGGTGATAGTTACCAAAACATTGCCAGGAAAACTAAATTCTTTCAGAAGAAGTTGGCCCAACTCTTTTTTTATTAACTGATTAACTCGCGGAATTCGCCTGCTCAAGTTAGATTTTAGATATTGGATATTAGATTTTAGATAATCGTAATCTAATATCTATCATCCAGCATCCAATATCTAATTATAGTTCACCTTTTCTTCTTTCTTCTGTATAAATTATTAAAGTGTCCCCTTCCTCAATTTTTACATCCCCCTCATAAAGCACCCCACAGTTTTCCCCCTTGGCTACCCTTCCCATATCTCTTTTGTCTTTTTGAAGATTGATTAACTTTCCCTTACCCGCTGCTTCTTCTTTCCCGGCTAAAATCCGAATTACCTCAATTTTTGTTCCCAATCTAACCTCCCCCTCAATTACTTTTCCCCCAATTATCTGTCGATTTTTCTCGGTTCGAAAAATAACCGAAACTTTAACTTTTCCTAAATTCACCCTTTCTATTTCCGGTTCTAAAAATTTTTCCATCAAAATTCGAACCTTCTGAGATAAATCATAGATTATATCAAAATTTAGGATGGTAATATTTTCTCTATCAGCTAATTTTCTAGCCACCGGGTTGGTCTTAACTCGAAATCCCAGAATCTTGGCTTTCCCAGATTGAGCTAATTTAACATCGGACTCGGTGATTTCGCCAACTTCTTTTTTTAAAATTCTCAAACTAACCCTTTCCTGGGGAAGATTTTTTAAAACCTGCTCAACTGCCTCTAAAGACCCCAAAACGTCTGTTTTTAAGATTAAGTTCAAAATTTTTTTCTCCGGTCCTGTCTCGATCACCACTCGCTCATCTGCTTTTTTTTGTTTGGTTTGGGTATATTTTTGAGCCAATTCAAGACTGTCAAAAACTTTAAATTTTTCCCCTACCCCGGGGACGCCTTGAAAACCAAGTAAAATACAGGGCATTGACGGAAAAGCTTCCCGGATAGGGTTTCCTTGAAAATCTTCTAAAATTTTTATTTTGCCAAAAATAGAAGGGGTTCCAATTATTTCCCCGCTTTTTAAAGTTCCATTTTTTACCAAAAGGGTACAAGTTGCCCCCCGCTGAGAGTCTAAATAAGACTCGATTATCACTCCCTCGGCCGGGGATTTTAAATCTGCTTTTAGGTCTTCCATTTCTGCTACCAATAAAATCAATTCTAAAAGCTCCGAAACATTCTTTCCGGTTTTGGCAGAAATTTCTATCGAAGGAATTTTACCGCCCAATGACTCAACCTGAACATCTTCTTTTTCAAGGGCAAGTTTTACTTTCGCCGGATCAGCTTTAGGTAAATCAATTTTATTTATGGCTACAATCTGAGGAATTCCTGCTTTTTTAATGTAAGAAATTGCTTCTTTGGTCTGAGGTTTTACTCCCTCCTCTGCTGCTATCACCAAAACTGCAAGGTCAGCCACTTTTGCTCCGCGAGACCTCATCGCCGAAAAAGCTTCGTGACCCGGGGTATCGATGAAAGTAATCTTTTTATTTTGATGGCTAACCTGATAGGCTCCTATGTGCTGAGTAATGCCCCCGGCTTCTTTTTCGGCCACTTTTGTTTTTCTTATCCAATCAAGTAAAGTCGTTTTTCCATGGTCAACATGTCCCAAAACCACCACCACCGGCGGTCGGCTTACCTGCCCGCCATCAGTTTGCACCGAAGGCGTTGGCAGACGAATTAAATTTTTATTTTTTTCCGCCTTTGCCATCTTAACCATAATAATTACAAAGTTGGCAAAAATCCCACGATCGTAGAAATTTCGCCAACTTTTTAATTAGGAGTTAGGTCCTTGCACTGCTTTCTCTATTGCTTCTTTTTCTTCTTTGGATAATGAGTACGAACTGCACCCACCTTTAATGGGTTTAGCATAAACTCGATTAAATTCTTGCAAATACTGCGAGGTCAATACTATCCCATCGTTATTCTCATCCAATAAAGCGATGGAAAAACTCTGATTTCCGCCCACTCCTTGAAAGGGGTTAAACCTTACTATTCCTACCTTCTGTAAATTAGTTCTTGACTTTTTTTTAAAACTCTCCAAATCCTGAGTTAAATCTTTAACTTCCTTACCGAGTTCCTTTAAATATTTCAAAACTTCTTTCAAATTTTCCGGTTCTTTTTTGTTTTTTTTAAAAAATTTAAACATAGCGGAGAGGGTGGGATTCGAACCCACGTGTCCTGTTTAGGGAACAGCGGTTTTCGAGACCGCCCCGTTGTGACCAAGCTTCGGTACCTCTCCGTTTAACTTACATTCTTATCATTTTACACTTAAAATGTCAAAATCGCAACAAAATAATCACTAAAAAATCTCGCTTTTGCGAGATTTTAGACATTTTTAATCTCCTTTCTAATTCTTCCTAAAAATCTATCTAACATAATTCACTTAATATTGCCTTGAAAATCTTAACACTACTCTTGGTAGTTCACTTTTAAAGAACCGGGAAATCATTATCCCGTGTTATTTTTGATGGCAAAATGTAGGGGAAATTATTTCCAAAAAAATAAGTTAAGAAGCAAATCACTTTTCCTTTTATAATTTTGGCTCTAAAAAATTTTTTGACTTCTCGATGATATCTTTCGAAATCTGGGAAATGTTTTAGTAAAATCTCTGCTGCTGTTAACCCCCAAATTACCCCTCCGCCTGACCAGGGTTTGACAAGACCTGCTGCATCTCCGCAGAGAGAAATTTTACCATTTTTGGGTAAAACTAACCCTCCGGGGATTAAAGCTGATTTTAACTCGTATTTATCAATATCTATTTTTTGGCTTTGGCAAAATTCTTTAAAATCTTTTTGAACTAATCTTATTTTGCCAATCGCTCCGTATTCAATCCGACAACCCCGGGGGATTTTCCAACAAAATCCCGAATTTTTGGACCAAATTTCAACTTGATTTGAAAAATCCTGAATCGGGAGAAAAATCTGAAGACCCAGCCGGAATGAGGGTTTAGGCAAAGAAAGCAATTCTCTTACTTTTGACAGGCTCCCATCACAACCAATAACCCTATCAAATCCTTCGGGAAAACCTTGGACCGGCTGACCCAATAAAATCTCTCCTCCATTATCCTTGACTAAATTATATAAATATTCATCCAATTTCTGACGGTTTACTGCTAAATGAACCGGATTTAACCTTAAATTGACAGTTTTTCGCGGAAAGTGAATTAAGAAAGATTCGATTTTATTTTCAATTAACGAATCACAAACCGGGATGAAATTTTTAATTCTTTCTGAAATTAATCCCGAACAGGGTTTTTGGCCGATTTGTTTATTTCTTTCAAAAACAGTTACCTTGTAGCCGGTTTTGCTTAATCTCCAGGCTAAATACAAACCAATAACTCCGGCTCCGATAACAGCGACCCGCAGGTTTTTGTAATTATTTTTCATCCCCACACCAAATAAGCCCAACCCCACCTAATTTTTCTTAAAGAAAATTTTGGCGGGCAAGAGGGGCTTTTTATCTAATTAAAGAGTGTTGGCTTAATTTTACTCTGATAAATGAGCATAGAGAATTTTTCCAAAATCGTCATAGGTGTCACCTATGGATTTTTTAGTCTTCGATTTTTTAGGTTGTGGACCCAGCGAGACTCGAACTCGCGATCTTTAGTATGCCATACTAACGCTTTTCCTCTAAGCTATGGGCCCGAAAATCGGGTAGAGAATTTATTCATTCTTTATCTCTACCCTTCTGGAAGATCAAGGTAACTAAGTACCTCCGATTGGATTATCTCGGTTGCTTCGGACCGAGATTTTCCTGCCAAAACAAGAGGCCTACCGTAAACAAGAACCACCTTAAACTTACCCAGCAGCCAGAATTCGATGAAAAAGTTCCAGGCGGAAAATCTCATCTCTTCCTTACCTTTAACCGTCACTTCCTTGTAGAAATTCTCCGTACCCTGGACACACCAAGGAATGGTTTCTACGCCAGGCTGGACGGCCAGTATTCCGCAGAGCTGGGTAAACCTTCTCATCGGCTTTCTCTTTTCGGGGCTGAGAATCAACTCTCCGTCAACGGCCTTGAAATCCCGTCCTGTCGCTCCTGCTATCATTAGATTATGGCCGCCGTTCAATATCGCGACCATTTTCCTGATATGACTTGAGGCGAGGGAACTGTTTCCTTTTCTTTCAATCGGAACCAGAAAAGCGACATCCTGGAGAAACTTTAAGAAAGGAATTCTTTTGATACTGTCGTTTGCCACCGCCACGAAGGGAAGGAACTCCGGACCCCAATGAAGCAACCTCAAAGCCAAACTGAGGAATTGGTCGAGCCAGGAAGGATGGTTGGATACATAAAGTCTGCCGCCCTTATTCCAGACGAGTTTCTCGTCCAAACAGATTTCTTTTATTTTTCCTCGGGCACGGGGAATCTGGAAAAAAAGGACGACGGTAAGAACCGCCAATACGCAGGAAAATACGTATCCGATTCTCCTAAGCCAACTTCTGAATACTTTCACTTTTATCACCTCCTTTCTCGAATACTTTATCTTAACAGCCAAATATGGCTGGTTATTTGAAAGAACTAAAATTTTCCCTGTGCCCCTGATAGGAGTCGAACCTATATTTCATCCTTAGGAGAGATGCGCTCTAGTCCATTGAGCTACAGGGGCCCTAAACCAAAATTTCTATGAAATTTTGGTCAGGCCTATTCACCGACTCGTTTTAGCAAGTCAGTGAATAGGCCATCCTCAATTTTTGAGTATATCAACTTTTTCCCTTGTTGGCAATGTAATTCAATGCTAAAATAAAATTGCTAATTCGTAGAGTATGGAAAAATCACCAATTGTCGAAGTAGCCAAAAAAGTTTGTCCTGCCGTAATTACCATCATTATTTCCAGAGACCTACCCAAGGTAGAGGGCTTTTATTTTTTTCCTTTTGGTGGTCGAGAATTTGTTATTCCAAAATTAGAAAAAGGGAAAGAGAAAACAAAAATTGGCGGAGGATCAGGCTTTATTGTCTCTCCGGATGGTTATATTTTAACCTCCCAGCATGTGGTTGCCGATCCTGAATCAGATTATACAGTTATTTTAGAACCAACCAAAAAATATCCAGCTAAAGTGATATCTCGGGATCCAATTAATGACATTGCTGTTTTAAAAATCGATGACAAAAATTTACCCTATTTAGAATTGGGAGACTCAGATAAGATTGAACTGGGGGAAGAGGTCGTTGCTGTTGGAAATGCCTTGGGGGAATTCCATGATACACTTTCGGCTGGTATAGTTTCGGGAATGAGCCGGGCTATTACCGCCTTTTCTGGTTTAAGCAATCAGGTCGCTCAGCTCCGGGGACTGATTCAAACTGATGCTGCCATTAATCCAGGAAATTCTGGCGGACCCTTAGTCAATCTGGAAGGGAAGGCAATTGGAGTTAATACCGCCATGGTCATGGGAGCCCAAAATATTGGCTTTGCTATTCCGATTAATTATGCCAAAGGGGATTTAAAGGAAGTTAAAAAATATGGAAAAATTAGAAGACCATTTTTGGGAGTAAGATATATCGTTTTAAACCGAGAAATTGCTCAGGCTCACAAACTTCCGGTAGATTACGGAGCTTTAATTGTCAGAGAAATTCTGGGAGAAGAGGCGGTAGTTAGGGGTTCAGCCGCTGATGGGGCTGGTCTCAAAGAATATGACATAATTTTAGAAATAAATGACGAAAAAATTACTGAAAAAAATCCATTAGCCAATCTATTACAAAAATTTAAAATTGGAGAAGAAATCTCTTTAAAGGTTTTAAGAGAGGGAAAAGAAATAAACATAAAAGTAAAACTGGAAGAAAAAAAATAAACGCTTCACTTTCTCCCGAAGGTGATAGGGTAAACGCGGCGGGGGAAAATCCCATCCAGATAAAAAACAGCTTTTTCAGAAGCTGTTTTTTGTTTAAATTTGGTGGCTAGTCGGATTCGAACCGGCGACGGCTCCTCCACAGGGAGCAGTGTTAACCACTACACCATAGCCACCATTTTGTGCCCTCGGGAGGACTCGAACCTCCAATCTCTTCCTTAGAGGGGAATTGCTTTATCCAATTAAGCCACGAGGGCTCTATGCAAATTTTTCTTAAAAATTTGTCGAGCCCGACAAAAACTTTATGAGAAAGTTTTTGTATAGGGCAAACTTACCCCTTATTTTAGTAAAAATTAAATAAAAATCAAGGCCCAAATTTATTCCATTGGTTTTTCGCTAGCTTTTTCAAACGGATTTAAATAAACTTTCGATTCCAATTTCTCTAATTTTTCTCCTTTCTTCTCTAATGTCAGTAAAACTTCTTGCAGATCCTTTTTGCTAATTTGAATTTTTGGTAAAGCAACTCTTGGCTCCAAATTCTGGATTAAAATAAAGTTTTTATAGAATAAAAAGGCCCAAAAAATTAAACCAAAAATTACTAAAATCATAAAAATCAAGCAATGATGTTTAGCCATTCCCCAAAAAGCTTTCTTAGTTTTTCCTGCATTTGCTAACATAAATAGAAAAATCTTAAAAAATTGAACTATTTAGTAAAAACCGTTAAAGAAATGGAAACCGCAACTTCGTTGTTTGTTTTTTCCAGATTTAAATTTTGAAGTTGTAAAACAAAGGGGCTATTCTCCAGGCTTTCTAAAAATCTGGTAAAACTAGAAAAATCGGAAGTTAAAAAGACCTGAAGGCAAAGGGCAGACCAGGGATTCTTTTCGTCTTGGCTAAAAGAAAGCGAGGAGGTTTTTACTGATAGCCCAAGGGAATTTCCCGTTTTTTCCAAATAATTTAAAAATTTAATCGGATTTTCTGGATCCAAAAACAAATCGTTGATTTTTGCCAATTCTGGTCTTAAGTTTTGATAATCTTTGCTCAGTTTTTCTAGGGTGCCTTCCTTAGATTTTAGGGAAAAATAGACATCTCTTTGAAAAACTAAATCTTGGGTATCTTTTTTAATTTGGTTTAAGGCAGGTAAGTAAATCAAAAAAACAAATAAAAGAAAGAGTGTGCCAAAAATTACCAAAGAAATGTAAATTTTTTTATAAGGAGTCATTTTATTTTGTTGCATCGGAAACTGAAGGTTTCCGATACAACACAGAGGGGGTCGGGGAGATTGGGTATCTCCCCGTGTAGGAAAACAGGCTTTCGCACGCAGCGAAAACGTTAGAAACCGTGGGTTCTATATGTTTTTCCTTGCAGGGAGGTGGGAGGGTGTCGTCTAAAGAACATAGTTCAGTTTATCGCGAGCCCGAAGGGCGAGCGACTATGTTCAAACTTATTGTAAAATTATTAGGATTTAACCAGTTAGAAGATGGGAAATAAATATCTTTGAAGTTTTCCCGGGCTTCTAAATTTTTTTTAAATTGAAACAGGCTCTCGCGATCGGGACATGCACCCAAGATATCAATCTTGGAAATATACCGGCCAGCAGAAGAATCGTAATCCCTGCGATAAGAAAATTTAGTCAAATAAGAACCTAATGGTAAAATCTCCGATATACTTTCTAAAATTGAGGCCGGGCTAACTTCCTGTTGATAAAAAGAATTCAGCTTAGAAAGATTGGTGTTGATTTTCTTAACTTCCCCCTCTAAGTCTTGAATCCCTAAAAATTCTATTCTCTTTTGCTCTAACCCAATCACCTTCTTTTCAGATTCGGTCAAAATTTGCTGGGCCACGTCCAATCCACTACAGCTTATTTTAACCGCCAATAAAATCAGGGTTAGGGCAATTAAAAAAGCAAAGAGAAAAATCTCTAAATTTAAGATTATTTTCCAATACAGTTCGCTTTCCAATTCTCTTTTGTATGATGGAGGCAATAAATTAATCATTTATTTTGCTTCGCAAAATTTTACAATTACTCAATTAACGAATTGATTTGACATGGGTTGACTTAACCCCATTAGCGAGAACAGTTCTCGCTAAATTAAATTTAGAATTGCGAATTAACGAATTTTATAAACTCTCAAATCCGCAAACGTGTTAATTATCTAATTCCTTAATTATTTAGATTGAACGCCCACCAGTGCCAACCCTAAAGCCGTCGTGTATTTTAATGAGTCTTCGGGTGATAATTTTGGATTTGCGCCCTCCGGCAAAATATTCACCCAAGGATTTCCGAATTTGACCGAAATTTTTAAGTCTTTGGACAAAATCTCGGAGATTTCTTTCAGTTTGGGGGAATTGCCCGAAACTAAAATTTTTTCAATCTTTTTTATCTCCGGATGGTGAGACTGAAAATATTCAACATATTTTTTAATTTCTTCGGAAAGAAGAGCAAATTGCCCTTCGGAGACTAAAATAGAAGAAGTAAATCTTATTGAGTTTTTTAAAAAAATAATGAAATTAGCCTTAGTTTCTTCTAAATCAATCAGGGCCAGGGGAAATTGGCTTTCCTCATTTTTGATTAAAGCCCTGGAGATTGCTATTGACTCGGTTTCGAAAACTTTTGGTAAAATCCCAGCTTTTTTAAATACCGATAAGTAACTATCCACTATGGTTTTTGGCAGAGCAACAACTAAAACCTCTTGAACTGAGTCTTCTTTTAAAAAAGAAGGTGAGATAACCCGAAAATCTAAATAAACTTGTTCAATCGGTAAGGGTATATGGTTTTCTGCTTCATAAATAATGGCGCTTTGAAGTTCTTCTTTGGTCATTTTTGGCATTTGAATCACCTGCAAAAATGCCTTTTGTTCCGGCAGGGAAGCCACCGCATATTTTGTTCTTAATTTTTCTCCTTTAACCTTTGCCAGGGCTTCTTTGATTATCTTTATCAGGGCTTGTTTATCTCTAATTTCTCCACCCTTAACAATCCTGGGGGCAATTTCAAATTCTCCCCAAGAAGCCAAATCAAAAAAAGGGGCCCGCGATTTTTTAAGCTTCGCAATTTTCAAAGATGAATCGGAGATATCCAATCCAAATACTTCTGGTTTTATTGAAAAAAACTCCATACTCTTATTTTAATTATATCAATTTAATTAGGAATTAGAAATTGAAAATTGAATTTTTTCTGACAGAAAAAATTCAGAAAGGGGTCGGGGAAACTGGGTGTTTCCCCGTGTAGGAAGACAGGCTTTCGCACGCAGCGAAAACGTTAGAAACCGAGGGTGTCTAAGGAGCGGTGTTAGTCGAGCTCAATCGGGGTCCCCGAAATTCGCGAAGCGAATTTGGGGTGATACAAGCGAGACGTGCCGCGACTTAGTATACCTCCTCCCAGTGATCAATTTGGATAACCGGCGAATTGGGATTTAATTCGGGATCTAAAACTTGCTGAAAGTATTCTGGTTTATAAGTAATATTGGCAGTAAAATTACTGCCGGAAATCTTTATATTGCTGGCAATAACCGTGCCGACAGGTGTAAATTCAACTCCGGAACCGCTAATTCCTAGTTCTCTGGATACGTAAGTTAAACCGTCAATGGTCAAATTGGCATTAGGGCTGCTAATTTTTAAATTTCCATTAATCAGTAATCCTCCGCCATAATCAGGATTATAATTAACGGTAAGATTTATACCGGAACCGGACAGCTCTAAAGAACCGTCAATTACCAAAAGACCATGGACCTCTAAACTATATGCGGATTTATTTAATTTAGTTCCCTCGGTGACATAAATAATGCCGTTTAAAACGGTACCGCTGGCTAAATTTTCAAATTGGCTGCCAGTATAAGTAGTTATTGCTCTGTCAGCCCAGCCATCGAAATCAATCGGCGGCATATCAATCGTTGAGGTTGGAGCATCTTGATAGCTGTTGTTTAAAATTATTTGAGAATCGGAACCGCTAATTTCTATTTCGTTGCCGGCAGTTAAAGCTCCGTTATTAACTGTTAAAGTGCCGCCCGACCCGCTAATTTTAACGTCGTTGTTGGCATGAAAACGGCTGCCGTTAACTGTTATACTGGCATTGGAACCGCTTATCTCAATATTGCCATCTTCTTCCTTTCCCTTGATGCTGGAAAACATAGCAAAATCCCAATCAGAACCAGAACCTTCTGCTTTTGTTATGTAGACCCTAACCACTCTTTGAGACTTTCCGTCTGCTATCTGGTAAGTTGAAGTGGCAATCATATTAGCTTCGGCCGGAGCAGAACTGATAAAACTTACGAAATAACTTGCTTTATTGTCACCGAAAACATTGGTTTTGGTAATATCGTCGTCGGGAGACAAAGTGCTGTTTAAAAAATTATTTTTAGTATCTTCGTTATTTTTTAATTTCCAGATTGCCTCTGAAATCCCGGCTTCGGCAAGATAATAAGTTTTGGTACCAATTTTGTCACTCGTTGAAATTTTAGACTCAATCAAAGTAAAAGATAAAAAGTAAGTTCCCAAAAGTAAAAGTATTCCCAGGGCCAAAAAAGCAATAAGAGAAATAATGCCGCTTTGGTTTAATCTCATTTTGTTAATCATTAACTTTAAATGCGAAGCATTCAAGGTTCTGCCGAGCGAAGCGAGGCAGGTTCTTAATTCAAGACTATATGATTATACCTTAGCGAATCAAGAGCCTGCGAGCGAAGCGAGGCAGGTTCTTAATTCAAGACTATATGATTATACCTTAGCGAATCAAGAGCCTGCGAGCGAAGCGAGCAGGCTCTTATAGGTTTCTTCCAAAAATTTTGGTGTTTAAATCTATCTTTTTATCATTTTTTTCTAAGGTTAAAAAAATATTAATCACCGGACTTCCCCAAAATTTTAGATCCAAGACATACTCCCCTATTGTCTCTGGGCCCTCGGTAGTCGTAGCAACTAAATCTTCCTCTGAGGAGGTGGCATTCCAGGGTAAAAATTCATCGGGATTTGACGCAAAATAGTATCTTTTTACTTCTCTCTTAGCTTCCTTATCTTGTTTGAAATAACGAATATAATGATAGGGTTCGGGCCCGTGGCCATCTTCAAACTCACAAGAATCTGTAGCTTGAGGGGGAATTTCCGAATCTAAGGCATCGGGAAGTTCGGTTACTAATTCTTTGGCTTGACGGATTTCTCTGGTCATTCTTTCTAATATCACCCTGCCATTTTGGTTAACTTCCGCCAGATCTTGGCCTTTTTGATATGCCTGCTGAGTCATTAAATGCAAAGAAGAAATTGCGATTACCACGATGATAAAAATAGCTAAAACTACTAAGAGCTCGCAAAGACTAAAACCTTTTTGATTTTGGAATTCCATTTATCTTTTAGTAATTAAAGTTTTGAGAGTAATGCTTTTTTCCGAAAAACCAGGCCCTGATTTCCAAAAAACTTTCACATCTATTTCTTTTATCCCCAAATCAATTTGGCTGGTAGTAGAGTTAACGGGATCATAATAATTCACCCAGGTTTCTCTTTTGTAAAATTCGAAATTAGGAATTTCGCCGTAGCCCTCACAAAAAGTAACAATTTCTTCATAGGACTTTGCAATGATTTCCTCAATTTTAGCTTGAGCGAGCCTGGAAGCCACGGTTTCCATCTTTGCCAAATTTTGGATTTGAATTCCAACAGGAAACATTGCCAAAACTCCTACTATTCCTACTACCAAAATAAAAATGGCCAAAATAGTTTCAATTAAAGTAAACCCCCCCTTCATGTTTAATTTATTTAATAATTTTAACAAAACCAGCCGGACCAACTTCAAGAGTGGTGGTTTGGTTTTTGCTATTAATCAAAACAATGCTACCCCTCTCTTTTACCGCTCCGTAGGGATTAAATATAACTTGATTTGAGGTAAAATTTATTTGACTAAAACTTACCCCCTCGGGAAGCTCTTTTTTGCTAAGAAATTCGGCAACATCTTGACCTTGGACATATTTAACTAATTGATATTGATGGGGGAAGGTATCGGTAGAAAAAATAATCCCGTAATTAATTTGTTCTGTTACTGCCAACTGTTCTGCCAAACGAAAATCGCTAGCCAACTCTCGCACCTCTCCTGATAAACGAAGACCGGGTTGAAAATTTTTAAATACCGGAAATCCTATTCCGACCAGAATTGCCATAATTCCTACAATTATTAAAAATTCGGCTAGGGTGAATCCTCTCATATCTTTTGCCTCGCAAAATTTTACAATTACTCAATTAACGAATTGATTTGACACAGGTTGACTTAACCCCATTAGCGAGAACAGTTCTCGCTAGATTAAAGTTAGAATTGCGAATTAACGGATTTTATAAACTCGCAAATCCGCAAACTTATTAATTATCTAATTCCTTATTAACTTATTACATTGCTCCCGTCATTTGATAGATGGGTTGAATGATTGATACCGCCAAAAAGCCTACCGCTCCTCCAACTAAAAGGATAATAATTGGCTCGATTACCGAAGCCAAATTTTGAGTAGTTTTAGTTACTTCTTCTTCTAAAAAGTCGGCGGTTTTCTTTAAAATATTGGAGGTCTGGCCGGTTTGCTCTCCCACTCCGATCATCTGCAAAACCATTGGGCTATAAAGATTGGCAAAAAATTCCAGGCTCTCGGAAAGATTTTTGCCAGCTTTTACTTTTTGGCCGGCCTCAATTATAGATTTTTTAAAATAGAAATTGCCCAAAGCGTCGGAAATAATATTCAAAGATTGTAAAATTGGTAAACCGGCGTCCATTAAAGTAGCCAGGGTCCTAATTGCATAAGCCGAATTGCTTTTTTTTATTAGGGGAGCAAAAATGGGAAGCTGCAAAAAGAGGTAATCAATGATTTTGTTGCCAATTTTAGTTTTCAGCAAAATTCCTATCAAAAAAACCAGGCAAAAAATTATTAAAATTACCAAGTACCACCTTTCGGCCAAAAATAAAGAAGCGCCCATTATTAATTTGGTGGTAAAAGGAAGCTCGATATTCATTTGAATAAAGGTTTCCGCTAACTTGGGAATAACCACCAATAACATTAAAATCAAAATCCCAATCATTGCCAAAATAATTACCGCTGGATACATTAAGGCTCCCCTGATATTTGACCTTAAAGCGTATTCTTTTTCAAGATGAGCAGTTATTTCTCCCAAAGATTTCTCTAAGGTTCCGGACTCTTCCCCAACCTTAACTAAATGGTAATAAAAATCAGAAAAAACATTGGAATATTGATGAATTCCGGCAGAAAAACTTTTTCCCCCGATAATGCCCTCCCGAACACCCAATAAAACATTCTTCAGTCTTTTATTTTGAGATTGAGAAGCTAAGGTATTAAGAGCCCTGGCTAAACCCAATCCGGCTGAAACCATTACCTGAAGATTTCTGGTAAACATTATCTTTTCTTTTAAACTTACTCCTCCTAAAAAAGGAAAAGAAATTTCCTTTTTAAATTTAGATTTTTTTAAGGGACCCGCTTTAATTAAAATAAAACCCTCTTGACGAAGAATTTTGGCTAATTCTTTTTCATTCTCCGCTTCCCTGACGGCTTCTGTGGTTTCTCCTTTTAATGACTTGGCAGTGTAAGAAAATGTTGGCATTTTTTAAGATTTAAGATTTAAAATGAAAGTAATCTAATGTCTAATATCTATTCGATAATAACGCGTAGCACTTCCTCAATTGAGGTTATTCCCTGGGCTGCCTTTACGAATCCGTCCTCTACCATAGTTCTCATTCCCTCCTTTTGGGCTTGTTTTTGAATTTGATCTGAAGTGGCTTCTTTGACGATCAACTCCTTAATGGTTTCAGTAACCGGCAGAGCTTCAAAAATTCCAATCCGACCTTTGTATCCATCAGGACAAGCTTTCGAGGGTTTTGGTCGATAAAAATCAATGTCCCTTATATCCTGATTTGGTTTTAACATTTTCTCTTCTCTTAAAACATTTAAAATTTGTTCAATATCACAGTATTTTTTTAATTCGCTAATCAGGTTTGGGGTCAACCTATAATTTTCTTTTCCCTCGTAAAGCCTTCTTACCAATCTTTGGGCTATTATTAAATTTAAAGTAGAAGAAATTAAAAATGGTTCCGCCTTCATATCAATTAATCTAGGGATAGCTCCGGCCGCCGAGGTGGTATGTAAAGTAGATAAAACTAAGTGACCGGTCAGGGCAGCATTAATGGCGAGACCTGCCGTTTCATTATCTCTAACTTCTCCTACCATAATAATGTTCGGGTCTTGTCTAACCAGTGCTCGGAGACCGGAAGCAAAAGTTAAACCAATTGCGGGTTTAACCTGAGTTTGATTAACCCTGGGTATTTGATATTCAATTGGGTCTTCAACGGTAGAAATATTAACCTCGGGAGTATTCAAAATCTCAAGCATTGAATAAAGGGTGGTAGTCTTGCCGCAGCCGGTGGGACCGGTCACCAAAATCATTCCAGTGGGTTTTCTCAAATTAATTTGAACTCTCTCTAAACTCTCCTCTCTTAGACCCAAACTCTCTAAACTAAAAGCCCGACCCGACTCCGGTAAAAGCCGCATTGCAATTTTTTCTCCATTAAATACCGGTAAAACCGAAACTCGAACAGAATATTTATATTCCTCGTCTTCAAATTTAAATCTGCCATCCTGGGGAAGCCGGTGCTCATCTAATTTTAAATTACTGAGAACTTTTACTCGAGCGAGAATCCCGGACTCTAAACTTTTAGGAAGGGTCATTGCGTCATGCAAAATCCCATCAATTCGATAACGAACTATAATTTCTTTTTCGGCAGGTTCAATATGAATATCTGAAGCTCGATCTAAAATAGCGTGCTTAATCAAAGTATCCACAATTTTAATAATCGGCATTTCCTGAGCCACCTCCTTCAGCATCTTTGTCTCTTTAGCTCCTAAGATTCTTTTTTCTTTTTTAATTATTTTGCCAAACTCTGCTTTTAGAGTTTGACGATATTGTTTTAAAACATTTTTGATGCTTGGAGGATTAGTTAATCTCGGCACAATTCGCAAGCCCGGCTCTTTCTTTTTAATGAACTCAATAGTTTGTAAATCCTCCGGATCCAACATCGCTACTTCTAAATTATTTTCTTTTCTTCTGAAAGCAACAATGTTATGAGAACAGGCAATGGGTTCCGGAATAATTTTTAAAACTTCGGGGTCTATTTTTTCTTTTTCTAAATTTACAAAGGGAATTCCTAAAATATAAGCCTTTAGTCTAATTAACTCTTCTTCCTCAATTAACCTTTCCGAAACCAAAACTTCCCCTACCTCTCGGCCGGTTTTTTCCGCTTTTTTGAGGGCTTTCTCAAACTCTGATTCTTTGACTAAATTAGCATCAAGCAGAAAAGCTTTTAATTGTTGAGGCTCGACTCTCATAACTTTTGCTTCGCAAAATTTTATAATTACTCAATTAACGAATTGATTTGGCATAGGTTGACTTAACTCCATTAGCGAGAACAGTTCTCGCTAATGGTTGATTGTTTAATTCTTTATTATTGGAGGGCTTTTTTAATTTTCTCCACCACCTCCCTTAAGCTATAATTTGCTTTTACCAAATAATTCTTTGCCCCAAGATCGATAGCCCTCTGAACATCTTCCGATTCCTCCAAATTAGTTAAAACAATGACTGGAATATCTTTAGTTTCCGGGTCTGCTTTTATTTTTTTTAAAACCTCAAAACCATCTATTTTTGGTAAAATTAGGTCGAGTAAAATTAAATCTGGTTTTCCGCTTTTAGCCAGCTTTAATCCAACCTCTCCATCCAGGGCACCAATCATCTGATAACCCTCCTGTTTCAAAACATCCCCAAAGGTTTGCTGTAAAGCAGATTCATCCTCAATAAATAATATTTTTTTCACCCCGTTAGAAGTCTGTCTTTATATGACCCGAGTAGTCAATTTCAGACAGTTCCATTAAATTTTGTTGATAACCCCGTTTATCCAACACAGAAAAATTTTATTAAAATTTTTCTGCCAAGGACTTCTAACGGGGTTCATAATTTATCTTTTACTTTGTTGGTAAGGTGAACCAAAAGGTCGACCCTTCCCCGAGTCTTGATTTAAAACCCATTTTCCCTCCTGATTTTTCAATAATCGATTTGGAAATATAGAGCCCTAATCCCGAACCCAGGGTTTGTTGTTTTGAAGCTGTTTTACCTCTAAAAAATTTTTGAAAAATATATTTTTGGCAGTCCTTAGGAATCCCTACTCCGTTATCCTTTATCTCAAAATAAAGTTGATTTCCTCTTTGAGAAATTATAATTTCTACCTTCCCCTTTTCGACCGTTTTTCCCCTTCCTAGATAAATCTCACTGTGGGGTTGAGATCTTTGAGTATAACGAATGGCATTGTCTAATAAATTCTCAACCACTACCTTGATTTGTGAGGGATCCCCTAATGCCTTGGGTAAATTGGGGAGTACCTTCAATAAAACCTCTACATTGAAGGCTTCAGTTAGTGGCTTGAATTTTGAAATCAAGTCTTGGGTTACCTCATTTAAAGAAAAAGCCTCAACCTCAGGGGCAAGGGTGCCTGCTTCAATCCTGGAAACGGTTAGAAGTTTGGAAATTAATTCCTGCATTCGATCAATATTTTCTTCTAAAATTTTAAAATGTTTTTGTTGACTTGCTTTATCTTTATCTAATTTTCCGGAAGTTAAAAATTCGACCGACCATCTTATGTTAGAAAGAGGAGATCTTAATTGGTGGGAGACTATCCTAATAAATTCTGATTTCATTTGGTTGGCCTCCGCTACCCTTCCAAAACTCCGACTAACAACAACATTAATGATTAACAAAACTACCCCCAACCCAACTACAATTCTTGCTACCAATAAAGGATCATCAATTTTTTTGGTAAAAAATACATAGCCCGAAATAATCATTCCTATGGTTATTATTCCCATTATCAAAAAAAAGAATTGAGGACACTGCCATAAAGGAAGTTTATACTCTTGACACTGGCTAATAATATCTAATCGTTTCAGAATATTTTTCACCTTCATTACTTTATTATACACAAACTAAGCCCAAAAAAGAAGTATAACCGGGAAGCCATCCCGGTTAAGTTAGCGCAGAGTTGACCGAAGCTTAAATTTTTGATAAATAATATTTAGCGGTCGGGAGTTCAGCCATCGCCGAAGGCGAGGCTGCCTCCGGTCAGGAGTTCAGCCATCGCCGAAGGCGAGGCTGCCTCCGGGGTGTCGTATAACGGTAGTATGTATGCTTTGGGAGCATGCGGCCTGGGTTCAACTCCCAGCACCCCGACTGCGGGCGTAGTATAGTGGCTATTACCCGGCTCTTCCAAGGCCGTGACGTGGGTTCAATTCCCATCGCCCGCTCCAACAAAAATGGCTCCAAAGAGCCATTTTTGTTAACTTTACGACTTACAACGCGAAAAAAAGTCCTGCGGGAAGCCATCCCGCAGGATCAATATATCAACTTATTTTGCCATGGCTAATTAAGTTGATAAACAGAAACTAGGATTTGAGATTTGAGATTTATTTTGCGTACTCCACCACCCTATTTTCTCTAATCAATGTTACTTTAATTTCTCCCGGATACCTCAATTCCTCTTGAATTTTATTGGCAATGTCTTTTGCTAATTTGTAAGAACCCAAGTCGTCAATTTCTTCCGGTTTTACAAAAACTCTAATTTCTTTCCCGGCATGCAAAGCCCAAGCGGTTTTTACTCCGGCAAAAGAGGTAGCGATTTCCTCTAAGTCTTCCAACCTCTTCAAATAATTTTCTAAGGTGTCTTTTCTTGCGCCGGGGCGAGCTCCGGAAATTTGATCGGCTGTCTGAATCAAAACCGCCTCAATCGATTCATAAGGATAATCTTCATGATGAGATTTCATGGCGCAAATTACTTCTTTCTCCTGGTCAAATTTTTCTAAAATCTTAATTCCTATATCAACATGAGATCCTTCTATTTGTTGATCTACCGATTTACCAATATCGTGTAAAAGGCCGGCTTTCTTGCAAACCCCGATTTTGGCCCCAATTTCTGCCGCTAAGGCTCCGGCCAAATGAGAAACTTCTATTGAATGCAATAAAACATTTTGACCGTAGCTGGTTCTAAATTTCAATCTTCCCAATAAATTAACTAATTTTGGAGAAAGTCCAACCAGGCCTGTTTCATAAATCGCTTGCTCCCCGGCTTCTTTAATCTGCGCTGAAATCTCTTCTTTGGTTCTTTCTACTATCTCTTCAATTCTAGCCGGCTGAATTCTTCCATCTTCAATTAACTTCTCCAGCGCGGTCTTGGCAATCTGCCTTCGGATTGGATCAAAACCGGAAATCAAAACGGTCTCCGGCGTTTCATCTACCACTATTTCAACCCCGGTTAGTTTTTCCAGGGTCCTGATATTTCTTCCTTCCTTGCCAATGATTCTTCCCTTAATTTCCTCCGAGGGCAGAGATACCGTAGTCGTAGTAATTTCTTGGGCTTGGGAAAGACCGTATTTTTGAATGGCAAAAGACAGTATCTCTTTTGCCCTTTTTTCAAGTTTTGCTCTTCCTTCTTCTTCCAGTTTTTTTATTTTCCCTAGAATTTCCCTTTGATAATCTTGTTCAACATTTTGAATTAGTTCTTTTTTTGCCTCTTCTTGAGATAATTTTGAAACCTCTTCTAACTTCCTTAAGGACTCCTGCCTTAGGTCTTCCAGACTTTCTTTAATTTTCTTTAACTTTTCAACTTTTTCTAAAAAATCTCTTTCTTTTTTTTCATAGTTTGAGATCTTCTGGTCTAAAATGTTTTCTCTTTTCAGTAAAACCTGCTCCGTTTTGTAAAGTTGTCTTCTTCGGTCTTCTTCTTCTCTTTTTACCGCCCCGACCAATCCCAGAGCTTTCTTTTTAGCCTCTGAAATTAGGTTTTCTGAATCCCGTTTGGCTTTGGAAATTTTCTCCTGAACGATTTTTTCCAGATTTCCGGCTCTTTTTTTGACCAAAGACTGGCGAAGATAATAACCCAAAATGGCTCCAACTCCCAACGCAATTATACCCACTAAAAGTGGGATGAAATTTTGCATAATTTTTAGAGTAAAATTGATTTGACATAGGTTGACTTAACCCCAAATAGCTGAAACACTTCTCGCTAAATTGAAATTAAATTTGACATATGGCTAAACTTCAATTTTACGATTCGATTTCACCTTTTCATTATAGCAAACAAAAAAGCCGCTGTCAACGACTAATTCTAAAATTATTCAATTAACGCATTAACGAGTTAATGAATTAAAAAATCCGTTAATGCGTTAATTCGTTAATTCGTTAATCATTTATTTAGTATGGTGCTATTTCCTTCCATTCGGGCAAAGGAAGCCTGGTCCCTCCTTCTTCGCAATGCTCGCATTCCTCATCCGGGCTATGGGTGTCACAGGTATTAAGAAACATTTTCCAGGTCCCTTCCTGAAAGCTATAACTCGGATTTTCTTCGGCTCTTATATGAGGCCCGGCAGCATAAATATGAGAAATTTCATCAGCTGACAAAGCCCGATTGTAAATGCGGACGTCGTCGATAACCATTTTGTTATAATTCACACCATTAGCGGACCTACCTATATTAAGATTAGATGTTGACTCTGTGGTTTCAGCAGCTTTAGCTGTGCCAGTGTTATTCACGACGCCATTAATATATATCTTCACTTTTCCAGAATTAGTCGTTCCGTCCCAGGTAGCTACAATATGATACCAAGTATCAATACTTAAAACGGAAGAACCTATTCGGAAGTTCCATTCTCCGCTTGTCCCTTTAGAGTTCGTGAATACGATGGCATTACCGTTATTAAACAAGACATTTGTTCCATACTTTGTTGTATCTTCATTCCATCCATTATCCAAAATCATTTGGTTAGCATTAACCCTTTTAGGTTGAAACCAAAATTCTATTGATTTTGCTCCGAGCGGAATAACTTTAGCCACAAAACTCACACGATCATCCACGCCGTCAAAACTCAAAGCTTTTCCATATGGACTATCTTCCCAGGCCTCAGCCACAGTAGTACTGCCGCTGGTGCCAACACTAAAAGTTCCATCATTGGTTCCCTCTAAATCTTCAACGGTAGTAGTATTAGGATATCTTATTCCGTCATCAAATCCATAATTTGCCACCAAGTTATAATCTGTCATATCTTCCAAATTCCATCTATAAAAAGTGCTGGTTGCAGCCTGGTT
>Ga0210015_1000579_pt1 | contig 38326 bp, 39 predicted proteins | sample CryGeymeta201522_FD_185471 | JGI IMG/M metagenome (GOLD analysis project Ga0210015, IMG submission 185471) | Groundwater microbial communities from Crystal Geyser aquifers in Utah, USA - Crystal Geyser metaG 2015-22 (SPAdes) (version 2) | ecosystem: Environmental > Aquatic > Deep subsurface >...
AAGATACTGTTTGTGTTGCCGGCGGGAGTGATCGGTATCCACAATATTTATCAAAAACAGTAGAAATCTATTCTTGTCAGTCATGCCCCCTGGAGTTAAAAGACGCCTTAACGAGCTTGCCCGGAGTGAGAATTTTACCAAATTCCCCTCTTTATTATTTCAAGTTAAGACGGGAGAGAAAAATTTTGAAAGCCGCCAATACGGATCAATTGAAAATAGATTCTTATTTGGGGTTTTCCGTTATCAGAGCCGCTGAAATCAAAACAATGCTGACTCTTGGCTTAAAGGATAGGTACAGCACCGAGGCTCTAAAAATTATGAATCAACACTTGGGAGAGTTATCTAAACTTCTTCAGGTTCCGGTAACCTCCGATCGGTATTTATTTAGGGCCAGGAGATTATTGGATAATATAAACGTTATTCAAAGTAGTTTTAATAATGAGGTGGCAAGTGCCGGGTTTGGGAAGAGAGACCAGGATTTTAGTCAGGAAATGTTGGACGCGCTCTGGAATATTAAGGAACTTAAAAACTTATTTCCTGTTATTTTCGATCGGCACACTCTGGAGACAAATAAGGTTTATTATTTAAGATTTCTTGACGAAGGAGATTATCAAGTTTTTTTGGACACAACCTCTTTGCCCAGAGACCTGAATGGGAAGTTTATTCTTCCGGATGATATTTTATACAAAACCAAAGAAGGGGAATTTCATCTTTCCCTCGAGGATGGTTTCCAAAATTTTCTGAAATTAAACTTGCCGACAGATATTAAGGAAGGGGAGATCACCTTAAAGTTTTCAGAGCCGGTCAATTTACTGGAAACACAAAAATCAAGTGTCGAAGAATCTGTATCAGGAAAGATAAATTGTCTGGTTGGAAAAATTAACGGCTACACGCCGACCAAAAAATATCGATTTGAAATTAAGGTTTCTCAAGGTGATCAATTTTTACGGATGTACATTAAAGACATGGAGGGTAAAAGAAAAGGGAAAAGCGACTATCTTTTTGGTCAGGATGAAACAGATGTTGTTCAGGCATTTTCTTATCAGCCATATAGTTATTTGTATTATCCTTCGACGGGGTCAAAAGAGTCGGTGCTATATTTGTGTAACAACAACTTAAACCCGCCGGTAATCGATGATTTTAAAATCTATGAAATTTTTTCACCCAATATAGTTTCCCTTAAAACTATTTCCTCTAAGAATTTAGGCAAACCCAATATTAAATTCGAAAAAATTGACAATATCTCATACAAAATTTCCGTTGAGGAAGCGAAAGAACCGTTTATCCTAATGTTTAATGAAACCTATAATCCTTTTTGGAAAATAAAAGGAGAAGATTTTGAGCATTTTATGATCAACGGGTACGCCAATGCTTGGCTCGTGGATAAGAAGGGCAGTTTTGATTTGGCGCTGGAATATCGTTTGCAAAAATATTTCTTTTTCGGCGCTGTAGTTAGCGCGACTGGGTTAATTTTCGCAATTGTCCTGGCGGCTTATTTAAAGAAAAAAAGGCAATGAATTGGTATAATTTGGAAAAGAGGTTTTTTGAGTGGTTAGGGCAGAAAAAATACGCCGTTTTTACTTTAATTGTTTTTTCGGCCTTACTGATAATTTTTTCTTATCTTCCTTATATCAATCTTTATCTAGGCAAAATGCTGATTACCTTTTTGGTAATTACTGCCGCCTTCATAATCTTTAAAGTTCCGATCAAGAAAATCGCAATTTTTATTCTGGTCCTTTTCCTTTTTTCTATACCCTTGGTCTTATTGAAAAGATATGAAACTGCCGAAATATTAACGAATTTTGCTTACGGTTTTTTGTTTTTGGCGGTGGCTAAGACTTTTTGGGATGAATAAAAAAGTAATAGTTACAGGGGGGGCAGGTTTTATTGGAAGCCATGTGGTTGATTTATTAGTGAAAGAGAGATATTCCGTTTCGGTTTTTGATAATCTTTCGACCGGTAAGAAAGAGTATGTAAATAAAAAATCTAATTTTGTAAATATCGATATAACCGATTCAAAGAAGGTTTTTGATGTAGTTTCGCAAATTAAGCCGGATTGTATATTACATTTGGCAGCCTGGGCTAGATTAAAAAGGTCAATAGATGATCCAATTGGGACTAACAAGGTTAATGTAAATGGAACTTTAACTATGTTGGAGGCCGCAAGAAGGTTCAATGTATCACGTTTTGTTTACTCTTCATCCTCAAGTATTTACGGAGGCCAGAAAAACCACAAAATGAAAGAAAATTTTACACCTCATCCGATTTCTCATTACGCTCTGCAAAAATTAATAGGAGAACAATATTGTACTTTGTATGCTGAAAATTTTGGAACAAAAGTTGTTTCGTTTAGATATTTTAATGTCTATGGTGATAGACAGCCAGATCAGGGCGAATATTCTTTGGTGATAGGTAAGTTTCTGAGACAAGTCAAAGAGGGGAAAAAACTCACTGTTTTTGGTGATGGGAGACAAACTCGGGATTTTACTCATGTGTCTGACGTGGCAAGAGCAAATCTGATTGCTTTGTCGGCAAATTTACCAAGAAGAAAAAATACAATTGTAAATATTGGGTCTTCTCAGGAAACTTCAGTAAATCAGATAGTTAAACTTTTAGGTGGAATTCCAGATTATATTATACCCAACCCCCGAGGTATTTACGAAGAAAAAAGAAAAGTGGCGAATGTTAGTTTGGCTAAAAAAGTTTTTGGTTGGGAGCCAAAAGTAATGTTTAAAGAGGGATTAAAAAAGCTCCAAGTTAAAATGGTCTATATTTGAACACAATAAAGCTTGTGTCAGGTTTGATTTTAATTAGCCGCATAACTTTTGAGTATTCTTCTACTCTGGTTTTTTCTTTACCGTTTAGATATGCATACCAATCCGGATTATAGACTTCAGCCAGAACTACTGTCTCGGATAAATGTTTCGAGGTGTCGACGTGTATTCTATTTGGTAGATATTTAGTAATTGGGGCTTCTATATTTTTGTTATCCCCATTTCTGGTTAGAAAATAGGCTCTTGGTTTGACAATGATGTTTTCGTAAAGAAAATATCCGTTGTCTTTTGTAATTAATAAAAAGTTTTTGTCCGTAAGTTCGTGCGGAGAAATAACATACTTTACATTAAACTCGGCCAGGGTTGGTGCATGCGGCTGAAGCTTCTCATAGAGGTAGATTTCAAAAGGGGGAAGGGAAAGAGAATATTTATTAAAGTATGATTGGGATAGTTGAATAAAATAGTGATAGTAATTTATCTGCTGAAGCGTTCCGTAGCCTTCGGTAAGTTCCAATCCTTCTTCGGCTGCGGTTTTTTGAGAGATACACCGGTTTAAACAAAATACTCTGAATTTACCTGTATCCTTCTTAATCTGGTTGATGATTTTCTCTGATGCATAGTTTGGTTCATTAGTTAGTGGCTTCGAAATTATGTTCCAGGAAATAAACATAAGCTCGGCTAGGGCAAGTGCTCCCAACAGATATCTAATTTTCTTGTTTTCTTTCTGAAGTTTGTCAAAGCCGTATGCTGCCAGAAAGACCGTAATTAAAACCGCTGCAAACCAAACCCTGGTTGAAACTCTGGTTAAAACATATAAGTCTTGGGATAGAAGCAGTTTATAAATAGGAGAGGCGTTATTCAGGACAATAAGAGAAATTATTGTTGCAGCAAATAATACTAAAACTTTATTTTTCTTTGAAAGTCTTAAAAATCCAATCAGAGCAAGAATCAAGCAAAAAAGTCCCAAAGAAATTGTCTTTTCTGTTTCAATTGTCTTTAGGCCTTGAGTTCCGACGGTCCAGGGAACAACAGCCAATTTGATAAATTCAAATTTTGATGTCCATTTTGGGTAAACGTCCCGTTCGGAAATAAGCATTGATCTTGTTGTCTGATTTTTCCAGGAAAGTTGTGGCAGAAGCGAGACTGAAGTTAAACCAAAGGTTAAAAGTACCGCCAAAACAAAAAAGATGAAACTTTCCTTAAAAGTCTTTCGATTTTTATCCGAAAAAATGAGGAATCCGAAACTAAATACTAAGGCAATTAAGAAAGTTAGGATGTGGGAGAAAAACAGTCCCGCAAAGGAAACTGCCAAAACCAGCGACCATTTAAAGTTTGGAGATTTTGTCAGTTTGACCAGGGAGTAAATAACAAAGGGTAAAAATGTCCAAGCCGTGATAAGTCCAAAATGCCCGGCTTCCAAATAACCTGCAAACTTCGGAGAAACTGCGTAGATAACTGCGGCAAAGATACTTGCAGTTTTTGAGAATTTAAATCCGTCCTTGGAAGCAAAATACATTCCCACTCCTGCCAAGAGCGAATGAAGAAAAAAGGATGTGATAAAACCTACGCCGATGGGAAGAAAAAGAAAAATAAGGTTTGGAATGTAAAAAAGAGGAGATTGCGGGTCCGGAAGAAGTGGAGTTCCTCCGAAGAATACATTATTCCAGAAAGGAAGCTCGTGATTGGTAAGAATTTGGTTTTTGGCAAAATGTATTAAGGGCCAGAAAAATCCTTATAAATCATTTTCTCTTTCAAGAAGGATATTTTGTTTAAAAAAAACAGGGAGATAAAAAACTAAGGCTGTAAGAAAAATAGCGAAAAAGGGGAAATATTTGTTTTTAACCCAATTCATTACCAAAAGTTTATCACTTTTGTTAAACTTCTAGTATGAAGATTGCTTTATTGGGTTTTGTGGCTACCGGGGCACTTCTTTTTACCAACCATTGGGGAATGGCTATTAGGGCAACTAATTACCTGTTCTTTGTTCTCTTATTGGTTACACTATATGAAATCATTTTTTTCAAAAAATAATTTAATATTTTGGGTTTTAATTCTAATTCCGGTTTTATTGGTGTTTAGAAATATATTTTTCGGTAATCTTCCAACATGGGGTGATGCACCTTTCTTCTATCCTGAAGGCCTAAAAGAACTTTTTTCTGAACCTTTAACTTGGGTAACCCGAAACACAAGTTTTGGGGGGGTAAATTCGGTCCTCTGGATTTCGCCGATAATGTTTCTAATGGGAGCCGTGCATCGATTTTTTGGTTTGGGGAGTGATGCTCTTGTCCGAATTTTTTTTTATTTTCCCGCAATAATTTTTTCCGGAGCCGGAGCTTATTGGTTGGTCCGGTATTTGAAACTATCGCGTCTCGTTTGTTTTTTTACTCCATTATTCTATATTCTTAATACTTACTTCATTCTTTTGCTTGACGGCGGCCAGGTTGGAATTGCCTTGGCATACGGATTTTTCCCGCTAGTTATTCTTTTCGGAAAGAAACTGCTTGACAAATCTTCCTTAAACAAATTTTTTGTTTTTCTCACAGCCGCTTTTGTTCTAACGGTAATTGATCCGCGGATATCAATAATCGCTCTGATTACCCTTTTTTTTTGGCAGACGCTGGATGCCCCCAAAAAACTTTGGTTATTGATTTTGGCCGGCGTACTGCTGATCCCTTTGAATTTTTACTGGATATATCCGCTGATTAAGCTGGGAGCCGGCAGCGCTGGCGCTAACATCGCGGATTTACGGTTATCCTCGCTTCTTAATTCACTGCTTTTATACGCGCCCCACTGGCCGGGTAATATTTTCGGCAAAGTGATTCCACCGCCATTTTATTTTGCTCTGGTGCCTTTTTTGATTTTTGGCAGCTTCCTGTTTAAACCCAAATCAAAACTTTACCTTAATCTGGTCGTTTTATTCTTGACTTTTGCCTTCCTGGCCAAAGGCTCGACCCCGCCTTTAGGGGGCTGGTTTGATTTCTTGGTTAATAAAGTTCCCTTCGGATTTGCTTTCCGGGATTCGACCAAGTTTTTCATACCCTTAGTTCTTTTCGGGGGAATTTTGCTCGGGGGAACAATTAGTCAGTTAAAGAGTTGGGTGTTGAGGGTTGGGTGTTATCTTTTTCTTTTGCTTCTGATTTTACCCGCTTTTTTGGGAAAGATGAATTTTGTTTTATCGGGCCGTGAAGTCAACGCGGATTTTCAAATAATCTATCAAAATTTGAGGAACGAGACCGGATTTTTCCGAACCGTCTGGTTTCCGGAGAAACACTCTCTGGCTTTTGAGACGTCGGCTAAACCCGCGATTGACGCCAGGGAGTTGGTTAGCTTGGCCCCCTTCGCCAATCTTAATGCTTCGGAAGACGTTTTTAACTTTTTAAATAACCCCGCTTTTGTAGAGTGGCTGCGGATTTTCGGAGTGAAGTATCTGGTTTTGTCCGGTGACGCTCGGAACATAAATCCGACTGAAGATGAAGTTAAGGATTGGCGAACAATCTTGTCTTTGGTCGGAAAAACTCCGGGCTTGCAAAAAGTGGCGTGGGGGACGGAGTTTCCGGTTTACGAAATTCCCGACAGCTTTCCCCGTTTCTATGCGGTCAAAAGTCTGGCGGCAGTGGTGGGACCGATGCTTAAAGATCCGGTTGCGGCGGTTTATTTTGAAGACGGCAAGTTTGACCCGGAGCTTTTAAACGGAAAAGACGAAAATTCCGTCAAGATTTATTTTAACGGCAAAGACAAGACCGACTTAACCTTAAGTTTTTTGCAGAAGTATTTTGTTTCCCCCGGAGAAAGTCCGGCTTCCCAGTGGGCAATTTATCCTTCTGCCGATTATCTAAAAGCCAAATACGAGCTTTTAATTAGGGGTTTTGGCTATCGGGACTTTGATTACGGCCAGGGGATTGCTTTCTCTACCCAGAGAGGAGAAAAGATTGCCTTTAAGTTTGAAGTGCCAGCCGACGGAAAATATTATCTAGCCAGCCGGCAGGCTACTTTGGCCAAACCGAATTTTTCCTGGACCCTGGAGCAAAAAGACTTAAATAAAGGGACTTTTACCTGGGGAGTTGAGAATCAAGCCGACCTGACGGTTTTTAACACCATCGCCCTGATTCCGGCTGCCGAGTTTAAAAAGGCCCAAGATCAAACCGAAGTTTTTCTCAAACATTTCGGGACCGCTTCCTTAAAAGATCTCCAAAAAGTTGACCGGCAGCCGGTGGATTTGGCGGCCATTAAGTCAGGGTGGCTTGTCTTAAACGATAACTTTAATCCTTTATGGAATTTGAAAAAAGGAGTCGAATACTTTACCCCGGTTCCGGTTTATTCTAGCGTTAATGGCTTTTACGTTGGTCCGGATTGGACGGATCTGCGCTTGGAATTTCGAGGTCAGGAATATTTCAGATGGGGAGTCTGGGGCAGTGTTTTGACGATTCTGGCTTTAGCCATTTTTTTCCTGTATGCGCGAGACAATCACTGAAATTATTTTGACCCGGACCTTTAAAGATTCGGCTGTTTCCACTTTCGGAACCGTCGCCAACGGACTTTTGGGAGTGGCTTACTACATTTTAATGGCCCGGTTTTTGGGTCCGGCCGATTACGGTGCCTTTTCGGTGGCGGTGGCGGCGATTGCTCTGATTGCCAGTGTTGCCAACATCGGAATTGACACGGGCATTTTAAGATTCAGGGGAGAGTCTAAATTTTTAAAACTGGCTTTAAGATTAAAAATCATATCCTCTCTGGCGGTTGTTATTTTGGGCTGGTTTCTGGTGCCGCCCCTGACCTTGATTTTGTTTGCCAAGCCCGAGTTGGTAGTGCCTTTACGCTTGGCCCTTTTGGGAGTGGGAACCTCTTTGCTTTTTTCCTTTTCAACTTCCGCTCTGCAGGCTTTGGAAAAATTTTGGACCTGGAGTTTCTTAAATATTTTTGCCAATGCCATGAGGCTTATATCTATCCTGGTTTTGTTGGCCGTTGGCGGCCTGGGGGTGGTGGCCGGACTTTACGGATATGTCGGCGCACCCCTGGTAGGCTTTTTGGTGGGGTTTTTCTTTCTGCCGCGTTTTTGGCAGCAAAAAAACGAGAATAAAGTCCTGAAGGAATTTTTAAACTTTAATAAGTGGGTGGCGGTTTTCACTCTGATCGCGGCCGTGGCGGCGAGGATGGATATATTTCTCACTACCCGGCTTCTGACCTTAGCCCAGGTGGGGATTTACTCGGTGGCGGTTTCCTTAACGGGTTTTATTTCCCAGATTGTTTTAGCTTTAGCCTCCGTGGTGGCGCCCAAGCTGCCCCGCTTTACCAACCATCGGGAGGCGATTGTCTTTCTTAAAAAACTGCAGCTTTTCGTTTTGGGTTTGTCTGTCGCCGGTGTTCCGGCCGGGATTATCATCGGCCGGATTTTAATAAGCCGGGTTTACGGTAGTCAGTATTTAGCCTCTTTGGCGCCATTTGTTATTTTGCTTTTCGCCCAAGCGGTTTTTTTGGTTTCGATTCCGGTTCACACCAGCATTTTTTATTATTTCTCTAAACCGAAGGTTTTTGTTTTCGTGGGCGCCTTACACCTTGTTTTAGTTTCGTTTTTAGGCTGGCTTTTGATCAGCCGGTTTGGCTATGTCGGTGCGGCACTAACAATGCTGGTTGGTAATATTTTTAATTTTATTGCTCCGGGCATTTGGGTGCTGAAGGAGTTTAAGAAAGCTCAGGCATGAAAATAACGGCGCATTGTTTGGTAAAAAACGAAGAAAAATTTATCTGGTATGCCGTCAATTCCGTGATTGATTTTGTTGATGAAATTTTGGTTTGGGATAACAGCAGCACGGATAACACTAAATCAGTAATTCATTTAATCGCCAGTTCAAAAATAAAGTTTGCCGAAGTTCCGGGTCCGGTGGCCAAAGTAAGACAAAAAATGCTGGATCAGACCCGGGCCGATTGGCTCTTTATCTTAGACGGGGACGAGGTGTGGCCGGAGGCCACAATGTCAAATGTTAAATGTCAAATGTTAAATGTTAAGAACACAAAGGATGTTATTGTTGTTCCCAATTACCTGCTTATCGGAGATCTTTTCCATTATCAGGAAAAGGCTGCGGGGAGATACCGGATTGCGGGGAGGGTGGGACATTATAACATCAGGGCCGTCAGGGTTACGCCGGGACTTCATATTGAGGGTGTTTATCCTAATGAAGCATATGTGACCCGCGAGGGGATTAAGGTTCAGGATTTGCCGGAAGACAGGATTTTGTTTATCGACCAACCGTATTTGCATGCGAGCTTCTTGAAAAAACCGAAATATGAATTTGGTATCCCTTTCCCCAAAGATTTTTACTATCCGGAAGTATTTTTTAAAGACCGACCCGGCATAGTTCCCAGCCCGTGGCAGCCAATGTCTGCCGGCTATAAATTTAGGGCGTTTTTTGAGACGCCCCTGAAAAAAATTAGGAGGAGAATCAGATGAATTACCATCGGGATGAAGATTATTTAAAGTTTGAAAAAACCTTTCGCAACATTTTTCAAAAGAGAGTGAATTTAATTTCCCGATTTGCCGGAAAAGGGAAGGTGCTTGAAGTTGGCTGCGCTACGGGCGTGATGCTGAAACTTTTTCGGGAACAGGGTTGGCAGGTGTTAGGGGTAGAGCCGTCGGGCAGCGCCAAGGTGGCCCAGAAAAAGGGATTAAAAGTTTGGAGACATAAATTTGAAGGGGCGCGGCTCCCGAACGGCTATTTCGATCTGGCGGTTTTAAATCACACCCTTGAGCATATGGACAACCCGCCGTGGGTTTTAAGGAAAGTTAACCGCTTGCTTAAAGAAGACGGGATTGTTTTTATAGATGTCCCGAATGCCGGAGGCTTGGGGGCTAAGCTTTTGGGTAAACATTGGCCATATCGCTTGCCCAGAGAGCATAAATGGCAGTTTACCAGGCAGAGCCTGGCAAGCCTTTTGACTGATGCTGGTTTTAGAGTTTTGCACTGGCAGTCCCGTTCCGGTATTTTTGAATACGCCAATCCGTTATTGGAACTGAAGCGCAAGCGTTTTTTATTTGATATTTTAACCAGCCCCTACGCTCTAATAGCTAGTATCTTGCGGAGGGGTGATAGTATGAGTTTTATTGCCAGAAAAAAATGAAAAAATATTTACTTGTTATATTTTTGATACTTGTTATACATGTAATACTTTTAATTAATCTTCGCTTTACTGCCTGGCCGGAGATGCTTTCGTATGCCTTTTTAAGAAACAACGGCTTTTTGCTTTATAAAGACATGGTTCATCCCTATCCGCCGGTTTTGACCATGACCCTAAGCATTATCTATAAACTCTTCGGTTATAAATTGATGGTTCTTAAGGCAGTTACCTGGTTAATTATTCTGGCCAACGACATCTTGGTTTTTTTGATTGTTAAAAAGTCAACCCGCCGTAGTCTGTGGGCCGTAGTCGGTTTGCTGTTTTACGTTTCAGCCCAGCCTTTTCTGGAAGGGAATCAACTTTGGTTTGATTTGGCGATTGTCCCCGCGATTTTGTTCGGGACATACTTTATGTTGGATTTTCTGGGACAGCCTTCGCGTAAAGCTTCGGCCGTCGCAGCGGGATTCGCTTTTGGCGTTGCGGCTTTAACCAAACAAACCGCAGGATTATTTTTAATAGTTAATGGTTTATGGTTAATGGTTAAATATAGAGATGTTAGAAAATTGCTTATTTTTCTGACGGGCCCGGTTATTTTATTTCTTATACTTGGACTTAGGCTGATTTCCGAAGGTGCCTTGAAGGGATTTTTCAACTGGACTTTAATTTACCCGCTTAAGTATTGGAGTCATTCCCCGGGTTACGTTCAAATGGCTTTAACACGGCCTCAATTATTGATTCTTATTTTGCTTTCTTTTCCGGCCCTTTATCTTTTTTGGCGCAGGAAATACTCACTTATTACTTTTTATTTTCTGCTTTCTTTGGTGTTGGTTTACCCTCGGTTTTCCTTCTTTCATTTTCAGTTAGGAATCGCTTTCGCGGCAATTTTGTTCACGATCTTACTGTCTAGTTTGAAGTCAAAGCGTTTTGTCTATGTACTTTGTACGATATATTCTGTACTGGCAATTGTTCTTGCCAGGCAGACCGTTGCCAAAGATTGGCAAAAAGAAGCCAGATTTTGGGGAGGCGGTGATATTAAAGCCGCCGAATTAATTAAGAATTCCACCAAACCCGATGGTTTAATTTATCTATTGGGCCCGCAATCGGGACTGTATGTCTTATCCGACCGGGTCCCGCCCAAGCCCTGGGTGGATAATTTTAGCTGGTATTGGGAGATTCCTTCTTTTCAAGAAGAGGTAATCCTAAGATGGGGGCAAAACAAACCCCAGGTGGTATTTACCAGCGCTCCCCAACCCGGAAACTGGTATGATTTAGGAACATACCGGCCTCAAAAAATTACCGACTGGATTGATAAAGAAAAAATCGATGAAAATAGCCTTCCTTAATATTTACCAGGGATTGATTAATCGGGGGGCCGGAACTTTTGTCAAAGAGGTTTCGGAAAGATTGGCCAAGGATCACGAGGTGAAAATCTTTTCCGGCAAAAAAATACCACCCGCCAGGTGGTCAGTGTTATGGAGGTTGTTTATCGATCCCCAGGGATTAATTATTGCCTGGTTTACCTTAAAATGTCTGCCGGAAATTTGGCGAGAAAAGTATGATGTGGTAATTCCGGTTAACGGCGGTTGGCAGGCTGGCTTGGTCAGGTTGGCGACCTGGCTATATGGGGGCAAGATGGTTGTTTCCGGCCAGTCCGGGATGGGCTGGGACGATCGGAATAATTTATGGTGTTTCCCGGACGCTTTTGTTCCCATTTCATCTTCTGCTTCAAGGTGGGCCGGAAAAGTAAACCCGTTTGTAAAAGTTAAGTACATTCCCAACGGTGTTAATTTTAATAAATTTAAGCCTGGGGAAGAAAAGATTAATTTTTTCCTTAAAAAGCCGATTATTCTTTGTGTTGCGGCTTTGGCTAAATCGAAGAGAATTGACCTGGTCATTAAGGCGGTTGCAAAACTTGAAAATGTTTCCCTGCTGGTAGTCGGGAAGGGACCGGAAAAAGATAAATTGCAGGCACTAGGCACCAGATTACTCGGCACTAGATTTGAAATTAACAATTTTGATTATGAAGAAATGCCTGCGGTTTATCGGTCGGCGGATTTATTTACTTTGGTTTCGGAGCCATATTATTCTTTTGAGAATGTACTTGTGGAGGCCATGGCAACAGGTTTAGGGGTGGTGGCCAATAATGATCCGATCAGGCGCGAGATTGTCGGTAAGGCCGGAATTTTAGTTAATCCTAAAAAAGTTCAAGAATACAGCCTAAGTTTAAAAAAAGCGTTGGAAGCCGATTGGAGCGACAAGCCACGTAAGCAAGCGGCTAAGTTTGATTGGGATAAAACCGCCCAAAAATACGAGGAGTTGATTAAAAAATTATAATGAAAGTATCGGTTATTATTCCGACATATAACGAAGAGAGGGTGATTGGGGAGTGTCTCGAATCTCTGGCCCGTCAGTCTTTCCACGATCTTCAGATTATTATCGTTGATGATGGATCTACGGATGGAACAGTTACGAAAGTTAATGGGTTATGCGTTAAGAGTTATGAGTTAAAACTTTTAAAACAGCAACACAGAGGTCCGGGGGCGGCGAGGAATTTGGGGGCAAGAGAGGCAAGGGGGGAAATTCTGGTTTTTGTAGATGCGGACATGACTTTTGCGCCAGACTTTATAGAGAAATTAGCCCAACCGATTTTGGAGCGGAAAAACAAGGGAACTTTCAGTAAAGAGGAATATGTTTCTAACTGGGATAATGTTTGGGCCAGGTGCTGGAATATAAATTCCGGTTGGGAACCGAAAAGAAGGCATCCCAAACGGTATCCGGATAAACAAAAGGTTTTTCGGGCGATTTTAAAGTCCGAATTTGACAAAGTTGGCGGTTTTAATACAGGTCGAGGTTACAACGATGACTGGAGTTTAAGTGAAAGACTGGGATATCAAGCCGAGGTTGTTTCCGGTGCCGTTTTCTATCATCAAAATCCGGATGATTTAGTCGAGATTTTCCAACAGGCCAGATGGGTAGCCAAAAGAAAATATAAGTTAGGCCTGATCGGCGCTTTTTACAATCTTTTAGTTTATTCTCTTCCGGATTCAATTTGGGTGGGGTTTTGGAAGGCGTTGTTCAAAAAAGAGCCCTTGTTTCCGGTTTTTAAGGTTGTCTATGACTTCGGTGCATTCCTGGGAATTTTGGAATATGTCCTGGTTAAAAAGGTAGCTAAATGATTTTTCCGATTCTTATCCTGGCGCTTGTCTTAAGACTGATTTCTTTAAACCAGTCTCTCTGGCTGGATGAGGCTACCACGGCGTACGTGGCAAGCCATTTTAATTTTGGGGAAATAATTACAAGATTTGCTCCGAGCGATTTCCACCCACCGCTTTACTACTTAGTTATTAGAGCCTGGAGTTTAGTATTCGGAACTAGTGAGATTGCCTTGAGGATGCCGTCGGTCATTTTCGGAGTTTTAACGATTTGGGTGGTTTATAAAATCAGCAAATCAAAGCTGGCGGCTTTGCTGGCAGCGACCTCGGGTCTGCTTATTTATTACTCGCAGGAAGCAAGAATGTACTCTCTAGTTACTTTGTTAGTTAGTTACTTAGTTTATTGGTTTATGAAAAAGAAATGGTTTTTGTTTTCAATTTTTTTGTTATTGGTCGGAATGACCGATTACCCTGCGCTTTTAATAATCCCGGTGTTTTGGATTTTGGCCGAAAAGGATTGGAAAAAATTAGCCATTAGCCATTTACCATTAGCTTTTAGCTATTTTTTTTGGTGGCCAGTTTTTCTCAGGCAACTTTCGTCCGGCTTATCTGTTGGCGCTTCGTGGTCGGCCCTATTGGGCGAAACTAATTTTAAAAACGTTGCTTTGATTCCGGTTAAATTTATTCTGGGTAGGATTAGTTTTGATAACAAAAATGTTTACGCTTTAATTGTAATCATCGCCTGTGTAATTTTTGGCTATCTTTTATTTAGATCAATCAAGAACCTGAAGCTTTTTTGGGCTTGGCTGATTATTCCGATAATCCTGGCCGCCTTGATCGGTTTTAAAATCTCTATCTTTTCCTATTTCCGGTTAATTTTTGTTTTGCCGGCTTTTTATATTTTAGTTGCCCAAGGAATATCAAATCTAAAGAAGCCCTGGGTTTATTTGTTTGCGTGTTGTGTGTTGGGTGTTAATTTACTAGGCTCTAGCGCCTATTTGCTAGTGCCTAAATTTCACCGTGAGGATTGGCGGGGGTTGGTGAACTTTGTTGAAAGCCAAAAGAAAGATAAATCAATCACCCTGTTTGTGGCGGATTCCAACATGGAAGCCTACCGCTATTATGCGCCGAATGCTAAAATAGCCGGACCGGAAGCACTAAAGGCCGGTTATGATCAGATCTGGCTGATGTGCTACGTCAAAGATATTTTTGACCCGAACGATACTTTAAAATCAAAAGTAGAGAGCCTGAAATACCAAAAAGTGGGGAAATACGATTTTAACGGTGTGGTTGTTTGGAAATATACAGAATGAAAATTGCGATTGATGTTTCACAAATTGTTTACGGGACCGGGGTGTCGGTTTACACCCGGAAGCTGGTCGAGAACTTATTGGCGATTGACAAAGAAGATGAGTTTATTTTGTTCGGCGGGTCGCTACGCCGCTTTCAAGAACTCAAAGCATTTGGGGCGAAGGTTTTTCCGATTCCGCCCAAGGTCGGGGATTTTATCTGGAACAGGCTGCATATTTTGCCGATTGAGTATTTGGTTGGAAAGATAGACATTTTTCATTCCTCCGATTGGACCCAGCCGCCAAGCAAGTCCTTTAAGGTGACTACAGTTCACGATTTGGCGCCTTTGAAATTTCCCAAATCTGTTCATCCGGAAATTGTAGCGGTGCATAAACGAAGATTAAAATGGGTAAAAAAAGAAATAGACCGGGTAATTGCACCTTCAACTCAAACAAAGAAAGATTTAATTGATTATGGAGTATCTGAAGACAGAATCAGGGTTATCTACGAGGCTTCAGTGAACCCACCGGCGGATTTAAAGAGGGTTGAGGAAGTAAAGAAAAAATATCAGGTTGGTCAAGTTAAATACCTGCTTTCAGTCGGAATTACTCCGACTAAAAATACAGAAAGAATTATCAAAGCTTTTGATTTGGCCGGAGGAGGGGAGAAACTAAAACTGGTTTTGGTCGGCAGGCCGGTAAATGTCAAAATAAAAGAAAGAAGAGGGGTCAGGTTATTGGGGGCCGTCTCTGATAATGAATTGGCAGCGCTTTATACCGGCGCCGAAGCTTTAGTTTATCCTTCGTTGTACGAAGGCTTCGGAATTCCCGTTTTGGATGCTTTTGCCTGCGGCTGTCCGGTGGTAACTTCGAATTTTTCTTCGATGCCGGAGGTGGCGGGGGGGGCTGCGGTTTTGGTTGACCCGTATTCGGTAAGTTCGATTGCGGAAGGTATTAAAAAAGCACTTGGTAGTCGGAAAGGCCTAATTGAAAAAGGTCTTAGACGCGTCAAAGATTTTTCCTGGGAAAAGACCGCAAAAGAAACGCTTAAAGTCTACTCAGAACAGCATTAACCATTCTTGCAAAAATAATTTTTCCTTTTTCGGCGGTTGCTGCTGATGGATAACCCTCGCCTCCCGGAGAATCCAACGACGCGTCTGTTTCATGATTTTCCTTTTCCCCTTCATCTAACAGTACATCGACTATTTTGTCTTTCCTGACGCTTTTAGGGGAAAGATAAAGCATGACGGAAGTTTCGGCCTCGCAGGCATGTTCACACCTTTTGATACTTCGTCGGCAACTTTCTCTGCGGTTAGGGTGTCAGTATTTAAAGGAAGATGTAAGCTGTGTTCTTCGCAGGTACCGACGGAGATAATTAATTTCTGATTTGTTTTTAGGTAGTTAAAAACTTCTTTCCAAGTTAAATCAGCCAGTTTCATATAGGGGCGAATTCCAAAGCGTGGATTCTTTTTTCGTGGTTATCGAGTTGTTTTCCATGCCTATCCATTCTGTCCTGTTGTGCGTCGAACTTTCGGTCGAGCGAATCAACCTTCATTATCAGATCGTTTACATCTTCTTTCGAAGCCAGTCTTTCCTCCATATCTCCAAGTAATGGGGGTACTACTTCATGGAACGAATCCGAGAATAACTTATGAATTTCTTCTTTTGATTTTTTATCCATTACTAGATGTTAATTCCCGTTAGATTTTAAGTCAACCGTTAATTCTAGTACAATAGGAGTATGTTGATCGGCATTGACGGGAATGAGGCAAATGTTGAAAAGAGGGTGGGGGTCAACGTGTATGCTTTTGAGCTGGTATGTGCTATTGCCAAGCTTGAAAACGAATGGGGTAAAAACCATAGACTTATAGTTTATCTCAAAAAACCACCCCTCAACGACCTTCCGAAAGAAACGCAAAACTTCAAGTATAAAATCATCAGGGGCCGCGGACTTTGGATATTAACCAAACTGATGCCGTATTTGCTCTTTGGCAAAGAGAGGCCGGATGTTTTCTTCAGTCCCAGTCACTATATTCCGCCTTTGGCCCGCCAGCCTCGGGTGTGCTCAATTATGGACCTGGGTTACCTCAAATTCTCGGGGCAATTTAGAAAATATGACTATTGGCAGTTAAGGCTTTGGAGTGCTATCTCAATTTTCGTGTCCAAGGCGGTCGTGGCAATATCCGAGGCGACCAAGTCAGACATTGTACGACACTACCCCTTTGCCGCGAGAAAAACTTATGTGACCCCCTTGGCTTTTGACCCGACTAAATTTAACCGGTTCGTTTCGCAAAAGGATATCCGGCGGGTCAAGGAAAAATATACTATAGTCGGAGACTATCTGCTCTTTCTAGGCACGCTTAAGCCCAGCAAGAACACTGAGACCTTGATTGAAGCGTTTTCAACCATTAGCCATCAACCATTAGCCATTACTTTGGTAATTGCCGGCAAAAAGGGTTGGCTATATGACGCGATTTTTGAAAAAGTTAAAAAACTGAAAGTTGAAGACAGAGTTATTTTTACCGATTATGTGCCGGATGAGGATAAACCGGCCCTGATGGCCGGGGCTAAAGTTTTTTGCCTGCCTTCTTTTTGGGAAGGCTTTGGCTTGGATGTTCTTAATGCTCTGGCCTGTGGCGTGCCGGTGGTGATTTCCGACAAAGGCAGTTTGCCGGAAGTTGCCGGGGAAGCCGGAATCTACGTTGACCCGGAATCTTCAGAGAGCATTTCCCGCGGAATAGCAAAAGTTCTTTCTCTGGGGAAATTAGAATATAATAGGTTAGTTGAAAAAGGTTTCGAGCAGGTGAAGAAGTTTTCCTGGGAGGCTACGGCCAGAAAAACGCTGGAAATATGTTTAAAGACAAAAACGGGAATAAACTGACTTTTAGCCAAGCACTGCCTAAAATTGTAAGCAGAGTAGCTAGCTGTTGGCTGGATTTTGAACTGATGATATTGCGGTGGGTTGGACATATTCCCATTCATTTCAAAAGAAAGTGGTTCTATCGGCTCTTTGGCCTAAAGATTGGAAAAGGCTCAACGGTTCATATGTGGGCAAATTTTTTTCAGCCTAAAAATATTGTCATCGGGGAAGATACAATTGTCGGGGACCATGCGTTTCTGGACGGTAGGGCGCTCCTGACAATCGGAAATCATGTGGATATTGCCTCATCAGTTATGATCTATAACTCCGAACATGATTTAACCAAAGAAGATTTCTCTGCTTCAGAAGAACCGGTTGAGGTAGGCGACTATGTTTTTATCGGTCCCAGAGCGATTATCTTACCGGGTGTCAAAATCGGGAAAGGAGCGGTGGTTGCGGCAGGAGCGGTGGTGACTGCCGATGTTGCTGATTTTACGATCGTCGGAGGAGTCCCGGCAAAGGTAATCGGTGAAAGGAAAGACAAAAATCCCCATTACAAACTTGGCCGGGCCAGATTATTCCAATGAAATATATTTTAATCGCGGTTTTTTTGGGGCTGGTAATTTATATTTCCTTTCCTTCCCCTAAATTTCCGGAGCCGATGGGCGATTTTTACCAGTCAACGGAGCCGGCGGATACGGAAACCCCATTACGGCGTGGTTATTACACTAATGCCACCAGACAGGAGGTAATTGAGCACTACCAAAGTGAATTCAAGGGTTACAGGCTTAACTACCCTCCTGAAGAAGCCCAAACTATCATCAGAGACCAAACCAAGAGCACCTTTTTAGAAGAAATAGTTCACCCCTTGAGAGAATCTATTTATATCAACGGATTTGAACCGACCGATCCGCAATACGCCATTGTGATCAAAGGCACTCCCTGGCGGCAGAAAGTTATTGTCAGGTATGTTCGCAGTAATTTATTGGCTAGATTACTGGTAGTGGCTTTGTCAGGTGTTGCTGCGGTTTTATTAATAAAACAATGGGCAAAAAAGAGCTAGATCTATCAATTATTGTCGTCAGTTACAATACCGAAAAGCTTACCCGGGAATGTATTCAGTCGGTGTTTAAATATACGAAAAATATCGCCTATGAATTCTTGGTGATGGATAATGCCTCTAAAGATGGTTCGATTAAGATGCTTAAATGGCTGTCCCAAAAACTTCCCCTTACTTTGATCGCCAACTTCGGAAATATTGGTTTTGGGGCGGGGAATAATCAGGGCATGGAAAAAGCCAGAGGGAAATATCTGCTTCTTCTTAATTCCGATACTTTGGTTAAGGATAATGTCTTGGGTGAAATGGTGAAATGGATGGATAAACACCCTAAAGTCGGGGTTTCCAGTTGTGCTTTAAAAAATACCGACGGATCTTTACAAGGAACCGGAGGTTATTTCCCCACCCTTTTTAAAGTTTTTTGCTGGATGTTTTTTTTGGAAGATCTTCCTGTGATTTCGAAGTTAATCAAACCCTATCATCCCATGCATCCCAAATCGCCCTTTTACAAAGGAAAAGATTTTTTCCTTAAATCCCACCAAAGAGATTGGGTGACCGGAGCTTTTTTCCTTTTCCGGAAACAGGTATTTGCCGATGTCGGTTTTTTTAGTAAGGATTATTTTATGTATGTTGAGGAGGTTGATTATTGTTTCCGGGCTAAACAGAAAGGCTGGCAGGTTTGGTATCTGCCTGTCTGGAGTATTATCCATTACGGTGGGGCGAGCGGGACCAGCGAGCTTGCCCTTTTATCCGAGTTTAAGGGCATCAAAACCTTTTTTAAAAAATACATGCCTGCATGGCAGATGCCGATTTTAAGATTCTTCCTGAAATCCGGAGCTTTCTTAAGAATATTTATTTTCGGGAAAATATATGCCAAAGCTTTTAAAGAAATTTGAAGGATTACTTAAATACTCTCTCGCGGCAGTTTTGATTGCCGTGCCTTTATATCCGAAATTTCCGTTTATCAGGATCCCGGGAACTTATGTTTCGGTGAGACTGGAGGATTTTTTGCTGCTGGCCCTAACCGTCATCTTTGCGACCATTTTTTTCAAGGAATTGCCCAAGCTGTTGAAAAACAGGCTTGAGTTTTCCGTCGGCGTCTTTATCTTTGTCGGCCTTGTTTCTTTAATCTCCGGGATTTTTTTGACCCAGACCGTTCCCCCGCTTTTGGGAACCTTAAACTGGCTAAGACGAATTGAGTATTTTGTCCCGTTTGTGATGGGGCTTTTGTATTTTAAGCGCTACGGAGGGGAGGATTTGGAATTTTTCCTGAAAGTGATTATGGCGGTTATCCTGGTGGCCTTTATTTACGGGTTGGGCCAAAAATACCTTACCTGGCCGGTAATTATTACCCAGAACGAAGAATATGCTAAAGGAGTGGCCTTAAGGTGGATCCCGGGGAGTCATATCAATTCAACATTTGCCGGTCATTATGATCTGGCTACATTTTTGGTATTTTTCCTGCCGTTTGCAATTTCGCAGCTTTTTTTGTTAAAGGGTTTTTGGACCAAATTGGTTTTATCCGGCGTCGTTGGGGCCGGCTTGTGGCTTTTGGCCAACGCGGTTTCCAGGATTTCAATTGTCTCCTATCTTTTGGCCGCCGTGGTAACCTTGCTGCTTATTAAGAAATACAAGGCCATATTTATGGTTTTGTTGGTCAGTTTAATCTTCTTTATTTTATCCGGGACACTACTCTCCCGGTATAGACAGATTATCAGTGTTATTTTTGCTGCCGAGGAAAGCTCTTTTCCTCAGAGAATAAACCAGACCAATATCTCAAAACAAACGATTTCGGTATTTGAGGATCGGTCGATGTCGATCAGGCTTAACGTGGAATGGCCTAGAGCCCTGCGCGCATTTGCCAAAAACCCTGTTTTGGGAACCGGGTATACTTCAATTACCCTGGCCACCGACAACGATTTTTTGAGGTTATTGGGAGAAGTCGGGCTTTTGGGTTTTTTGGCCTTTACCTTTGTTTTAATAAATTTAGGAAGTTTGATCAGACGGATTTTGGCCAAATTAGGTAGTTTGCCGGCTGTTGAGCAGGGATTTATCGCAGCCTATACGGGTGGTCTTATGGGCGTATTATTAAATTCTTTGTTTATTGATATTTTTGAAGCCTCAAAGTTTGCGATTGTCTTTTGGTTAATTACCGGTATGTTCGTAGCGCTGGTCAGAAAGCACATTTATGCGGAAAATAATTGATCGAGTAAAAAAAATAAAATACCTAGAGTACATAATTTTGTCTTTTATTCTTGTTTTGGGCTTATTTGCGAGATTTTATAAAATTTCAAACCCTGTTGCCGATTGGCACTCGTGGCGTCAGGCAGATACGGCTTCGGTAACCCGGACTTTTTTTCAAAAAGGGTTTAGTTTTCTTTACCCGCGGTACCACGACATTTCCAGCATCCAGACCGGCTATTTCAATCCCGAGGGTTATCGTTTCGTGGAACTGCCCCTTTTTAACGCTCTTCACCTTTTTTTCTATAAAATTTATCCGAAGTTTACTTTAGAGGTTTGGGGAAGGTTAGTTTCTGTCTTCTCGGCCTTAATTTCCGCCTTTTTTATTTTTCTGATCGGCCGGAGATTTTTGGGTAAGAGGGGGGGGTTATTGGCCGCCTTTTTCTTTTGTTTAATTCCTTATAACATCTATTTTACCCGTGTGATTCTGCCCGAGCCTCTGGGGCAGACTTTTGCTCTTATCTCCCTCTGGCTGTTTATGAGATTTATCGATAAAGAAAACAGTTTTTGGCTTTATTTTTCCGGCTTGATGTTAACCCTGGGTTTGCTCATCAAGCCGTTTTTATTGTTTTATGTTGTTCCGATGGGTTATTTGGCAATTGAGAAATACGGATTTAACGGTATTTCTAAAAACCCCAAAAATCTAATCAGGTTTTTGGTTTTTGCCGACATCGTTCTGGTACCGCTTCTTATCTGGCGGAGCTGGATCGGGGAGCATCCGGAAGGAATTCCGTTTTTTACCTGGGCTTTTAACGGTGACAGGATCCGTTTTAAGCCGTCTTTCTGGCGCTGGATATTCGGAGAAAGATTGGGAAGATTAATTTTAGGGGTTTGGGGGCTGGTTCCTTTCAGTATCGGCGTTTTGACCAAGAGAAAGAATTATTTTACTTTAAGTTTTATGGCCGGAGCCCTGGTTTATGTTTTTACCGTGGCTACGGCTTCGGTCAGGCATGATTATTACCAAATATTTTTAATTCCTCCGATTTGCCTGCTTTTGGCCGAAGGGATCTTATGGATTTGGTACCAGAAAGTCTTTATTAAATGGCTGGCCCGCTCGATCGCGATTTTTGCGGTTTTGCTGATGCTTATTGTGGGTTGGGATCAAGTCAAGGAGTATTACAAGATTAACCACCCGGAAATTATTGCGGCCGGACAGGCTGTTGATCAAATGGTTCCCAAAGATGCTTTGGTAATTGCTCCTTATAACGGCGACACCGCATTTTTGTACCAGACTAAACGTTGGGGCTGGCCGGCAGTGGATGATTCGATTGAGAACATTATTCAAAAAGGAGCAAGCTATTACGTGTCAGTTGATCTGGGAAGTCCGGATACGAAATACGTAACGGCGAAATACCGAACATTGGTAAAAACGGATCAATACATTATTGTTAATCTGACCCAAAAACTATGAAGGTTTTGATGCTCACGCCCTATCTGCCATACCCTTTAATGTCCGGAGGGCAAACCAGATCCTTTAATTTAATTAAAAACCTTTCCCAAAAGCACGAAATCACACTTTTTTCTTTGATCAAAGATGATGATGAGAAAAAATTTATTCCTTTTCTTTCCAAATACTGCCGAAAAGTCAGTGTGTTTAAACGTTCGCGCTCACCGTGGATTTTCAGAAACATTCTCCTGACCGGTTTTGGCCCCTACCCGTTTCTGGTTATCAGAAATTTAGCCCAGGAAGAAAAAGAAGCAGTTAAGCAAGAACTTAATAAAGAAAAATATGATTTAATCCATGCTGAGACTTTTTATGTCATGCCCCATCTTCTCAAGACCGAGATACCGATCTTGTTGGTTGAGCAAACGATCGAATATTTGGTTTATAAACACTTTGTTGAGAAGCAGTCGCCTTCATTTTTGCGGCCGATTTTGGCTTTAGATATTCTTAAACTTAAGTTTTGGGAAACCTATTTTTGGAAACACGCCAGGAAAGTCGTGGTGATGAGTGAATCGGATAGAAGTCAGATGAGAAAACTCGTCCCCGGGCTGGCCATAGATATTGTTCCTAACGGTATAGACGTTGGTTATTTTGCGGCCAAGAAAAGGAACGGGCCTCCGGGTAAAAAGGTTTTATATGTCGGCAACTTTAACTGGCTGCAAAATACCGAGGCGGTGAAAGTTTTGATGAAGGATGTCTGGCCAAGAATTAAAAAAAGTGTTTCGGATTCCAAATTGTGGATTGTGGGAACGCACATGAATGCCGGAATTAAAAGTTTGCAATCGGACGATATTGAAATTTCAGAGGGTTTGGAAGATATCCGCGAGGCCTATAAAGGGGCATCGGTCTTGGTTGCTCCGATTAAAGGCCCGGGGGGGACGCGTTTAAAGATTTTGGAAGCAATGGCTTCGGGATTGCCTGTGGTTACCACTTCGGTCGGAGCCGAAGGATTGGGTGTTAGGGAAGGTGAGGAGGCTCTTATCAATGATAATTTTGGAGATTTGGCCCAAAGTGCGATAGAAGTTCTTCAGAATAAATATTTGGCGGAAAAATTGGGAACTTTTGGTAAGAAGTTCGTTGAGCTAAACTATACCTGGGATAAAAGCGCCAGGAAGTTAAATGATATTTATGAGGAGGTGGTTTGTGATAAATAAACCGGAGCTTTCAATCATTATTCTTAATTACAATACCAATAAGCTTTTGCAAGACTGCTTGAATTCTCTGGAAAAGTGTAAAAAAGAAATTTCTTTTGAAGTCATTGTTTCGGATAACGCTTCTTCTGATGGCAGCGCCGAAATGGTTAGACAAAAGTTTCCCGGAGTAACTTTACTGGAAGGTCCTAATGAAGGTTTTTCAAAGGGAAATAATCGGGCCAGGAAGTTTATTCAGGGCCAAATGGTTTTGTTTTTAAATCCCGACACCAAGGTAAATAAAGGGACTTTATCGGCTACTGCGGCTTACCTCAAAGCCCATAAAGATGTCGGTGCTTTAAGTTGTAAATTGGTTTTGCCTTCGGGAGAAATAGATAAAGATGCCAGAAGGAGATTTCCAACCCCCTGGATTGCCCTTAAGAGGTTATTTTTTGGGAACGGCCGGCAATATTGGTATGAAGATGTGAAGCCGAATAAAATTCAGGAAGTTGATGCCATTCAAGGGGCTTTCTTCCTAACCCGGAAGAAGGTTTTGGATAAAGTGGGATGGTTTAGCGAGGAATATTTCTTTAATGGTGAAGATCTGGATCTTTGTTGGAAGATTAAAAAACAGGATTTAAAAATAATCTATTATCCCAATGTTTTTATCTATCATCTGAAAGGCGCTTCAACCGGAAAAAGTAAGTTTTGGAAGCCCAAAATTGCGCCGTCGCATAAACTGAGAGTCAAAATGTCTGCGGTTGAAGCAATGGAGATATTTTATCGAAAGAATCTTTGGCCCAATTATCCGCTAATTGTTAACTGGCTAGTTATAGCCGGAATTAAGACTTTTAAATTATTTAGATGGTTTAAATTTAAATTTTTCTCCAGATGAGAATAGTCATTGACGCCAGATTTTACGGTCTTGAGAACGCGGGCCTGGGCAGATATACGGTTAATCTGATTGATCAGCTCCAAAAAATAGATTCCCAAAACGAGTTTTTCGTTTTGCTTCGAAAGAAGTACTTTGACCGGTTGAACTGGCCGAAAAACTGGACGCCGGTTTTAGCAGAAATTCCGCACTATGGCTTAAGCGAACAGATTAAACTTCCCCGAATCATCAAGTCGCTTAAACCCGACCTCGTTCATTTTCTGCATTTTAATGTGCCTGTTTTTTATCGTGGAAAGTTTATTGTTACCATTCATGATTTACTGATGCATAAACAAAAGGGAAAAGAAGCAACGACCCTTACCCCATCGAGGTACTTTTTCAAAAGACTCGGTTATAAATTTGTTTTTGGACTGGCGGTTAGGCGTGCGGTTCGGGTGATAGTGCCCAGCCAGACGGTCAAAGACGAAGTTGCCTATTATTACAAATTAGATCCCGACAAAATTATTGTCACGTATGAAGGAATTTAAATTTTATTTTATTTACGTCGGTAATGCCTATCCTCACAAGAATTTGGAAATGCTAATTAAGGTTATGGTTTTATTGAATAAAGAAGTCAAAGAAGATGTAGGTTTGGCTATTGTTTCTTCAAGAGGTGTTTTTACTAAGCGTTTAGAGGCCGTAGTCTGTAGACTGTCAGCCGACAGCTATATCCGGCTTTTAGGGTTTGTGCCGGATGAGGATTTAACAAAGCTCTACCGCGCCTCTGTGGCTTTTGTTTTTCCGTCTTTCTCTGAAGGCTTTGGTCTGCCGGGCTTAGAGGCGATGAAGGCCGGCACTCTGGTTTTAACCTCTGATATTCCGGTTTTTAAAGAAATCTACAAAGAAAATGCTATTTATTTTAATCCCTTTGATATTGTGGCCATCAAGGAAGCGATGAGAACTGTTTTGGGGATGGATACGGCCTGTCGAGCCAAATTAATTGCCAAATCCCAGGTTTTTATCAAGCGCTATTCTTGGCGTAAAATGGCTCAAGAAACTTTAAAGGTATATGAAGATAGCGTTGGTATATGACCGGGTGAATAAGTGGGGAGGGGCAGAGCGAGTCTTACTCGTTTTGCATGAGATGTTTCCCGAGGCGCCGCTTTATACTTCCGTCTATAATCCCAAAACAGCTCCTTGGGCTAAAGTTTTTTCCCAAATTTATACCTCTTTTTTACAGAAATTTCCTTTTGCCAAAAGCAATCATGAATTTTATGCTCCTTTAATGCCTCTGGCTTTTGAGAGCTTTGATTTTGGTGGCTATGATTTGGTAATTTCGGTGACCTCCGAAGCGGCCAAGGGGATAATTACCAAGCCGGAGACCAAACATCTCTGTTACTGCCTGACCCCGACCCGCTATCTCTGGAGCGGCTACGAAGAATATTTTAAAAGCAGGTTTTTAAAAATTGTTTCCCAAAAGGTAGTGGCCTTTTTGCGGGATTGGGATAAAGTGGCGGCGCAGCGGCCGGATAGGATCATATCCATCTCGAGCGCAGTCGAGAGACGAGTCAAGAAATACTACGGCAGGGATTCGGAAATTGTCTTTCCGCCGGTTGAAATTCCCGAGGTGGCAATAGTAAACCACCCCCGAGGTGGGTATTTTTTGATAGTTTCGAGATTGGTGGGTTATAAGAAGGTTGATCTGGCGGTTCGGGCTTTTAATAAATTGAAGTTGCCTTTGGTGGTTGTAGGAACAGGAAGCCAGGCTAAAAGCTTAAAGCAAAAAGCCAAAAGCAATATTAAATTTGTCGGGCAGCTGTCGGATGAAGAACTAGTTAAATACTACCAAGGGGCCAAAGCCCTGATTATGCCCCAAGAAGAAGATTTCGGTTTGGTGGCTCTCGAGGCCCAGAGTTTTGGGGTGCCGGTAATTGCGTATAGGAAGGGGGGAGCGGCGGATACCGTAGTTGAGGCTAAAACAGGTATTTTTTTTGACAAGCAAACTCCCGAAAGTTTGATCAGGGCAATAAGAAAATTTGACAAATGGCATCCCAATAAGGAAGAATTAATAACCCATGCCGCAAGATTTTCAAAGGAAATTTTCAAAAGAAGGTTTTTGAAAGTGATTAAAAATTTATGAAAATAGTTATTTTCTGCGGCGGATATGGCACGAGGATGTGGCCGGTAAGCCGTAAATCCAGCCCCAAACAATTCGCCAAAATAATCAAAGGAAAATCTTTTTTTCAGCTGACGGTTGAGAGGTTTAGAAAGGTCTACGCCGACAAGGACATTTTTGTTTCCACCGAAGAGAAGTACTTGCATTTTGTTCATGAACAGGCGCCGGGGGTTTCCCGCGAAAATATCATTGCCGAACCGGAAAGGAAAGACAACCTGGCTGCGGTGGGGTTGGTAACTGCTATTATCGAAAAAAGATTCCCGGGTGAGGTGATGCTGATTTCCTGGTCGGACCATTTTATCAGCAAAGAGAGCTTATTTTTGAAAGCGGTTCAGGTTGCCGGCGAATATGCCGCCCAAACCAGGCTGATTGTTTCCGTTGATGAAAAACCGACCTATCCGAGTGTTCATAACGGTTGGGTGGAATTGGGAAAGACGTTGGTAGAAAGAGGCGAATTTAATATTGTCGGCATTACCAGACACGTTGAGAAGCCGGACGAGAAGACAGCCAAAGAGATGTTTAGCTCCGGGAAATGGTTGATTAATACCGGCTACCGTGCTTGGAAGTCGGAGGTGATGCTTGCCTATTTCCAAGAGTATGTTCCCCAGATGTATCAGGGTTTAGTCAAGATTATGGAAGCTGACGGCAAAGCCGACGCCCGAGAAGTTTTGGAGCGGGAATATCATCAGTTTGAAAAAGAATCGGTCGAATATGCCATTTTTGAGAAATTACCCAAAGACAAAAGAGCGGTTATTCCGGTTGAGGTTGGCTGGGAGGATGCGGGTACCTGGGAGCTTTTTTACAAAGCCCTGATTACTCCCCAAACCAAAACAATTATTGAAGGCGGGGTTCAAACCGAACTTCTTAATTCGGAAAGAAACCTGATCATCGGCTCCAAGAATAAAGTTATCGCTGTAGTGGGTCTTTCGGATATCGTGGTGATCGATACCAAAGACGGGCTTTTGGTTTGCAGCCTGAAAGATACGAATCTGGTGAAAGAAGTTTTCAAGAAACTGGAAGCAACAAAGAAGAAGTTTGTTGAATAAGATGCTTTAGTGTAAAATCCTGCCCTATATGTACGAGATAGTTAAAAGAATAATAGATATCTTCGGCTCGGTCTTTCTGGCAATTGTCTTTTCCCCGGTTCTTTTGATTACCGCTATTTTAATCAGGTTAACCTCTGCCGGCCCTATTTTGGTGGAAAAAACCAACCGGCATATGAAAAGGATGGGCAAGGGGGGTAAAATCTTCAGGCTTTATAAGTTTAGGTCAATGGTGGTTAAGGCGGATGTTTTGGAAAAGGTCAAGCCGGAATACCGAGAAGCCTATCTTGAAAAGCACTCTGGCGGAAGTTATAAGCCTAAAAATGACCCGCGGATAACTGCTGTCGGCAAATTTATCAGAAAACATTCAATTGACGAAATGCCCCAGCTTTTAAATGTTTTTAGAGGGGATATGAGTATTGTCGGACCTCGGCCTTATTTGCCGGAAGAGCTTGAGGAGCAGCAAAGGAAGTTCTCCGGTACAGGAAAATATGTGACCCAGATGCTTTCGGTTAAACCCGGCATTACCGGTTTCTGGCAGGTTTCGGGTAGAAGCGAGGTTAACTTTGACAAAAGAGTCAAGATGGATGCTTTCTATGCTCAAAAGAAATCACTAATCTTTGATTTTTTGATAATGCTCAAAACCCCTTGGATGATGCTTTCGGGAAAGGGTGCCGTATAGTATGATGAATTAATATGCCCGAAGACCCGGTTATTCCCCAGATAAAAGTTGAGAATCGTCCCGTCGCCGCGCCGCCGCCGGTTGCGCCCATTGTCGTGGCCAGGAAACCCAGAAAGGCTTTATGGATAACTTTAGGGATTTTTGCGGTTTTGTTTATTTACTCTCTGATTTCGGGACTAATCGTCTACAAAAAAGTGCTGGTTTTGAAGAATTCGGTTTTAGTGCTTAAGGCCGCAGCGGAATCCAAAGACCTGCCCAAGATCAAAGAAGGGTTGGCTCGGACCCAAGCCTCGCTTAAGTCTTTGAAGTCCGGCTATAGCCTTATTGCCTGGGGCCGAATAGTGCCTTTTTTGGGGGGATATGTGGCTGACGGGAAACATGTCCTCAACGCCGGCACCTACAGCTTGGAAACTGTGGATATTCTCTTAACCACAATTGAGCCTTATGCCGATCTTTTGGGCCTTGCCGACGGCAAACCGGAGGCAGCTAAAGACGGAGAAAAAACCGCCAAAGATCGAATCGATTTTATTGTTAAATCAATTCCGGATTTAATTCCCAATATAGATCAGATTGCGGGTAAGGTTTCTTTGATCGAAAAAGAGCTTAAAGAAATTAACCCCGACAGCTATCCGGTCAGGATCGGCAAAAACGAAGTCAGGGCCAAGATCAAAATCGACCTGGAGATGTTTGGCAATGCCGCCGGTTTTATCATCAACGGCAAACCGCTTTTGGAAACAGCTCCTTATCTTTTGGGAATCGAAGAGTCCCGGACTTACTTGGTTTTGTTTCAAAACGACAAGGAACTGCGGCCCACCGGCGGCTTTTTAACCGCCTACTCGATTATGACGGTTGATAAGGGTAAGTTTTCCCCGGTTGCCTCCAGTGATATGTATAATTTAGATGCCAAATACAAACCCACTCTGTCGGTACCGGATCCGATTGTCAAATACCTGAAAGGTCCCTATGTTCTTTCTCAAAAATTAAGATTAAGGGATATCAACTGGTCGCCGGATTTTAGCCAGAGCATGAAGATTTTTACGGATGAGGCAGCCAAAGTCGGGATAACCGAGATAGATGGAGTAATCTCGGTTGATACCCAGGTTTTGGTTTATCTTTTGGACGCTATCGGGAAAATCGGGGTGCCCGGGTTTGGCAATTTCTCTACCGAGATAGAGCCGAAATGCAACTGTGCCAATGTCATTTACGAACTGGAAAGTTTTGCCGATATTGAAGGGCCGGTGGTTTGGGACCCGGCCGGAACCGGAAAAATAATCTATGCACCTCCTAACTACGACAACCGCAAGGAAATTATTGGCCCCTTGATGAATTCGATTTTAGCCAACGCCATGGGTCAACCCAAAGATAAATTGCCTAAATTATTTGAAGCCGGATTTAAATCCTTAATTGAAAAACATATTCTTTTTTACCTTTTTGATGCCAAAACCCAAGAGGCAGTTGAAGCCTTCGGGATTGCAGGGACAATTAAGGAAACTCCAGCCGGGGTAGATTATTTGCATATCAACGATGCCAATTTGGGCGGCCGGAAATCCAATCTCTACGTGACCCAGTCGGTGGAGCAGGAGTATGCGGTAGCTAAAGACGGCTATTTGGAAAAAACGATAAACATTTCCTATTCAAATCCGGAAAAACATGACGGCTGGTTAAATTCGGTTTTACCCGATTGGGTCAGAATTTATGTACCCAAAGGCAGCACTTTGGTTTCTTTCGACGGGGTAGAGGATAAAGCCGAGCCTTATGAGGAATTCGGCAAAACCGTTTTTGCCGGCTTTTTCCGGTTAAGGCCGGAAGGAATTGCCAAAGTAACCGTTAAGTATAAACTGCCGTTTAAATCGTCAAATGACTTAAAATTATTGATCCAGAAACAGCCAGGTACGGATGCGCCTTTGTATCAGATAAAAGTTGGTAAAACATCCGAAGAGTTTTACCTCAAAACCGACAAAGAAATACCGATCAGGATATGATCCCGCGTTCTTTTTCCGACGAAGGTATAGTCTTGGCCCGTCGGAACTATGGTGAAGCTGACCGGATTCTTTCTATTTATACCAAAGAGCACGGTCGGATTTCGGTTATTGCCAAAGGCGTCAGGAAACCGGTTAGCCGTAAAAGAGGCCATATCGAAGTTTTTTCCCAGATTAAGTTTCAGGCCGTCAACGGCAAGGGATTGGATTTATTAACCGAAGCCGAAACTGTCGAAAACTTTGCCGAAGTAAGAAAAACCCTTCCCAAAAGCTCTTTGGCCTACTTTTTTATGGAAGTGGTCGGCCGGACCACCCGGGAAGGCGAACCCCATCCGGAATTGTTTGATCTGGTTATCAGGTATCTTGATGATTTAAAGTTTGCTACTAAACTCAAACAGCTAAGAACTAACTTCGTCTGCGAAGAACTGGAAACTTTAGGCTTCTGGCCGAGAGGCAAACCCCTGGATAACCCCGACGCCAAGTTAGAAGAAGTCACCGAGCGCAATTTCTCCTCTTTACGGGTCGGGAAAAGAGTACTTGAGTAGGATGTTATAATCCGCTTATGAATCCGGAAAGAGAATATAGAATTTACGCCCCTGCGGACAATGCCGGCAAAGAATGATCGAACATGCCGACAACGCCCTGATTTTAATGGTTAATCCACACGGTGAAATCGCCGAAATAACCTCGCTTAAATTAATGCTTCCGAAAGCTTTTACGCCGTCGAATCTGGGAATGTAATATTTTCTTCCCAATCGGTAAAGTCGGCTTGCCTCGGGAAAAAGTGATCCTTGGCAAAATTCAGAGTAGGATAGAGACAATTTCATGAAGGCAATCTTTTTAATCTCGCTTCTTGCCTCATTTATATTCTTGTCCTTTTCAATAGGAACAAGTCCTACCTCGGTAAAAATACCCGAACCTGCCACCCCCGTTCCAAGTTCAGAATCCGAGCAACTTGGGATATCGACAGAAAGTCCGACGGTAGCCCAACCCCAAAAATTCAAGATTGTAAATGTTGTTGACGGCGACACGGTAAAGCTGGAAAGTGGGGAAACCGTTCGCTTAATCGGAATTGATGCGCCGGAGACGAAGGGGGATTGCTATGCAACCGAAGCAACCAAAAAGTTAGAAGAGCTCACTTTAAATAAAGAAATCGAGCTTGAAAAAGATGTTTCCCAAACAGACAGATACCAGAGATTATTAAGGTACATCCGAATCGGGGATAGTTTTATAACAGCATTCAAGAACACTCCGCAGTTTACTGCGGAGATGAATTGAACGCTGACAATGCGGTAGCAGTGCCAAGCTTCGCTTATATGTCATCCTTGTTTGGAGGGATACCCCGCTCTTTAGAGCGGGGAGGATGTCATCAATAATGGTAGAATAAAGGATACGATTATTGACCAGATATCGGAAATTGTCAATTTCCCTGATCCGTTTTGGCTTGAACATGGGGAGCAAATTCGGACCATCAGAGAAGTTTTGGAAACTCCTAAAACTAGAGTTGGCGAGGAGATATTGAAAAGTGTTTTCGACCAGCCGGTTTTTATGGTTTACAACCGTCTTCACCCGATTTTTTCCTCATTAGTAACTTTGGCAGAATATGACGAAATCGGTAAAGCCGAAGGAAAAAGCTATTTTTCCGAACCCTTAAACCAAAGAATAATTTTAAAAGCCATGAAACTTTTGATTGAAGATAAAATTAAGCTCCCTTATTCTGAAGAAGAAAAAAAGAAATATGAAGATTATCGTGAGTTTTTTGAAGGGGTTACTTTGAGATCAGGCCAACTTGATGAACAAATTCAGACAGGCCAAAGACCCCCCAATTTTGTTAACTCCTTAGCAATAATTATTAGCCAGGAAACAACTAAGTTAAAAGGGGTGGAGAATTTTGGTATAAATATGGAGGGAGCCAGAAAGAAAATTGCGGATTATTTACCACAATTGGCGCAAATTGATGATGGGGGAATACTTTCTGAGATTAAAGCCCGATTGGAAAGGCCTTTAATTGGCCAACCTCAAGATAAATAAATTATGACATTAAAAGCTTACTTTAAACGACTTCTTTTCCCTATTTACCTCTTCCCCATCAAACTTCTTATCTACTCTACTTATTACTTTCTGAAATTTCTGATTAAATTACTTTTTGCATTGGTCGGGTTAATTATTGATTGTATTATTTTCCCCTTTAAATCCCTCAAAAATTTCTTAAAATCTCTTGTCTATTTGATTGTTGCCATATATCTTTTTTTCTCGCTTCTTGTCATTGGGGATTATGTTAAAAGACAATACGGATCATTTAATAAAATATTCTGCGGCTACGGAATTAACGACAAGCTTAAAAAATCCGTTGTCAGGATTGTGGGGGAAAATATGGAAGGATCAGGGTTTTTCATAAGCGAAAATCAGGTTTTGACCAATTTCCATGTCATTGCCGATGAACCCAGTCCAAAAATAATATTTCCCGACGGAAAATTTATAACTCCTAGTAGAATTATCGGTGATGCGGATGCCGATCTGGCCCTGCTTTTTGTCGATGATAAATACCCCGATTTGGTCTATCCCCTGCCCGAGAGGTTAGGCTTTACCGACAATGAACCTTTGCTTTCTGCAGGATATGCACTCGGAACGGATATTAAAGGGAATGCAACCATATTAAAGGGAAATTATATCGATTACAGAACCTCAAAGCATTATTCCGTAGGCTATATCCAAACTAACATAAGCTTGGTTGCGGGAATGAGCGGAGGGCCATTGGTTGACCAGTGTGGAAGCCTTGTAGGAGTAAATACGATGGGTTTGGCGGGACTATCGCTATTTATTGGTGCGCAGGACGTTTCAACCTTGATTCCCAATTTTACCGATCAAAAAGTCGCAAAAATAGAAGTTGATCCGTCTTCCTCCCCGGAAGAAGCGGTCCGAGCCTTTTATACCTACCTTAAAGCCAGAAGAATGAAAGACGGATTTGATCTTTTAAGCAAGAAATATCTGGAAAAGACCAATTTTGAAGAATGGACGGCAAGATTTACCAATATTCTGGATGTGGGTATTTACAAATCCGAAAGATATGAAAAAACCCGGGATACTGCATTTGTTAAGTTTTCTACCAAAAATTGGGTGGACGGAGAAATTGAAATACATTATTACGAGGGTACTTGGAAAACGGTTAAGGAGGGTGGTGTATATAAAATGCTTCAGAGTAAGATTAAGGAAGTATTTGAGCCGGGGTGGGATTGGTTCTACGAATAAATTGCAAAATGGCCTTGTTGGTGGTATATTATGGGTTTAATGAGCCAGGTTGAATGCGCGAATTTAAAAAGAGCCGAGCAGATAGCCAGAGAAAAGGGGCTGTTGGCGCGGGGTAAAAGTCTGAATTGTTCTTACGGTAATGCCTGCGACGGATTAAAATGCCCTCTTGTGTCAGAACCGCAAACAAGGACCATATGGATTCCTCAGACTGGAAAAGTTGAGCTTCCAAAACCAATTGACACTTTTTACGCTAAGCTTGAGGCGCACGAAGAACTTAAAGAATCTAGAACCCATTAACGGTTTCGCTTCGGGCCGCGGTGTAATATAATGGGTTAATGTATAAACTTTCGCCTTCGGATTTTAAGTATCTTTACGAAGACTGCAAGCATTGCTACTGGCAAAAAGCGAGGGGAATTATCAAGGAATTGCCGTCAATCGGGATGCCGGGGGTCTTTAGCCGGATGAATGCCCTTTTGCAAAATGCGATTGTCGGCATGGATTTAAGGGAGATAAATTCAGCCCTGCCGGCCGGCAAGATTGAAGTTAAAGAGGGTTTTTTAAAATCAAAGCCCATTCCGCCGGATAACCTCTGCTACATCGGCGGGCGGTTTGATATTGCTTCCAAACTCGACGACGGGACTTATTCGGTGATTGATTTTAAGATCACCGACCCCAATGGAGACAAAATCCAGAAGTTTTTTACCCAGCTCCACGCCTATAAGTTTGCCCTGGAGAATCCGGCTTTCGGGGAACCGAAAAAGGTGAGCAAGATGGGAGTGGTGGCAATTAACCCCGAAGAAATTACTTTTCCGGGTGATATCGTGATATTTAAGGCCAAACCCCAATGGTTTGAAATTGCCGAAGATATGGACCGGTTTTTTGCTTTTATTTCCGAAGTGGCCAGACTCTTAAAAGGGCCAGTCCCTGACGAAAATCCCGATAAATGCAAGTGGTGTTATTACCGAATCTGCACCCGAAAGCCGAGAAATGAAGAGCAGGAAGAAATCCCCTTCTAAATGGTCGGGGGAGGTGACCAGGCATTCATTCGCCCTTGATTTGGAGGAAGGGGTTTTTACCTGGGATAATCCGGAAAAGATCGCCCAAAGCCTGAAGCGTTCGGCCGAAGAAAGCTTTCGGAAAAAAGCCAAAACCCCGTATCAATCGGCCATGAGCATGCTGAATTTCTACATCAATCGGGCCGGCAGGAATCTAAAACCGGAAAGAAAAAGGGTTTTGGAGAAAGCCAAGACAGAATTGAAGAAACTTTTTGGGAGAAATTAATGCTAAAATACTCCTGATGGACAAAGATGTTCTTCTTTCTGTTTCCGGCTTAAAAGTAAAGTTTGACCACCATCTCATCTTGGATGATATTTCTTTTGAGGTTGAAAAGAACGAGACTTTGGCGATTATCGGCCCTAACGGCGCCGGCAAAACGGTTTTGTTTAAAGCCCTGTTGGGCCTGATTCCTTTTGCGGGAGAGGTCAAATGGCAATCGGGTTTGAAAATCGGCTACGTGCCCCAAAAACTGGCCCTGCCCCGGGATTTGCCCCTGACAACTTTGGAGTTTTTGCGCTTGAAGGAAAATAATTTGGCTAAAATATATAAAATTCTGGAGCAGGTGGGCTTTCAGAAAAATAAGCCTCACGAAGGCCATCTTAAAAAGCATGTTCTGGAAACCAAGGTCAGTGTTTTATCCGGCGGAGAGGCGCAGCGGATTTTGATTGCCTTTGCCCTTTTGGAAGACCCCGATGTTTTGCTTTTTGACGAGCCAACCGCCGGGGTGGACATCTCGGCGGAGGAGACAATTTATAGTCTTTTGCATAAACTTCGGCAGAAGCAAAGCCTGACCATGCTGCTTATTTCTCACGAGCCGGAAATTGTTAAAAAATACGCGGATAAAGTTTTGGATTTGGGTAAACAACAGAAATGAATAACTTATTATTTTTGATTTTGGTCGGAATTGCGGTGGCTGCTGCGGCGGGCTATCTGGGTTCTTTTATGGTTGTTAAAAGAATGTCTTTGGTCGGGGATGCTTTAACTCATGTGGCTTTGCCCGGCATGGCTGTGGCTTTGACTTTCGGCTTTTCGCCGATTTTGGGGGCCTTTGCGGCTTTGGCTCTGGCAATTTTCGGCGTCTGGTATTTGCAGGAGCACTCCGAAATTTACCCCGAAGCTCTCATCGGAGTTGTCTTTACCGCCAGTTTGGCTTTGGGAGTTTTGATTACACCTGAAGCGGAGCTTTTGGAGGCGTTATTCGGCGATATTGAAAAAATCACACCTATTGAGGGCCTTTTGGCAATAATCATTTCCTTTTTGATAATCCTGATTACCCGGAAAATTTCTAAAAAAATGATTTTAGGGGTCATTTCCGAAGAACTGGCTAAATCCGCAGGGATTGCCATTTCGAAACTTAATTTGGTCTATCTTTTATTGGTCGGAGTGGTGGTGGCTTTGGGGGTGAAGTTTGTGGGGACGCTTTTGATGGGGGCTTTGGTGATTGTGCCGGCCGTCGCTGCCAAAAACATCAGCCGCAGTTTTAAGAATTATTCCCTTTTTTCGGCTTTAATCGGCATTTTGTCGGCTGTTATCGGAGTTAGCCTGGCTTACCTTTTTCAATTTCCGGCCGGACCGGTGATAGTTTTAACCAGCGCGGCTATCTTTGTGCTTACCTTTTTCTTGAGGAAGGGAGAGAGTGTGTGCTAGTATAATCTAATTATGGATGTTAATAAGCGGAGCTTGTCACCTACGGTGATGGAAAAAATTTCTTCTTTAGCCAAAAGGCGGGGATTTATTTACCCGGACAGTGAGATTTACGGCGGTTATCAGGGCTTTTGGGATTATGGACCTTTAGGGGTGGAGCTTAAAAACAATATTAAACGCCAGTGGTGGAAATCCATGGTTTATAACCGGGAAGATATTGTAGGAATGGATACCTCAATTATTATGAATCCGGTTGTTTGGGAAAAATCAGGACATCTTAAAGCATTCACCGACCCGATGGTTGAGTGCAGGGAGTGCCACAAAAGATTCAAAGAGGAAGATAAGAAATCACACGAGCATGATGATTGGACCGAGCCAAAAATTTTCAACCTGCTGACAGAGGTGCTTCTGGGAACCACCGAACCCAAAGAAAAAGCCTACCTTCGGGGAGAGATTACCCAAGGAGTTTTTACCAATTTCGAAAATGTGGTTGCCTCCTCACGGGTGAAAATTCCTTTCGGGATTGCCCAGATCGGCAAAGCCTTCCGAAACGAGATTACCCCGGGGAATTTTACCTTCAGAAGCAGGGAGTTTGAACAGATGGAACTTGAGTATTTTGTAAAACCGGATGAGGCGGAAAGCAAAAAGATTTTTGAAAATTGGAAAGAACAAAGAATTAACTGGTACGAATCTTTGGGTATGACGGCAAAGAAATTAAGATTTCAGGATCACAAGGATAAAGAAAAGGCACATTATGCCAAATATGCCACTGATATTCAGTACGAAGCTCCGTTTGGTTGGAGCGAATTTGAAGGGATTCACCATCGGGGCGATTTTGATTTAAAAAATCACGGCCTTTCTTACCTCGATCAGGAAACCCAAGAGAAATATATTCCCTGGGTGATTGAGACTTCAGGCGGAGTTGACCGGGCCACTCTTTTTTTCTTAATTGATGCTTACTATGAGGATGGTGAAAGAGTGATTTTAAAACTTCACCCTAAATTAGCACCTATTAAAGTGGCAGTATTTCCGCTTCTTTCTAATAAGCCCGATTTGGTTAAAAAAGCAAAATGGCTCTTCGGCAAGCTTAAGATCGCGATCCCTCCGGTTGCTTGGGATGACCGGGGCAATATCGGCAAGCGCTATTTTAGTCAGGATGAAATTGGCACGCCCTGGTGTGTAACTGTCGATTTCCAGACTCTGGAGGATGAGACGGTGACTATTCGCGATCGTGATACCGCGAAGCAGGAGAGGGTGGGGATTGATAAACTTAACGAGTGGTTTAGTGCTAAATTGAATGATCCCACCTCTGAATGATCCCACCTCGGGAGTGGGATTTATTCTAAAGTAAGATGTTTAATGTTTTCTAATTCTTTTTGATAATCTGCATTATCCAAAACAAATTTTTTATAACTTTCTTTATTTTTAAAATTGCCGATTATATTTTTCTTGGAACATAGATTAAATAAAACTTTATCCAAATATTCGGAAAGAGAAGACCACTCATATTTTTGTAAAGCATTTAAATCCTTAACAATAGCGGAAGAGTATGGGTTTAAATGAATATATCTTGAGACGTGTAGTAATTGCTCTTCGCTGTCGATTTTAACCGCCTTAAATTGACCTTGAAAGAGATGTCCAATTCTTTCATTTTTGACGTTAAAATATCTCGCATAGCTGTTTTGGAGATTCCCTAATAATTTTGATATTCCGTTTTCAGAATTTTGTTTCAGCAGTAAATGAAAATGATTAGGCATAAGACAGTAAGACAGAATATCGGTGTGTGTTTTTTCATTATCGAGCCTATTCCAAATTTCTTTTCTTTGATCTACTGATAGTTTTATAAATTTTGAAAACTTAACCGGATATTCAAGGGAATTATAAAATCTTAATAGCGAAAGGAACCTGTTATATTCGTACTTGCTTTTAAAGATTAGTCTTTTATTTACGCCGCGATTGAAAACGTGGTAGTAATAGTTTTGAACAAGAGGAACAAATCGAGCGGGCATATTTAATTATTCGTGATATTTACCGAGGTGTCAATAGTAATCCACTCCCGATGTGGGATGGTTGTTGACAAACTGGTTAAATACTTTGAAAATAAATTAAGGTGAGAAAGTTTTTACCGCTGATTCTTTTAGTTTTGGGAATCGGGGTTGTGATGGCGGTTTATTTTTTGGTCATCAGAAAGCCGACGAAAACCACGACTTCCGAGGAAACGAGTACTTTAGTTGAATTACCGCTGGTCCAAAGGCCGATTGCCTCATTGGTTCCTTCCGCCGACGGACACTATTTGAATCTTAAGATAGAGAAATTAAACCAAACTGCCGCTTCGGTTGAATATGAGCTTTTGTATAACCTGCCGGACGGACGTACTCAAGGGGTGCCGGGGACGATCCAGTTGGCCGGCCAGAAAGTGATTGAAAGAAGTCTCTTGTTAGGTAGCGAGTCGTCCGGCAAATTCAGGTATGATACCGGGGTTAAAGAGGGGACCTTGACCGTCAGATTCCGCAATGAGGCAGGAAAACTGGTCAATAAATATTCAACCAAGTTTGCCCTTTTATCAAAT
>Ga0210015_1000583_pt1 | contig 38301 bp, 36 predicted proteins | sample CryGeymeta201522_FD_185471 | JGI IMG/M metagenome (GOLD analysis project Ga0210015, IMG submission 185471) | Groundwater microbial communities from Crystal Geyser aquifers in Utah, USA - Crystal Geyser metaG 2015-22 (SPAdes) (version 2) | ecosystem: Environmental > Aquatic > Deep subsurface >...
CATGGGTTGATCATCTGACGTGCCAGCGCCAGCGGCACATCAGGGAAGAAAAACAGTAGCACCGTCGCACTGGCCGTAGCGGTCAAGGCGATCACCATCGGCAGGGGCGCCTCGCCGTGCGGATGACCATGCGGGTCGACAGGCGGCGCCACAAAGAAAGCGCGGTACACGATGGGCAGGAAATAGCCTGCATTGAGCAGCGTGCTCAGCACGATAACCGTCACTGCCAACCAATGTTGCCCAGCCATGGCGCCTGAGACCATGTACCACTTGGAGATAAAGCCGGCCGCCGGCGGCAGCCCGATCATGGACAACGTGGCAATGGCAAAAGCACCCATGGTCCAGGGCATGCGACGACCAATGCCGTCAAGCTGACTGACCTCGGTTTTGTGGGCCGCCGTGTAAATTGAACCAGCAGCAAAAAACAAGGTGATCTTGCCCACCGCATGAGCGGCGATGTGCATCACGGCACCCACCATTGACAAAGGTGCCAGCAAGGCGGCGGCCATGGTCACGTAAGCCAGTTGGCTGATGGTGGAGTAGGCAAGACGACGTTTCAGGTTGTCGGCGCTCAGCGCCACTACCGACGCGGCAATGATGGTGAACCCGGCCACCAAAATCAGCCACTGTGTGGCACCCGCTGTGGCAAGGGTGTCGATACCGAACACATAAACGATGACCTTGACAACGCTGAAGACCCCGGCCTTGACCACAGCCACCGCATGCAGCAGTGCCGACACGGGGGTTGGCGCCACCATGGCGGCGGGTAGCCAGCGGTGAAATGGCATCAGCGCGGCCTTGCTGATACCGAAAACACACAGCGCCAGCAAGATGGCAAGTTCGCTGGGTTTGAGCTTGTCTGCCAGAATGCCGCCTACCGTGAAGTCGGTGGTCCCGGCAACAAACCAGATGAAGACCAGCGCTGGCAACAGAAAAAGGGTCGATGTGCTGAGCAGCAGACCCAAATAGACGCGACCGCCGTCACGTGCTTTATCGGTACCGTGGTGGGTCACCAGTGGGTAGGTGCTGAGCGTCAGCACTTCGTAAAAGACGAACAAGGTGAACAAGTTGCCCGAAAAAGCAATGCCCATGGTGGCGGCAATGGCGAGCGCAAAGCAGACAAAAAAGCGTGTTTGATGCGCCTCCTTATTGCCGCGCACGTACCCTATCGAGTACAGCGAATTGACGATCCACAAGCCCGATGCAATGAGCGCAAACAGCATGCCAAGCGGCTCGACCTGGAACGCGATGTCCAGTCCCGGCAGCAAGCTAAACAGAACGAGGCCAGGGCGCGCGCCGGCCAGTACCAGCGGCAGCAGGCTCAACACCACGGTTAAAAGAATGGCAGCAGTGACCAGGGTGATAGTTTCACGCAGGTTGGGTATGCGCCTGGCTAACGCAATCAACAGGGCGCCGCCCAACGGCACGGCCATGGCGGCCAAAATGGCCTGTTCGGGTGTCAGCATCAGCGCCGTCCTCCCATTAGTGCAGTCGCCGCGTCAGCGGCGGTGCCAATCGTGAATGAGGTATCCAGGCCAAAATACACAATGGCGATCACCAAGATGGCCGTTGGCACGCTCATCAACCAGGGTGTGGCTGCCACATCGGCCGTGTCTTTACGCGGTTCGCGGAAGTAGGCCGCCTCGACGAAGCGCCAGACGTAGGCAGCGGCCAGCAAGGACGACAAAACGATCAGGAACACCAGCCACCACTGGCCTTTTTCGAGCGCTGCGAGCAGCAGATACCACTTACTGATAAAACCGGCAGTGCCCGGCACGCCCATCAAAGAGAGCCCGCCAATCACAATACCGAAACTGGTCAGCGGCATGCGTTTGCCCAGCCCCTGCACCCTGGCCAGACTGGTGCCGCCCATGCCCACCGCCACGCAACCCAGCAACATGTAAATGGCGCCCTTAGTGATGCCATGGTTGAACAGGTGCACGATGCTGGCGGTCAGGCCGCTGACCGAGTCAAATGACAGGCCAAGAATGATGTAGCCAATTTGTGCCACGCTGGAGTAGGCAAACAAGCGCTTCAAGTCGGTCTGGAAGATTGCAATGGTCGACGCTGCAAACATGCCGGCCAGCGCCAGCACCAGCATCATTTGCTCCATCGGCAATTTGGCAAACACAGCCGACTCGCCGAACACCGTGAAATAAAAGCGCAGCAGCACATAAACCGCCACCTTGGTCGCCGTGGCGGCCAGAAAGGCTGACACTGCCGAAGGCGCGAAAGTGTAGGCGTTGGGCAGCCACTGGTGCAGCGGGAACAGCGCCAGTTTCAGCGAGACACCCACCGTGATGAAGGCCAGCGCCGCCAGCACCGGCCGCGTTCCCTGCACGTTGCTGATACGTTGCCCCATGTCAGCCAGGTTCAGCGTGCCCGTCATCAGGTAAAGCAAACCGATGCCAATCACAAGGAAGGTCGCGCCAATGGAGCCCATCAACAGGTACTGATAGGCGGCAAACAGCGCCCGGCGATCGCGTCCGAGCGCAATTAGCACATAGGCCGACAACGACGAGATTTCCAGGAACACAAAGACGTTGAATGCGTCACCCGTGATGGCAATGCCAAGCAAACCGGTCAGACACAACACGAACATGGTGTAAAAAAGGTAATGCTGTTGCGGCGGCACTTCGGCTTCGATGCTGGCACGGCTGTAGGGCAGCACCAACGCGGCAATCGCAGACACCAGCACCAATAAGAATGAGTTCAGGCGGTCAACCCGGTACTCTATGCCCCAGGGCGCAGGCCAACTGCCGATGGCATAGGTGATGGTGCCGCTGTGCGCCACCTGCAGCCACAGTGCAATGGAGATCGCCAGCGCGACCCAACTTGCCAGCAGCGCCACGACAAACGCCACGCTGCGCCGGCGCAACAACACCGTCAGTGGCGCAGCGATCAGCGGGACAACGACCTGTAAGGCCGGCAGATGCGGGACCAGATTCATGTTGTTTTACCGTGGTCTTGCGTATGTGAATCCAGTTCGAGAATCTCGTCTTCCTCAATGCTGTCGTAAGACTCGCGAATGCGCACCACCAAGGCCAAGCCCAGCGCCAGGGTGGCCACGCCGACGACGATGGCGGTGAGAATCAGCACATGGGGCAGGGGGTTTGAGTAGACCGTGAAGGTGTCGGACAAAATGGGTGCCGTACCACCGATCAACTTGGCAGGTGCTATGTAGAGCAGATATACCGAGGTCTGAAAAATACCAAGCCCGACCAGTTTTTTGATCAGATTGCTGCGCGAGATCACAATGAACAGCCCGGCCACCATCAGGAAGACCGTGATGAAATAAGTGAAATGACCACCCAGTGTCATGGAAGTCGTCGTGCCGATCATTCTTCGTCCACCTTGCTGCGGTCGGCAAACATGTAAAAAATTTTCAGCATGACACCAGAGACGGTGGTGGCAACACCCACCTCAACCCAGAAGATGCCGCGATGTTCGCCATGCACAGCGTCATGGTCAAGTACAAAATAGTCGAGGTAATTGCCACCCATGAGCAAGCCGGCCACGCCAACGCCAGCATAAATCAGCACGCCAATGGCCATCATGGATTCAACCAGGGGCTCGGGTACAACGGTGCGAGCGTCGGACAAGCCAAAGATCAGCGCATAGAAAATGACGCCTGCCGCCAGAATGACACCCGCCTGAAAACCGCCGCCCGGACCAAAGTCGCCGTGAAACTGGACATACAGCGCAAACAGCAAAATAAATGGGATCAGCAGTTTGGCCACGACCCGTAGGATCAAATCGTTTTTCATGGCGTGCGGTTCTTTCGGCGTCGGCGCAGCAGGGCAATCACACCGGCTCCCGCCGTGAAGACCACTGTGGTTTCGCCCAATGTGTCATAACCACGGTAGCTCGCGAGCACGGCGGTGACAACGTTGGGCACATCGACTTCCTGCTGGATTTCATGCAAATAGCGCGGCACCACATGTTCATGGATCGGGGCATGGGGGTCTGAAAATTCTGGCAGGCCGAAGGTGCCGTACATCAACATGCCAGCCACCGACACCGAGACCAACAGCGGCAACAGCGGTTTGCTGGGCGCACGCCCTTCTTCACTCTTGCACAGGTACAAGGCACCCAACAGCAGCACGGTCGAAATGCCTGCGCCCACAGCCGCCTCGGTCATGGCCACATCAACGGCGTCCATGGCCACCAGCACGGTAGCCATCAAGAAGCTGTAAATGCCGCCGAGCACGATCACGCCAAACAGGTTACGACTGCGAATGATGACCACGACACTGACCGCCATCATCACCATCAGTACATTGATGATCAGGATTTCGATGGTGACTCCTCTTCAACGGCCTGGTGCTTGACGCCGCGCACCATGGCAGCCCGCGCCAGTGCATGCGTGGCGGTTGGGCTGACGAACAAAATCAACAGGCCCATCATGAACAATTTGACGGCTACCAGTGTGAAGCCAGCCTGCAAGACCAGGCCCAGCAAGATCAAGCCGGCGCCCAAGGTCTCAATCACGCTGGCGGCGTGCATCCGGGTATAAAAATCGGGCATGCGCAACAAACCGATGGCGCCAACAATACAAAACAAGCCACCGAGCGCCAGGCTGATCCAACTGACGATGTTCACCAGGAGTGTCATGCGCGTGGGCTTTCGTCATCACCGGCATCGCCCAAATCACCATGCCGAAAATACTTGAGAACGGCAATTGTGCCGATCACGTTGAGCAAGCCATAAACAATCGCAAGATCCAGAAATTCGGGGCGACCATTCAGGAAACCCAGCACCGCGAGCAGCAGCATGGCCACGGTGCCGATGGTGTTGGCCGCTTGCGCCCGATCGAAAACGGTTGGCCCCAGGGTGGCTCGGGCCAGGGCCAGAGCCAACGTGACAAGGAGCGCAATGGTGGCGACCGAAAACATCAGACCTTGCCCTCGCAGGCGCTGACACGCTGATCCATCTCGCTGTTGACAGCGGCCATGGCGGTGGCGCGCGTTAGGCCGTGAACAAAAAATTCATCCGCGTTTGCCTCAATGGTGATGGTGCCGGGCGTCAGGGTGATGGAGTTCGCGTGGAGCACAAGACCAACCTCCGTTTTTTGCGAGGGTTTGAAGCGCACCATCGTCGGACTGATGGGCAATTTGGGGTTGACGATGATTTTGCTGACATCCCAAGCCGACTTGATGATTTCCTTGAACAACCAGACCCAATAAACCAGGGCGCGTGCGCCTAACTGGATCGGATGACCCTCGGCATCAATCACGTTCATGCGTTGCGCAAACCAGGTCACAGCCAGCGCACAGCCGGCACCCGAAATCATTAAAAAGGGCGTGAAATAGCCTGACAACAGGAGCCAGAACAGGTACAGAAAAAAGAACAGGCTGAATGAACGAATCACGTCAATGGCTATGTGTAAGGCTGCGCTGGCACGATTGTAGATAGGTCTCGAATGCTTTTTTAATCAACTGTGTAGGGCGCCGCACTGTGTAAAAAAATTGTCTTACAAGTGCGAGCACAACAACGTCAATTTGTGATTTGATCGATGACAATGTTACTTTAAAAATTTCCATTTTTGTCGTTTACCTTTGTCAGATTGTTGTCAGGAGTTTTAAAAAATGAAGCCAAGCATTTTGGTCGCGCGCGCCGTCTTCCCGCAAATTTTGACGCAACTGGCGCAGCACTTTGAAGTCACCTCCAATCAGGAGGATGTCATTTGGTCAGCTGCAGAACTGATGCACAAACTTCAAGGCAAGCAGGGTGTTTTCACCACCGGGAGCCAGCGCATTGATGCCGAGCTTTTGGCGGCTTGCCCAGAGTTGAAAATCTGCGCCAACATGGCCGTGGGTTACAACAATTTCGACCTCGACGCCATGACCGCCGCTGGCGTGCTGGCCACCAACACGCCCGATGTGCTGACCGAAACGACGGCTGATTTTGGTTTTGCGCTGATCATGGCAACTGCCCGGCGCATGGCCGAGAGCGAACATTTCCTGCGCGCCGGTTTGTGGAATAGCTGGCGCTACGACATGTTTGCCGGCTCGGATGTGCACGGCAGCACGCTGGGCATTCTGGGCATGGGCCGCATCGGCCAGGCCATTGCCAAACGGGGTGCGCACGGTTTCGGCATGAAGGTGGTTTATCACAACCGATCGCGTCTGGACGCTGCCCTTGAAGCCGCTTGCGGTGCTTCCTATGTCAGCAAATCCGAGCTGCTGCAACAGGCCGATCACCTGATTTTGGTGTTGCCCTATTCGCCCGAAGCGCACCACGCCATCGGTGCCGCTGAGCTGGCGCAAATGAAGCCCACAGCCACGTTGGTCAACATTGCGCGCGGCGGCATTGTGGACGACGCCGCGCTGGCGGACGCTTTGAAAAACGGCACCATTGCCGCAGCCGGGCTGGATGTGTTCGAGGGCGAACCCAAGGTGCACCCGGATTTGTTGACCGTGCCCAATGTGGTGCTGACGCCGCACATCGCCAGCGCCACCATGCCCACCCGGCTGGCCATGGCGCAACTGGCCGCCGACAACCTGATTGCTTACCTGGTGCATGGCAAGCCCCTGACGCCCCTGAATCCGCAGGTTGTGACAGTTTGAGCCGTAGTCCCGTCACCGTGATGCCAGCGCGGCAGTCCATGCAATCTTGGCGTCATGGATTGCTTCACTGTGTTGGCAATGACCAGGCGGTAGATGGAACGCCAACCCTATGAACGAGCTGCTTAGCTGGACCGTGCTGGCCGTTGGCGTGCTGAATGTGGTCTTGCTGGTCTTCGCACTGCTGCGTCGCTCAAATGCCGATGCAGCGGCGGCTCAGCACCTGATGCAGCACGTTAAGGACAGTTCGGAGCGACTCGAACGCGAACTACGCCGCGAGATTCTTGAAGCCTCGCGCGACAGCCGCCAAGAGCTGGCGCTCACGCTGAGCACCTTCCAGCAAACGCTGGTGCAGCAGGGAGCTGAGGCCACGCGCACGCAAAACACGCAAATCGACGCCTTCGGTCAGCAGCTCGCTCTGCTGCAAAAAACCTTGCACGACACGCTCACCAGTCAGCTTTCTGGCTTGAGTGAATCCAACGCCCGGCGCATGAACGAGATCCGTGAAACGATGGAAAAGCAACTCGCGCAACTGCAAACCAGCAACGCCGCCAAGCTCGATGAAATGCGTGCCACGGTCGATGAAAAGCTGCAAAGCACGCTGCAGGCGCGTCTGGGCGAAAGCTTCAAGCAGGTGGCTGACCGCTTGGAGCAGGTGCACAAGGGCTTGGGTGAAATGCAGACCCTGGCGCAGGGCGTGGGCGACCTTAAGCACCTGCTGACGAACGTCAAGACCCGGGGTATTTTTGGCGAGGCGCAATTGGCATCATTGCTGGAGCAGGTGTTTGTGCCGGATCAATATGCTGCGCAAATCGTCACCCGCCCGGGCAGCAAGAACGTGGTGGACTTTGCTATTCGGTTACCAGGCCGGTCTGACTCGGGCGCCCCAGTGTGGCTGCCGATCGACGCCAAGTTTCCCAACGAAGACTACGAGCGCCTGCTCGATGCGCAGGGCAGGGCAGACGCACTGGCGGCCGAGGCGGCGGCACGCGCGCTGGAGCAACGCATTCGTCTCGAAGCCAAGTCGATTGCCGACAAATACCTGGAGCCGCCCTACACCACTGACTTTGCCATTCTGTTTTTGCCGACCGAAGGGCTTTACGCCGAGGTGCTGCGCCGCCCGGGACTGATGCAGTATTTGCAGCGTGACTGCCGCGTGACGCTCGCCGGGCCAACCACCTTGCTGGCCATGCTGAGCTCGCTGCAAATGGGCTTCAGGACGCTCGCGCTGGAAAAACGTTCCAGTGAAGTCTGGCAGGTGCTGGGCGCGGTGAAAACCGAATTCGGCAAGTTTGGCGATGTGCTGGCCAGAGTAAAAACCCAAACCGAGACGGTGCTCAAAACCATCGACGGCGCGCAAACCCGCAGCCGCGCCATGGGCCGTGCGCTGAAAAATGTCGAGGCCTTGTCTGAGGTGCAAAGTGCAGCGCTGATCGTGCATGACATTGACTTCGACAGCGCCGACGGACCCGCCAACCCGTGAACGCCGCCGCTGCGCCGCTGGGCTCAATCGCACTGGCCCGGCTGATTGCCGGGCACATTAGCCTGCACGCCTGCATGGCGGGCATGCGCATGGCGGCGCCGCTGATGGCGCTGCGCGCGGGGCACAGTGCGCTGGCCGTAGGCCTGTTGTTGTCTTTGTTTGCCCTGACGCAGGTGTTTCTGGCATTGCCCGCTGGGCGTTACGCCGATCGCCACGGGTTCAAACGACCGGTTGGCTTTGCCGTGGTGTTCGCCAGCGTAGGCGCGGCGCTGGCGGTGGCGTTCCCGATCTTTCCCATTCTGTGCGTGAGTGCCCTGATGACGGGGGGTGCCGTGGGCGTGTCCGCCATCAGCCTTCAGCGCCATGTAGGGCGCTCGGCGCAGAACGATACCGAGCTCAAGCGCATGTTCAGCTGGCTCTCTATCGGCCCGGCGCTGTCCAACTTTGTCGGTCCGCTGTCGGCGGGTTTGCTGATTGACCTGGGTGGCTTCAGGCTGGCTTTTTTTGCGCTTGCTTGCTTGCCGCTGATGACCTGGCTGTGGGTGCGCCACACTGTGGAGCTGCCGCCGTTGCAGGCGGCACCCGGCGCAAAAAAGGGCCGGGCCTGGGATTTGCTGCGCGAGCCGATGATGCGCCGACTGATGCTGGTGAACTGGCTGCTGTCGTCGTGTTGGGATGTGCATACCTTTGTGGTGCCGGTGCTGGGGCACGAGCGCGGCTTGAGCGCATCAAGCATCGGCGCCATTTTGGGCGGCTTCGCTTTGGCCGCCACGGCTGTCAGGGTTGCCTTGCCGTTGCTGGCGGCGCATTTGCATGAGTGGGTGGTCGTGACCACGGCCATGTTGGCCACAGCTTTGCTGTTTGCGATTTACCCGTTCATGCCCTCGGCATTGACGATGGGCCTGTGCTCGGCGCTGTTGGGCATCTCGCTGGGCTCGGTGCAGCCGATGATCATGAGCACGCTGCACCAGATCACGCCCGAGGCACGCCACGGCGAAGCGCTGGGCTTTCGCATGATGGCGATCCACGGCTCCAGCGTGGTGATGCCCATGCTCTTTGGCACAGCTGGTGCGGTGCTGGGCGTGTCATTGGTGTTTTGGACGGTGGGCGCCGGTGTGGCGTTGGGGGCACGCTCGGCTTGGCGCCTGCGACCGCCGGCTCACAAGGCGTAAAAGCGCTGGATCGCTGCCCACGCTGCTTCGGGCTCGTCAACATATTCGAACAGCTTGAGGTCTTCTGCGGCGATCACGCCTTCTTCCACCATGGCGTCGAAATTGACCAGGCGCTTCCAGTAGGCAGAACCGAACAGCAAGATCGGCACCGGTTTTGATTTGCGGGTCTGCACCAGCGTGATGACTTCGAACAGTTCGTCGAGCGTGCCAAAGCCGCCGGGAAAAGCCACCAGCGCCTTGGCCCGCATCATGAGGTGCATCTTGCGCAGCGCAAAGTAGTGAAACTTGAAATTCAGCAGCGGCGTGACATAGGGGTTGGCACTTTGTTCGTGCGGCAGGGCGATGTTCAGGCCGACGCTCAAAGCGCCTACCTCATGCGCGCCACGGTTGGCCGCTTCCATGATGCCGGGTCCACCGCCGGTGGTGATGAACAGACGCTCCTCGGGTCGGCGGTGCATGCTGTCGCCGGCAACCAGCCGTGCAAACAGGCGCGCCTGATCGTAATAATGCGCGTTGCGTACCTGCCGCTGCGCCAGCGCCAGCGTATCGGCGTCGCCACTTATCTGCGCCAACTGCAGATTTTTTTGCGCGTCTTCGGGTGCTGGAAAACGCGCGCTGCCAAACACCACTACCGTGTTCTCGATGCCCTGTTCGGCCTGGTCCAGGTCTGGCTTGAGCATTTCCAGTTGGAAGCGAATGCCGCGGGTTTCCCGGCGCAGCAAAAACTCGGGGTCGGCAAAGGCCAGACGATAGGCATTGGCTTGGAGCGGATTGCCATTTTCGGAGTAGTTCTGCAGTTCGGCCCAGGCGTCTGCGAGGCGGTTCTCGCTCAGGTTTTGGGGTGTCGTTTGGGTGTGGTTCATGGGGTGCATTGTGTCGGAAAAGCCAACAAGAGCTGTTGACGCCGGACATGATATTTCGCAACAGGCCTGGCCCCAACGCACTTACGATGGCCAACATGACGACGATTTTTGATCCGTGGCGTTTCAGTGCCGTGTCGATGGACGTGGCAACCAGCGCGCGGGCCTCGGCGCAAGCCATCTCCGGCCGACAACAGGCCCGGCTGGCCAGTTTGCTTGAGGGTGCCATGCGGGACTCACGCTTTTACCGCGAGCATCTGCGAGGCGTCGATCCGCAGAGTGCGGCGCTGGCTGAACTGCCACCGGTTTCCAGGCAGGCGTTGATGGGCTGTTTTGATGATTGGGTGACCGACCCCCGGCTCACACTGAACGAGCTTCGCGCTTTCACGGCAGATGCACAGCGCATCGGGGAAGCCTATCTGGGCCAGTATCTGGTGTGGGAGAGTTCGGGCACCAGCCATCAACCCGGCATTTTTATCCAGAACGCGCAGACGATGGCGGTTTATGACGCGCTGGAGGCGCTGCGACGCACCGCACCGCGTCCCTTGCAACGCTGGTTCGACCCGTTGGGGCTGACTGAGCGGATCGCTTATGTTGGCGCCACCAGCGGCCACTTCGCCAGTGCCGTGACCATGCAAAGGTTACGCGCGTTGCACCCCTGGCGTGCAGTGTCCATACGGAGCTTTTCGATCCTTCAATCGACCCGCTTGCTGGTGAACGAGCTCAATGCGTTCGCGCCAACGGTCATTGCCACCTATCCCACCGTGGCGGTGGTGCTGGCGAATGAGGCCGATCATGGCGCGCTGCACTTTGCGCCCAGCGAGATATGGACGGGCGGTGAAAACCTTAGCCCGGCGGTGCGCCGGCGCCTGGAGTTAACCTTTGGCAGCGCGGTGCGCAGCAGCTACGGCGCCTCGGAGTTCATGTCGATCGCCTGGGAATGCGAGCAGCGTCGTATGCATGTGAATGCCGATTGGGTGATTTTGGAACCCGTCGATGCGCATGGCCAACCCATGCCTGCCGGCGAGTGGTCTCATTCGACCTTGTTGACCAACCTGGCCAACCCGGTGCAGCCGCTGATTCGCTACGATCTGGGCGACCAGACGCGACTGCGCCACGAGCCCTGCGCGTGCGGTTCAGCGCTGCCGGTCATTGAGTTGCTGGGTCGCAGGGACGATGCGATCGTCATGGCGGGGCGGCGCGGCAAACCGGTCACGCTGCTGCCGCTGGCGTTGACCACGGTGCTGGAAGACGAAGCCGGTGTTTTTGATTTTCATCTTTGCCAGCATGATGACCGCACCCTGCTGCTGCGGCTGGTCTTGCAAGGGTCCGAAGGCGAGGCGGCAGCGGAGCGCTGTCGCGCTGTACTGAAAAAGTTTGCCGATACCCAGGAGATCAAGCCGATCAAACTGCTTTGTGAATTGGGGCAAACAATGCCGAGAGGGCGTAGCGGTAAGGGCAAACGCATCGTCGCACTGAAATAACTTCTTGAAGAGTAGCCCAGTTACTGCGAGCGTAGCGCGGCCGCAAGGGTATCGGCCATGTTGACAACGTTGCTCGGGTGGGTAACGCAGTCGGTGCTCCAGACTTCTCCAATGCCGGCGGCTTGCATCATTTGTAGTGCGTTGCCTGAGAACAGCGCGTGGGTGACTGCCACATCGACTGAGACGGCACCCGCCGCCAGCAGTTGTTGCGCCGCTTGGGCCACGGTATGGCCGGTGCTGACCACATCGTCGAGTAGCACAACCTGACGTCCCACCAGGGCCATCACGGGAAGTTCAACCGCCACCGAGCGGTCGCCATGGCGCAGTTTGCGGCACACCGCATGGTCAAAACCATGGCGCGCTGCAGCCATGGCGACCCACTGGGCGGATTCTTCGTCCGGCCCCATAAGCAAGGCCTGCGGGCGATGGGCCGCAATCCAGTCGGACAACAAAGGCGCTGCGCTCAGCGCGATGGCGTGGGCGGCCGGCACGGCTTGCTGCAGGGCGGTAACCCGGTGCAGGTGCGGATCAACGGTGATCACCGCGTCGAACAGGCCTGCCAAGAAGCTGCCGACGATGCGCTGGCTGATGGCCTCGCCTTGGTGAAAGGCGATGTCCTGGCGCATGTAGGCCAGATACGGCGCCACCAGCGTGAGATGGCGCGCGCCCAGGCTGCGTGCGGTCTGCGCCACCAGCAGCAGCTCAAGCAGCTTTTCATTAGGATCGTTCAGCGTGCGCAGCATGATCACCTGCGGCGGCAGACTTTCGGGCAGGCGCAGCTTGATTTCGCCATCGGGAAAACGGTGCCGCTCGATCAGCACAGCGGTCATGTTGGCGGCCTGCGCCAGGCGCGTGGCGCTGGGTAACTCGTCGTCAAAGCACAAAAGCACAGCCGGGGTAGGCGTGGTGGGCGGAGTCAAGGCGTTCGAGGGCATCAAAATTCAACAAAGACATGTGGCACGTCGCTGGCGTCGCCCACGGTGTAACCGTTTGATTTGGCGCAGGCCTGGCGGGCAAATCCGAGGTCGCTCTGAAAGCTGGCATGCACCCGGTACAGCGGTTCGCCCTGAGCCACCGCTTCCCCGAGTTTGCGAAACAGATCGATGCCCGCGCCGGTCACCTTGGGCGCACCGGCCAGGCGGGCGATGCGCGCCACTTGCAAATTGTCGATATCGGTGACCACGCCTGCTCTTGCCGCGTGGACCTCGAAGGTCAATAGACCCAGCGACGGGTTGTTGTAGTCAAACGACTTGCTGCCTTGGGCAGCAATGATGGCGTTCATTTTGGCAAGCGCCCGGCCTGAATCAAGAATATCGCGGGCAATGGCAAAGCCGTCGCCACCGCGCACATCGGGGTGGCATTCGATCAAGCGACTGGCCAGCCGCAAGGCTTTCTGGCGCAAGTCGTTGGGCGCTTGCGGGTGGTTGTCCAGCACCTGCATCACGTCGCGGGCTTCCAGTACGGGGCCGATGCCCCGGCCGATGGGCTGTCGTCCGTCGGTGATGACCACGTCGAGCGACAGGTGCATTCGCTTGGCGACATATTCGAATAGCCTGCGCAGACGCTGCGCGTCGGGCATGGAACGCACTTTGGCGGTTGGGCCGATCGGGATGTCAAGCACCAGATGGGTCGACCCGGCGGCAATCTTTTTGGACAGGATCGATGCCACCATTTGCCCCGGTGAGTCGATGGCCAGCGGCCGCTCCACAGAAATCAGCACATCGTCGGCGGGTGACAGGTTGGCGGTGCCGCCCCAGGCCAGGCAGGCACGGTGCTCGCGCACGATGTCAGCAAGTTGTTCGAGTGGCAATTCCACTTTGGCCAGCACTTCCATGGTGTCGGCGGTTCCAGCCGGCGAGGTGATGGCGCGCGACGATGTTTTGGGGCAGAGCAGGCCGTGTGCGGCAACGATTGGCACCACCAGCATCGAGGTGCGGTTGCCCGGGATGCCGCCAATGCAATGCTTGTCAACCACCAGGGGCTCATGCCAGTCGAGTTGGCGGCCGCTGGCAACCATCGCCTCGGCTAAAAAATACACCTCCTCGCGGTCCAGTTCGTCGCGGTGGGTGGCGACCACAAAGGCGGTTAGCTCGATTTTGGAATAATGGAGCTCTGCAATATCGGCCACGATGCTGCGGAAATCTTCCTGGCCCAGGCGCTCGCCTGCCAGTTTGCGAAACAGCGCGCCCACCGAGGCGGGTGGTTCGGCCTGTGAGACAGACACCACATGGCCTTGCGCGACCGCCAGTTGCAAAAAGGCGTCTTCAGACAAGCCCAGCTCGTTGCAACCCACGATGGCCGTGTCATCGACCACGTTCAGCGTTGCCAGAATGTGCTGCCCGTTGGCGCGGACTTCGACCTTGGACAGGGCCTGAAATCCTTCGGCACGGTAAAGCGCGCAGTCGCGGTGCAGGTAGGCCACATTCTCACGGTAGGTGTCAATGGCAACCCGGCGCAGCACAAGCTTGGAGTCTGCCAAATTTTGGCGTGCTTGGGTAGCAAGAAGGCGTTGTTCTTCAGGGGCTGGGTTCATGGCCAAAGCCTACACCGATTTTGACCCTGTGTGCCGTGAAGAAAATGTGATTTGTGCTGTCTGAATTCAATAAAAAAAAGGCTTCCGAAGAGGCCTTTTGGGGTACCCGGGCTCGGCCAGAGGCTTACACGCGCTTGCGGTATTCGCCGGTGCGGGTGTCGATTTCGACTTTGTCGCCTTGCGCCACGAATAGCGGCACACCGATCTCGAAACCGGTGGCAATTTTGGCGGGCTTCAAGACCTTGCCCGAGGTGTCGCCCTTGACGGCCGGCTCGCTCCAGGTGATTTCACGCACCACGCTGGTGGGCAATTCAACAGAAATTGCTTTACCGTCGTAAAACACCACTTCGACGGGCATGCCGTCTTCGAGGTAATTGAGCGAGTCGCCCATGTTTTCGGCTTCGACTTCGTACTGGTTGAATTCTTCGTCCATGCAGACGTACATGGGGTCGGCAAAGTAGGAGTAGGTGCAGTCTTTCTTTTCCAGAATGACCTGGTCGAGTTTGTCGTCGGCCTTGTAAACCAGTTCGGTGTTGAAGTTGGCGATCAGGCTTTTGAGCTTCATGCGCACGGTGGCCGAGTTGCGGCCGCCGCGGCTATATTCAGTTTTCAGGACGACCATCGGGTCTTTGCCGTTCATGATGACATTGCCGGCGCGTATTTCTTGAGCGATTTTCATAGCAGGGTAACGAAAGATTGAAAGTAGGCCGCGCATCTGGCGGCGAGAGCGGCCGGGACCCAAAAGAACTTGAGTCGATGCCGCAAAGCCTGCTATTTTAATGGATTTTTGCAATAAAACTGAGCAACTGGCGGGTCAAATCCTCTTGCTGCAGCAGGCGCGCCTTGGCCTGGGTGCTGCAAACCTGCCAGTCTACGGGTGCAAACGGTGCATCGCTTGGCCTGGCTGCAATTGGGTTCAAGCCGTTCCAGCGCTGGTGAAACGCTCGCAGCGCGTCAGGCGCCTGCAACCAGTCCAGAAAGGCCGCCAGCTTGTGTGCATGGGCGTCGTCGTGTTGCGGGTAAATCTGCCAGACCAAAGGTTTGCCGGCCCACAGGGCGCGCACCAGCGAGTCTTCGCCACGGACAAAATTGACGTCGCTGGCCCACAGCAGATGGTCATAGTCCAACTGGCTGAGTTGGGGTAAGTAGAAAAATGACAGCAAACCTTGACTGTTCCAACCGGGTTGATGTGCGGTTTTACGCATAACCTCGGCGTGAATCGCCGCACTGGCACGGCCATAGGTGACCAGAATGCGGGCCGGTTGAGCATCCTTTGCCAAGGTGTCGAGCAGCTCGCCCAGTCCGGCAGGCTCATAACAAAACAGCGACACCAGGCGCTCGCCTTGCCAAGGCACGCTTTGCCCGGTCAGCCAGGCCTGGCGGTCAAATTTGGCTTGCCGTGCCATCAGGTCGGGCTCGCGCAACAGGCCGCCGGTGTCAGCCGTCAAGCCGGGGTAGTAAAAATGCTTGGTCAGGCCACGACCTGGCCCGCTCATGACCGGCGAGGGCAGGCCATGGCATCGCGCTGCATAGGCTTCGGCGCTAAGGTATTCGAGGTTGATCCAGCGGCATGGCTGGCCAGCAGCGCTTATTTTTTTGGCGTAGGCAGCGATGAATTCAGCGTCGATGTCGCAGCCAAAGGTTTCGATCAGCACGTCGCCCGGCGTGATGCCGGTCAGGTCGATGGGCGCCGTCCAGGCCCGGACTTCAACGCCTGGCGCGCCCTGCGGCGCCATCCAGTCAAGCGCGGAGAGATCATCCGCCCACAGCCGTACCAGTTGGCCTTTTTTTGCCAGATTGCAGGCCAGTCGCCATGCTACGCCCAGGTCGCCAAAGTTGTCGATGACCCAACAAAAAATATCCCAATGCAGTTGGCGGGCGGGGGAATCTTGGTCGATATCTTGATCCATGGCCGGATTGTCCACAATACGCCCCTATGTCAGAAACCGTTCCGAACACCCCTTTGGCTGCCGCCACCGATGCCGCCCCTGTGCCGACCCACCCCGAGCAGTTGCTCAGCGATGTAGCCAGCCTGCCGCCGTTGCCCGGCGTTTACCGCTATTTCGATGCGCAGGGCAACGTCTTGTACGTTGGCAAGGCCATCAACCTGAAAAAACGGGTGTCGAGCTATTTCCAGAAAAACCATGGTGGCACACGCATTGGCCACATGGTCAGCAAGATTGCCCGGTTGGAGACCACCGTGGTGCGCTCCGAGGCCGAGGCGCTGCTGCTGGAAAACAACCTGATCAAGACGCTCAACCCCAAATACAACATCCTGTTTCGCGACGACAAAAGCTACCCTTACCTGAAGATCACGGCGCTAGGCAAGAGCGGCAGCGAACAGTTCCCTCGGGTAGCGTATTACCGTGGTGCGGTCGAAAAAAAACACCATTATTTTGGCCCCTACCCGAGCGCCTGGGCGGTCAAGGAAGCCATTTTGCTGATGCAAAAAGTTTTCCGGCTGCGCACCTGTGAAGACTCGGTGTTCAGCAACCGCACCCGGCCCTGCCTGCTGTACCAGATCAAGCGCTGCTCGGGGCCCTGCGTGGGACATGTTTCGCCCGACCTTTACGCGCAAGACCTGTTGGACGCCGAACGCTTTTTGAACGGCGACGCGCGCGAGGTGATGACTGAGCTGGAAGCCCGCATGATGGCGCACGCTGACAAACTGGAGTTCGAGCAAGCCGCCGAACTGCGCAACCAGGTGGCGGCGCTCTCCAACGTACTGCACCAACAGTCGGTGGACAACGTGTCGGACCGCGACGTGGACATTCTGGCGGTGAAAGTGCAGGGCGGTCGCGCCTGCGTCAACCTGGCGATGGTGCGCGGCGGTCGTCATCTGGGCGACCGGCCGTATTTCCCGGTGCATGTGGAGGACGCAGCCGAACTCGATGACGCTGAATCTACCGATGCCGTGGCTGCGGTGCGCAACGTGCGCAGTGTTGAAATGCAGGTGCTCGACGCCTTCATCGCGCAGCATTACCTCAACGTGCCTGCGCCGCCGTCGCTGGTGGTGAGTGTGCCGGTGGACAAGGGGCTGTTGCAGGCGCTGTCTGAGCAAACCGGCGTCAAGATCAGCGCTGTGCACAACCCGCGCGAGCAACGCCGCGTCTGGCTGGAAATGGCGCAAACCAACGCAGCCCTGCAATTGGCCAGGCTGTTGGCTGAAGAAGGCTCGCAGCAAGCTCGCACCCGGGCGCTGGTGGAAGCGCTTGATCTGCCGATTGATGACCTGGAAGTACTGCGCATCGAGTGTTTTGACATCTCCCACACGGCCGGTGAATCGACCCAGGCCTCGTGCGTGGTGTTTCATCATCACAAGATGCAAAGCGCCGAATACCGGCGTTTCAAGATCAACGACATCACGCCGGGCGACGACTACGCGGCCATGCGCCAGGTGCTGCTGCGACGTTACGGCAAGCTGGCCGAAACGCTTCAAGAGGCGAAACGCACGGGAGAATTGCCTGCCGGCACCGGCCGCCTGCCCGACCTGGTGCTGGTCGATGGCGGCAAGGGGCAGGTGTCGATGGCGCGCGAGGTGTTCGAGCAACTCGGCCTCGACCTGTCGCTGATCGTTGGCGTGGAAAAGGGCGAGGGCCGGCGCATTGGCCTCGAAGAACTGGTGTTTGCCGACGGTCGCGACAAGGTTTATCTGGGCAAGGATTCTGCGGCGCTGATGCTGGTGGCGCAGATCCGCGACGAAGCACACCGCTTTGCCATTACCGGCATGCGCGCGGCGCGGGCCAAGGTGCGCATGGACGGCGGTCAGCTTGAGGAAATTCCCGGCATCGGCCCGAAACGGCGTGCGCGCTTGCTACAGCGCTTTGGCGGCGTGCGCGGCGTGGCGCTTGCGTCTGAGGCTGACATTGCGCAGGTGGACGGCATCTCCCACGAATTGGCAGCAGATATTTACCGCGCCCTGCATTGATGCGTCAGCTTTTTGTGAAGTAACGCGTGCCACAATTGCTCTATGTTTTGGACCATTCCCACCCTCATGACCTGGGCGCGCATTGTGGCGATCCCGTTGATCGTGGGCGTGTTTTATTTGCCGATCGAGCCGGCAACCAAAAATCTGGTCGCCACTGTGATGTTCGTGGTGTTTGCCGCCACCGACTGGCTCGACGGCTATCTGGCGCGCAAGCTCAACCAAGTGTCGGCCTTTGGCGCCTTTCTGGACCCGGTGGCCGACAAGTTTCTGGTTTGCGCCTGTGTTCTGGTGCTGGTGCATCTGGGGCGTGCTGATGTGTTCGTGGCGCTGATCATCATCGGGCGCGAAATCGCCATCTCCGCGCTGCGTGAATGGATGGCGCAGATTGGCGCCTCCAAGAGTGTGGCCGTGCACATGATCGGCAAGCTCAAGACCACGGCGCAAATGGTGGCCATTCCGTTCCTGTTGTACGACGGCGTGTTGTTCGGCTACATCGACACCCATGTCTGGGGCGTCTGGCTGATCTGGATCGCCGCCGTCATGACGGTCTGGTCGATGGTCTATTACCTGCAAAAGGCATTGCCTGAAATCAGGTCGCGCGTGAAGTGACGGTAGCCCTTGAGCGGCCCCTGATCCGGGCCATGCCGGCGGTGTTTGTGCTGATCTGGAGCACTGGGTTCATCGTGGCCCGTTTCGGCATGCCGCATGCGCCGCCGTTCAAGTTCCTGATCATTCGCTACGCTTTGTCCATCGTGTGTTTTCTGCTCTGGATCACCTTGGCGCGAGTCAAGTGGCCAACGCAGCGCGACCAGTGGCTGCATCTGGCGGTCACCGGCGTCTTCATGCATGCGTTTTATCTGGGCGGCGTGTGGGCGGCGGTCAAGCTCGGCATGGGTTCTGGCTTGTCGTCCCTGATCGTGGGTTTGCAACCCGTGCTCACCGCGCTTTGGTTGGCTTCTACCGGCTACAGAATTGTGCCGCGTCAATGGTTGGGTCTGGTGCTTGGGTTCATCGGATTGGTGCTGGTGGTGTCGCGCAAGTTTGGCGCCGGTGGTGAGGCTAATTGGGTCAATCTGTCGCTGGCCGTGGGCGCCTTGCTCAGCATAACCATCGGCACGCTGTACCAGAAACGCTTTGTCACGTCCTGTGATGTGCGCAGCGCCAACACGGTCCAGCTCGGTGCCGCCTTGTTGGTGACCTTGCCGCTGGCCGCGCTCGAACTCGAAGTCATCAGATGGAACGCCGAACTGGTCGGCGCCATCGCCTGGTCGGTTCTGGCCTTGACGCTAGGCGGCAGTTCCTTGCTGTACCTGCTGATTCAAAAAGGCGCGGCCGCATCAGTGACCAGCCTGATGTACCTGGTGCCGCCGGTAACGGCATTCATTGCCTGGATTTTGTTTGCCGAACCAATCACCCTGACCACGGTGTTGGGCACGCTGCTGACGGCGCTAGGTGTGGCGCTGGTGGTGCGTCAGCCCAAAATTGTCTGATTTTTTACGCTTGAAGAGGAGTCTGTTGTGAACAAGAAAAGAATCGCCGTGATCGCCGGGGACGGCATTGGCAAGGAGGTGATGCCCGAGGGCATTCGCGTGCTCGAAGCCGTGGCCGACAGGTTCAACATCCCTTTGCAATTTGACCACTTCGATTTTTCTAGCTGGGACTATTTTGAGAAGCATGGCCAGATGTTGCCCGACAACTGGAAAGAGCAGATTGGTGGCCACGATGCCATCTATTTTGGTGCGGTCGGTTGGCCAGAGAAAATCCTGGATCACGTGTCGCTGTGGGGTTCGCTGCTGCAGTTTCGCCGGGAGTTTGACCAGTACATCAACCTGCGCCCGGCGCGGCTGATGCCCGGCATCATCGCTCCGGTGGTGCGGCGCGACGGCAGTGCGCGTCAGGCTGGCGAGATCGACATGATGATTGTGCGGGAAAACACCGAGGGCGAATACTCCAGCATCGGCGGGCGCATGTACGCCGGCACCGAGCGCGAGATCGTGCTGCAGGAAACCGTGATGTCGCGCACCGGCGTGGACCGGGTGCTGAAATTTGCCTTTGAGCTGGCGCAGTCGCGGCCCAAGAAACACCTCACCAGCGCCACCAAAAGCAACGGCATTGCCATCACCATGCCGTATTGGGACGAGCGCGTGCTTGAAATGGCCAAGCACTACCCCGACGTGAAAGTGGACAAGTTCCACATCGACATCTTGACGGCGCACTTTGTCCAGCGGCCCGACTACTTTGACGTGGTGGTGGGCAGCAACCTGTTTGGCGACATCCTGAGCGACCTCGGCCCGGCCTGCACCGGCACCATCGCCATCGCACCGAGTGCCAACCTCAACCCGGAACGCAAGTTTCCGTCGCTGTTCGAGCCGGTGCATGGCTCGGCGCCCGACATCGCCGGGCAGCAAATAGCCAACCCGATCGGTCAAATCTGGAGCGGTGCCCTGATGCTCGACTTTTTGGGCTACAAGGCGGCGCATGACGCGGTGGTCAACGCCATTGAGCTCGTTTTGGCGCCGGGCAGCGCCGCGCCAATGACGCCTGATTTGGCTGGCAACGCCAGTACTTCCGATGTGGGGACAGCGATTGCGCGCCAAATCGGGCTCTGAAAATTTTGCCTGGTGTGAACCGGCATGTTGGGTAATCCCGTCTAGAATTACTTCCCGGTCTGGCGGGATGCGTTAGCAATCATGGCGTTTCGCCCGCCAAAAAGACGAACAAGACATTTGACCCATAGACAACTCCCGCGAGAGGTAAATTGTGAACAAGACAGAATTAGTTGATTTCATTGCCCAGGATGCAGACATCACCAAAGCGGTTGCGGCGCGCGCCCTTGAGTCCACCATCGAAGCCATCAAAATCACACTTGGCAGAGGCGACTCGGTTTCCCTGGTGGGTTTTGGTACTTTTGCCGCGGGCAAGCGCGAGGCACGCACTGGCCGCAATCCGCGCACTGGCGCTTCGATTAAAATCGAAGCAGCCAAGGTTCCAAAGTTTCGTCCGGGCAAGGCATTGAAAGATGCTTTGAACTGAAACCGTTATCGGTGGGGTGATTAGCTCAGTTGGTAGAGCGGCGCCTTTACACGGCGTAGGTCGGCGGTTCGAGCCCGTCATCACCCACCACCTATTACCCACCAGATTTGGCAAGGCGAACACCGTGTTCGCCTTTTTTGTTGCCACACAGGAGAGTTAGCGCATGTTCGATATTTTCCGCAAGCACACCAAGTTCATGATGATGGTGTTGTTCTTGCTGGTCATCCCGTCGTTTGTTTTGTTTGGCATTGACGGCTACAACCGCATGAGCGAACCCGATCAGGCTGTGGCGCGTGTAGGCGGCAATGACATCACCAAATCCCAGTGGGATGCAGCCCATCGGGTGGAGGCAGACCGGATTCGCGCGTCATTGCCCACGATGGATGCCAAATTACTTGACTCCGCCGAGGCGCGTTATGCCACGCTGGAACGTCTGGTGCGTGATCGTGTTGTGGCGCTGACTGCTGACCAGGCCAAACTTGCCACCAGCGACGCCAGATTAGCCCGGTTTTTGCAGGAAGACCCCACCATCGCCTCGCTGCGCAAGGCAGACGGCACGATCGACATGGACCGTTATCGTCAACTGGCGGCCAACCAGGGTTTCACGCCCGAGGGGTTCGAAAATAATGTGCGCATCGATCTGGCCCGCCAGCAGGTTGAAATGGCTGTTCGTGCTTCCGGCTTTGCGTTGCCCGCCGTTGCTGATGTGGCCTTGAATGCCTTTTTTGAAAAGCGCGAAGTCCAGGTCATTAATTTCTTGGCCAGTGACTATGCGGCCAAGGTCAGTCCGACCGATGCTGAACTTGAGGTTTTCTATCAAAAAAACCAGGCGCAGTTCCAGTCGCCTGAGCAAGTGCAGGTTGAATACGTGGTGCTTGACCTGGACGCTGTCAAAAAAGGCATCCAGATACCCGAGGCTGACCTGAAGGCTTACTACGAACAAAATGCCACACGCTTGAGCGGTGTCGAAGAGCGCCGCGCCAGCCACATCCTGATCAATGCGCCCAAGCAAGCCGCTGATGCCGATCGCCAAAAAGCCAGGCTCAAGGCCGAAGAACTACTGAAGGCTGCGCGCGCCAATCCCGCTGGCTTTGCCGATCTGGCCAGGAACAACTCGCAGGACCAAGGCTCCGCGGCCAAAGGGGGTGACCTGGACTTTTTTGCCCGAGGCGCCATGGTCAAGCCGTTTGAAGATGCTGCATTCGCCATGCAAAAGGGGGCAATAAGCGATGTGGTTGAGTCTGACTTTGGTTTTCACATCATTCAACTCACCGACATCAAACTGCCCAAGCAGCGCTCTTTTGACGACCTGCGCCCCAGCCTTGAGGCTGACTTGATCAATCAACAGGCGCAACGTCATTTTGCCGAAGTGGCAGAGACTTTCACCAACACGGTTTACGAACAGTCAGACAGCCTCCAGCCTGTGGCCGACAAACTCAAACTTGAAATCAAAACGGCAGATAAACTCACGCGTCAGCCCCAACCGGGCGTCACGGGCATCCTTGGCAACGAGAAATTCTTGGATAGGCTGTTTTCGTCCGACACCATTGCCAACAAGCGCAATACTGAGGCGATCGAAACGGCCGCCAATCAGTTGGTGGCGGGCCGTGTGGTGACGCATCAACCGGCACGCACCCTGGCGCTGGCCGAAGTCCAGGCTCAGGTTCGCACGCAGGTGATTGCAGCGCGGGCCTCCGAACTGGCAAAAAAGGAAGCTGTTGAAAAACTGGCGCTCTGGAAAGCTGGCGGTGCGCCTGCCAGCCTGCCTGCTGCCCAGGTGGTTTCCCGTGACCAGCCGCTCAATCTGCCGATACCGGTCCTGACCGCTGCGCTGCGCGCTGATTCTGCCAAGTTGCCAGCCTGGGAAGGCGTCGATCTGGGCGCTCAGGGCTATGCTGCGGTTCGCGTCAATCGCGTGGTTGCGCGTGGTGATGCTGAGCAAGCCGCGCTGCGCCAAGCCCGGGAGCAATACGCACAATGGTGGACGGGCGCCGAGTCGCAAGCCTATTACGCGGAGTTGAAAGCGAAGCTGAAAGCCGAAATACTGGTGCCTAGCCCGCAGCCCACCAAGTAACGCACTGATCTAGATTTGGTCGTTAACCTGGGCGGTTTTGAAGCCGGCTTGACGTTTCATCGGTTATAATTTTTGCTACGGTGGCTGTAGCTCAGTTGGTAGAGTCCAGGATTGTGATTCCTGTTGTCGTGGGTTCGAGCCCCATCAGCCACCCCAGTTTGTTTTTATGTGTCGTAAGTCGTTGATTTCTTTATAAATCAAGGACTTACACCCGGATATAAAGTCTGGTTGATACACAGCCTGTTACACAACTACGTGATACAGGCAACATGAAAACCATCGTACCAAACCTCTACGTTCGCGGCAAACACGGCAGCATTTACCTGCGTCGCCGCATTCCCCAAGCACTCAAAAGCGCCTACCATTTTTCTCACGGCGGTCTGCACCGCACTGGACTTTCAAATTCAACGCCAACGTGGCGAAGTGGTTCAAACTGACAAAGTGGCGCCCCTCGCACCGACCCCCAGGGAGCTGGTCACTGCAAAAGCTGAAGGGGCCGCCCTGCTGGTCGGCTGGGATGAGGCCTTCGCAATTTGGCGGGACTACGTACCTGGACGCCCCAAGAGCACCGCGATTGCCACGCAGACACCGTATCTTGAGCTTAAACGCTTGGCCGCCGAAGACGACATCCATTCCCCCAGCGGTGTCACATCGGAACTGATGCGAAAGTTTGTTGACCGTATGAGCATTCGCCCAATGGCCCTGACGATTTTTTTGATAAACGGCTGCACCTGCATTGGTCCGATGTTACGCAGTAACGCAGTAACACCGCATCCTCATGAATCAACGTCGGCGTTGATGGGTTGGTGCATGGGTACATGCACCAACGGGGGGCCTGCCGGCGGCCCTGGCAGGGGCCTGAAGTCAATTTGAAAAATTCAGAAATTCCGCAGTCAAAGTCACAAGACCATTAACCCGCTTTGATCAACATCAGTGATGGATGCGCCAACTCGTTCATCACGCTTCTTGATCAATTCAGTTGATAACACCAGCACGATTGCTGATCGTACTCAGTTGTCCTCAAATCCACCGAGCGGCTGTTTAAACACTTGACGGATGCTCAGCGCACCAAGCTAACGCAAGACCATCACCTGGCACCGCTTAAACCAATCGAGCTGGCCACGCCAGACCAACTGCAAGACGCGCTGGACGACTGCACGCTGGACCACTGGAGTTCCAAAACCCAAGCCCTGAGCAGCCGTTTTGATGCTGCCCGCCACGCCGCATTGCTACTGCTAAAACCCAATGTCATGCTCGTCAGAATTAAGAAGCGTACTCTCAATAACGAAGCAGAACTGAAAGCCTGGCTGGCTGAAGATGAGCAGCTACTCGCTGATAAATTGAAAATTGGCGCGGTCGCATTTTGAATTTTTGTATATCCTGTATATACTTCAATTTTTCAAGGAGATAAGCTCATGTTGACCCGAGTTTTCAAAAGCGGCAATTCGCTGGCCGTGCGCATTCCCAAAGAGCTGGCTTTTGTCGACGGCGCGCAAGACGTTGAAGTCGAGCGGGTGGGCAACACGCTGGTGCTGCGCCCGGTGTTGCAGGAAACCATTGGCGACTTGACCCCTATCTTGTCCATGTTCAGCCCCGACTTCATGGCCGGCGGGCGTGAGTTTCACGAAGAACGCGAGCGCGACTGGAGCGGCGCCGAAAAATCCCAGAAATAAGCCATGCGTTACCTGCTTGACACCAATATTTGCATTTACATCATCAAGCGCCAACCGCCTGAAGTGTTGCACCGGCTTGAATTTTTGCCCCAGGGCAGTGCCGTGATGTCGGTGGTGACCTATGCCGAACTGCGCGCCGGGCTTGAAATACAAACCGCCAACCGTGCGCAAGACGAGCGTGTGCTGGCCCTATTTGTGCAGCGCATTCCGGTATTGCCATTTGTCGAATCTGATGCAATTAGTTTTGGTGTGCTGCGTGCTGCCGTGCGCAACCGTCAACGCGACACCATGGACCGTCTCATCGCCGCCCATGCGGTGAGCACAGGCCTGACGCTAGTCACCAACAATGAGGCTGATTTCAGAGACTACCCCGGCTTGAAGGTAGAAAACTGGGTCAGCGCTGTGTGAACAAGCCCTCAAAACGGCAATCACGTTTTGTTGAGTAAATAGCCCTCTAAACACAGCCGGATAGGCGCAAGAAGCTATTAAAAACATAACAAAACCTTATAAAAAAATCGAGTTTCCCATGCCCCTGTCACACCCACACCCAACACACCGCTGCCCAAACCCCTGCGCACCCAGCTCGAGGCCACCCTTTACGCCAACCACTTCGGTCTGGTCAGCGATTTCCTGTCGAAGTGTTTCACCCAACTGCGCGAGCAGAGTAGGGTGGCAGCCTTGCAGGGGAGAGCGTTCTGGGGCGGAGCCCTTTCAGGTCGATATCTGAATGGTGTCAACAAGACCGTCAGCGGCTTGCTCAAGCTGATTTACCCGGATGAGAGTGCCCAAGTCAGCGATGAAGACCTGGCATTGGAGGTGCGCCGCCGCGTGAAGGTGCAGCAAAAGCGCATCGGCGTAGCGGAGTTTCGCAATACCCACTTCAGCTACACGATTGGCACTGAGGGCGTGGAGAAGTTCGTTTCAACCCCAGAGCTGCAAAGCCAGAACGGCATTGGTGACGAGCCCCTGGAATGCGGTCAGATATGGACACTAAGTCCTGGTGGTCAGGATGAGCGCCCAGGCTTATTCCGCTTAGAAGTCACTGAGGGCCCGGGTTTCGGTGTGCGGGTGTTAAACAACCCGGTGCCAGCACCGTTCAGGGAGTTGATTCGCTGCGCAGAGCAAAACCTGTATGCACGTGCCGCCCAGCTTGTGGGTGCAGGCGGGGCCACAGTGCGCTGTACCAGCGGGTGCCCCGGCTGGGTGAAGCGTTACCCGTCACGTCCGTACCGGCCTTGCGGCTATAGGCTTTATTGATCGAGGAAGCTGCTGTTCAAAGTCCGTGTGCGGTATCGGGCCAAATGGGTGTCAATGAAAGTCCCGGCTAGGCGCGGCGAGGCGCCCCAGCAAATGCGTCAAATCCACCAGGCACTGTGCGATCAAATTGCGGACCTCTCCTTCGCGCTGCCAAGTGCCGTAAACGCCCAGAAGTTTTGCGTTCATCAATTCCTGGCGCTGCTGCTCGCGCACACTTTTCCAGACGATCACCTGCACGCTGCCGTGTTCGTCTTCCAGCGATACAAAAACCACGCCCTTGGCGGTGCCCGGTTGCTGGCGTAGCGTCACGATGCCGCAGGCCCGCACCAGCCGACCATTAGGCAGGTCGCGCAAGGCTTTCGATGATTTGAAACGCATGACGCTTAAGCGCTTGCGCAGCAGCGCCATGGGGTGCTGCCGGAGCGAGAGTCCGAGGGCGGCGTAGTCAAACACAATTTCTTCGCCCTCGGGCGCCTCGGGCAGTTCAAGCAGGTCTTCGTCGATGGGCGCGTCGCGCAGCAGCAGCGGCGGTGCATGTAAGGCCGCTGCGTCCCAGACCTGTTGCCGGCGGTGCCCGGACAAGCTGGCCAGGGCATCGGCTGCGGCCAGCAGTTTCATCTCGTGTTGTTCCAGTTGGGCACGGCGCGACAAGTCTTCGGCGCTCTCGAATGGCGCTTTGGCACGCGCGGCCACAATGCGCTCGGCAGAGGTGCGCTGGAGCCCGTTAATTAGGCCCAGACCCAGGCGCACGGCCGGTGTGTGGGGCAAATCCTCCAGCGTGGCGTCGAGCGCGCTGAACATCACGTCCACCGAGCGCACCACCACGCCATGGCGTTGTGCGTCTTGTACCAACTGCCTGGGTGAGTAGAAACCCAGCGGTTGCGAATTGAGCATGGCGGCCAGAAAGGCGGCGGGCTCGGCGTGCTTGAGCCAGCAACTGGCGTACACCAGCAAGGCAAACGAGGCCGCGTGGGACTCCGGAAAGCCGTATTCGCTGAAGCCCTTGATCTGCTCAAAAATCTGCACGGCAAATTCTTTTTGGTAGCCGCGCGCCGTCATGCCGTCGACGATGCGGTTGTAGTATTTCTCCAGTCCACCCTTGCGTTTCCAGGCCGCCATGGCGCGGCGCAGACCGTCGGCCTCGCCCGGGGTGAAACCGGCCGCCAAAATGCTGACCTGCATCACCTGTTCCTGAAAAACTGGCACCCCCAGCGTGCGGCCCAGGGCCTGTTCCAGCGCCGCGCTGGGGTAGCTCACCATTTCCTTGCCCTGGCGGCGGTTCAGGTAGGGGTGCACCATGCCGCCCTGAATCGGGCCTGGCCGCACCAGCGCCACCTCGATCACCAGGTCGTAAAAACACTGCGGGCGCAAGCGCGGCAACATGCTCATTTGCGCGCGCGACTCGATCTGGAAAACGCCCACCGTGTCAGCCAGGCAAATCATGGCGTAGGTGCTCGGGTCTTCGGCCGGGATGTCCTGCATCTCAAATTCAAAGCCGCGCCGCAGGCTGACGAGTGCCAGCGCTTTGCGAATGGCGGTGAGCATGCCTAAGCCCAGCACATCAACCTTGAGCAAACCCATGGCGTCGAGGTCGTCCTTGTCCCACTCGATCACGGTGCGGTCTTCCATCGCGGCGGCTTCTATGGGCACCATGCGCGATAACGGCCCGCGGGTCAGCACAAAGCCGCCAGGGTGCTGTGACAGATGCCTTGGGAAGCCCATCAGTTGACGTGTCAGCTCCAACAACTGGCGCACCGCCAGGTCGTCCAGTGACAGGCCCAACTCTTGCAGGCGGTCGGTCTGCAACTCGCGGCCCTCCCAATGGCGGTGCGATTTGCCCAGCTTTTCCAGCAACGCCAGGTCAAAGCCCAGGGCTTTGCCAACGTCCCGAATAGCCGACTTGGGCCGGTAAGAAATCACCACCGCCGTCAGGGCGGCGCGCTCGCGACCGTATTTTTGGTACAGGTACTGGATGACTTCTTCACGGCGCTCGTGCTCGAAGTCGATGTCGATGTCGGGCGGCTCATTGCGCTCCTTGCTGATGAAGCGCTCAAACAGCACACTCATGCGCGCCGGGTCAACCTCGGTCACGCCCAGGCAATAACACACGGCGCTGTTGGCGGCCGAGCCGCGCCCCTGGCACAGAATGTGGCGCGAGCGTGCGAAAGAAACAATGTCATAGACCGTGAGGAAATAAGGCTCGTAATGCAGCTCGCAAATGAGTGCCAACTCATGTTCGATCTGATGCTGCACTTTGGCTGTCATGCCGCCGGGCCAGCGCCGACCAGCGCCTTGGTAGGTGACCTTGCGCAAATACAACTCAGGCGTTTCGCCGGCGGGTACCACTTCTTGGGGGTACTGGTATTTCAGCTCGTCGAGGGAAAAGTCGCAGCGGTCCGCCACTTTGAGGGTCTCGGCCAAGAGCGCTTCCGGGAATATCCGGGCCAGCCGCAGCCGGCTGCGCAGGTGTTGTTCCGCGTTGACTTGCAGGTCCAGCCCGCACGCAGTTAATGGCTTGCCCACCCGGATGGCGGTCAGCACGTCCTGCAGGGGCTTGCGCGAACGCACATGCATGTGCACATCGCCCACAGCCACCAGCGCAATGGCCGTGGCGTCGCTCAGCTGCCTTAAGTGGTGGCGCCAGATTTCATCGTCCAGGGTGAGCAACTGCGTGACACCCAGCCAGCAGCGGCCGGTGAAATGCGTCAACAACCATTGGCCAAGCACCAGCAACTGCGCCGGGGTGTTGCTGCGCTCGGGGCAGGCCAGCACCAGGCAATCGGCCAGCACTGGCCCGTTGATGTCTTCCAGCCTAAGCCGGTAGCTGCCCTTTTTTTCAGCGCTGCGCCGCAAGCGTGTGATGAATTCGCACAGGTTGCCGTAGCCGTTGAGATTGCAGGCCAGAACGACCAGATTGAAAGGCGTTTCACAACTGACCTGAAATTGCGAACCGACCAGCAGTTTGATGCCGCAGACTTTGGCCACCCCATGGGCGCGCACCACACCGGCCAAGCTGCACTCGTCGGTGATGGCCAGCGCGGTGTAGCCCAACGCGTGGGCGCGCGTCACCAGTTCCTCGGGTTGGCTGGCCCCCTTCAGGAACGAAAAGTTGGACAGGCAGCGCAGCTCGGCGTAATTCGGTAGCTTGGGCTGCTGGGACGAAGGTGGGAACTGGGGCAGGGCGGCCATGGCGGGGCTTTAGGCAAAGATGCCATGCAAATACCAGCACGCTGCTTCGTTGCGGGGCAGGCGCTGCTGAAAAATCCAGAGCGCGCCGGCGTGCTGGCTCAGGGCAACCCAGTAGTCGCGCGCCACTTGCAGGCTGTGCTGGCCACCCTCGACATCCGTGACGCGGTGCCACCAGCCACCTTCAACTCGCTCTGGGCCCAGCAGCAGTTGCAGCGGCCCCTGATACAGCGGGCAGTCGTCACGCACATCGAGTTTGAGCGGGTTTTTGAGAATCCAGGTCGGTTGTGGCCCCGGCACCTGGCGCACTTTGCTGGTGGATCTTTTGACGTTCATCGGCTGCCAATAGGCCATCCAGGCCATGCGGCTGTCCTCATTCAGCGTGGGCCGAAGCACACGATGTTGACCCAGCCGGGCTTCGATGCGCTCCAGCACCAGGCCCACCGCCTCAAAGCTGGCGCGGTCATCGGGCAACAGGGAGCGACTGGTCTCAATGAAAGGGCTGACTTCGGTGGCGCTCAAGGCCAGTTCGCCCGCCGGGGCCAGCAAGTGCACCTTGGCCAGGTTTTCACCCAACAGCCGACACAGATGCTCGACGTTCTGGGTCGGCAGCGCCGTGCGCACAGTGAGGTTGCCACCCTCGCCGGCGTCCCGGGCGCGCATGGCATCGTGGCACCAGTGCAGCGTGAAAGCCGTCACGCCGCATTGCCGTGCCGACAACCAGCCACCCATCTGCAGCAGCAGACGCCGGGCGCCAAACAGCAGCGCCGGGGCGGTGTCGACACGGCCGGGCATTTCCAGCTTGGCCGAGAAAGTCTCGGGCAACTTGACCCAGGGGTAGCCCTCGGGGCGCAGTCCGTAAGCCTGGTCCAGCGCCAGCAGCAGCTCGCTGTCAAAACGCCGGCTGATGCCGCCACGTGGCAGTTTGCGCACATCGGCCAGGGTTTGGCAGCCCAGGCGCGCCAAGGTGGCCTGATGGGCGTTGACTGCATCCATGGATTCAATGGGCAAGGGGTCGAGCACCTGAGCCAGCGGCATGGCAAAGCCGTCACGCAAGCCCATTCGCGCGCAGGCCAGGGCTGCCAGACTGGTCGGTGCCCAGGCCAGTGCCCTGATGCCCAGCTCGGCGGCACCGGCTTCCACCCGCTGGTGCAGCGGGTCTTCGCCGCCGAACAGCCGCATGCTCTGCGCCACCTCCAGCCACACCGTTGCCCCCTTCTGTGCCACCCGGGGGGTGAACTGAAGCGCCCAAACGGCCACGCCCTGGGGGTCAATGCGCAGCGAGCTGTCGCTGACGGCGTCGGTCAATAGCGCGGCCCAATGCAGGGTCATTGGCAGCCTCCGTTTTGGCAAGCAACTGGCTGGGGCGCATCAGCCGGGGTGTCAGCACGCTGGCCAGCGTGCCGGGCACGGATGGCAGCACGATGGGGCCGTCCAACAAGGCGCCCTTGCGCTTGAGCAGGTGAACCTGTAGCGTCCAGTCGGGCCCTAGCGTGGCCAACACCCGCAGCGGTGCGGGTGAAGCGTCCAGCTGGGCTGCTTCGGGTCGGAACAAAAAGACCGGGCAATCGCAAGTTTGGGCATGTACTTGCAAGCGGCGCAATTGCTCGGCGCGGGCCTGGGGCAGCCAGGCCAGAATGGCGCCTCCGCGTGGGTTGGCCTTTACCAGCTGTTCGGTGCACCAGAGCCGTTCGGCTGGTGTGTCAGCAGCAATCCAGACGACGCTTTTTTCGGTGATGCCAAGCTGGACCAGCCCCGGTGCGTGCGGTCGTTTGGGTGGACCCACCAGCAGGATGTGGCCACCACCAGCGGCCAGCCCCGCCAGCGCAGGTGACAGCAAGCGCCACTCACACAGCGAGGGCTGGGGTTGCAGCAGTTCGGTCAGGGCATTGCAGGGCCAGCCGCCACCGGGAAGTTGCGCATCCAGCGCCGCCCAGCCGCTTGACACCACGGACTGGCCGGCCTGGCCCAAGTCGGTACCGCGCCAGATAGCTTGGGCGACGCCGCCCGGGAGCTGCCCCAGGTCAAACGGCTGCCCAAACGGGTGCAGCGACGCCTCACCGGGCGGCGGGGTGGCGTTGACGATCCATTGCAGGGCGGCAGACATGGCGATTGGGCTTGTTGTAAATACTGTGTAAAAACACAGTATAGCCGAATCGCCAAAAAATCAAAGTGCGCAAACTTCCGCGGCTATGTCCAGCGATTGCAAACGCAGCGTCGGGTCAAAAATATCGCACACCAGCATGAATTCATCAGCCTGCGTTTGCTGCGCCAAGGCCGTCAGCCCGGCGCGCACCTTGTCCGGGCCGCCGATGACCGCAGCACCCAGAAAGTCGTTGATGGCAGCGCGCTCCTGGGGGTGCAGCTGTTGCATGAAGTGCTTGACTGGCCGTTGCAGCGGCCTGCGGTCACCGGTCAGGATGCCGAGCACGCGCTGGTAGCTGCTGCTGGCCAGAAACTCGGCCTCGTCATCGCTGGCGGCTGCGATCAAGGGCACGCCGATCATCACGTAGGGCTGACTCAAAACCTTGGAAGGTTTGAACAAGCGCCGGTACAAATCAAGGGCCTGCAGCATCATGCGCGGCGCAAAGTGCGAGGCAAAGGCGTAGGGCAGGCCGCGTTTTGCCGCCAGTTGGGCCGAGAACAGGCTGGAGCCCAGTAGCCAGATCGGCACCTCGGTGCCCGCGCCCGGCATGGCCACAATGCGCTGGCCCGGTTGCACCGGCCCCAGCAGATGCTGTAGTTCGGCGACATCGCGCGGAAAGTCCTGCTCGGTCTCAATGCGGTCGCGGCGCAGGGCCTGCATGGTGAGCCGGTCGGTGCCCGGTGCCCGGCCCAGCCCCAAGTCAATGCGCTTGGGGTACAACTCGGCCAGCGTGCCAAAGGCTTCGGCCACTACCAGCGGCGCATGGTTGGGCAACATGATGCCGCCCGAACCCACCCGAATGCGTTGCGTGCCCCCGGCCAGGTAGCCCACCAGCACGGCCGTGGCCGAACTGGCAATGCTGGCCATGTTGTGGTGCTCGGCCACCCAGTACCGGGTAAAGCCCAGCGCCTCGGCATGCTGCCCGGTGCGCAGGGAATTGGCCAAAGCGTCTGCCACCGTGGCGCCTTCGCGCAGATTGACCAGGTCCAGCATGGACAGGGCGGTTTTTTTCAGGGAATTCATGATGTTGTTTGTTCATGGGATGGCGCTGCGGGAAATTCCAGCAGCTTGAGCAGGCCTTTGCCCGGCCCCAGCAAGTGCTTGAGGGCCAAGCGGTAAGTGTCCAGGTTGAAGGCCAGCGGCTCGGTGCGGCTGTGCAAAGCGTCTTGCAGGTCCTCGTCCGAGTGCACTGTGGCCAGGTGACACCATTGGTCAAACAGGTGGATGTCGGTGCGCCCGCTGCGCGCGTTGTGTTCGCGCAAGCCCACTTTACCGGCAAAAGGCCAGACCTGCAGCTTGTTGCCAGCCAAGGCCATTTGCAGGCGCAGGTGGTGGCGCTCGGGCGCTTCCTGACCACAACACACACCCTTGCACTGACCGATCTGATGGCCAAAACAGCGGCCCTTGCCGGATTCCAGCCCCAGCGACTGCAGGCACAGCCCTTGTGCCTCGGCGAGTTCGCGCAGCTGGCTTTGGGCCTGACTTTTGGAGCGGTAGGGGCCGTACAGCGCACCAAATTGGTCTTGCGCCAGTTCGCTGCCACGCACCAGCGTCAGCAGCGGGCGGCTGTTGGGGTTGGGCTCAAGGCGCCATGCGCACAGATCGCCTTCGCGGCGCAACTGGCGGTTGTGAATGGGTTGGCGCGCCTTGACCAGCCGTGCTTCGAGCAGCAGGGCGCCAAGCTCTCCGGCGGTCTCGACCCATTCAATGCGCCTGATTTCCTGGGCAATGCGCATCTCGCGGGCGTTGCGGCTGGCCGCCTGAAAGTGCGACATCACCCGGCTGCGCAGCTTGACGCTTTTGCCGATGTACAGCGGCAGTGCGCTGTCGCCGTAAAAAAGGTAAACCCCGGGTGTGTCGGGGATGTCTGCGATGTTGGTATCGAGCTGCGGTGGCAGCGCCGCGCTGCCTTGCAACAAACTTTGCGCCTGGACTGCCACATGGTCGGCACCCAGCTCGGCCTGCGCCAACTCAAGCCAGCTTTGCATCACCTCGACATCACCCATGGCACGGTGCCGGGCGCTGCTGGTCAGGCCGTGGCGCTGCATGATGGCGTCGAGTCCGTGGCCCTTGAACTGCGGGTACAACAGGCGCGACAGGCGCACCGTGCACAGGGTTTTGACGCGCAATGTCACGTCCAGGCGGCTCAATTCATTGAGCAAAAAACCATGGTCAAAACGCACGTTGTGGGCCACCAGCACGGCACCGTCGAGCAGGGTCAGCAGTTCAGGGGCCACCTCGGAAAAACGCGGGGCGCTGGCCACCATGGCGTTGCTGATGCCGGTGAGGCGCTCGATGAAGCCCGACACGTGCATACCCGGATTCACCAGGGTGCTCCAGCGCGCCACTTCCACCCCGTGTTCCACCCGCACGGCGGCGATTTCGGTGATGCGGTCATGCACCGGGTTGCCACCGGTGGTTTCCAGGTCAAGCAGCAGGTAGCAGGGCAGCATGGGTTGTCGCCTCAACAAAACATCAGGGCCAGCCAGGCCGGGTCGTCCAGCACGTTGAGCAGCAGATAGCCGCCGACGCGGTAAAACCAGAATTCAAGGCTGGCGTGCAGATCAGGTGATGTCAAAGACATGGATGGAAAAGTTGCCTTGACGGCGGTCGGCAAAAAAGCGCTTCAGGGTTTCGCACACCGTCCGGAAGGCGATCTCGTCCCAGGGGATTTCATGCTCGGCAAACAGGCGCGCTTCGAGCGTCTCATAACCTGGATCGAACTGGTCGCTGAGCAACTTGGCGCGGTAGAACAAGTGCACCTGGCCGACGCGCGGAATGTTCACCAGCGAGAAAAATTCGCCCATCTCAAACTGTGCGCCAGACTCTTCCAGGGTCTCGCGTGCCGCGCCTTCGCTCACGGTTTCGTTGAGCTCCATGAACCCGGCCGGCAACGTCCACTTGCCCCAGCGCGGCTCGATGTTGCGCTTGCACAGCAGCACCTTGTCGCCCCAAACAGGAATGGTGCCGACCACGTTGAGCGGGTTCTCGTAATGCACGGTCTGGCAGGTCGGGCACACCGCACGGTGCTTGGTGTCGCCATCGTCCGGCAGCCGATACACCACGGCCGTGCCACAGTTTTTGCAATGTTTGATCGGGGGACGATGCATGAACTTAAACCACCTTCAATGCAATGTCTGTGAGGCCGCTGATGCAGCCTTTGAGCGTGTCGCCCGGCACCACAGCGCCCACGCCGGCCGGGGTGCCACTGTAGATCAGATCACCGGGCTGCAGTTCCCAAGCGGCCGAGAGCTCAGCAATGGTTTCAGCCATGTTCCAGATGAGTTGTTCCACCGTGCTGTTTTGGCGCAGCACATTGTTCACCTGCAGGCTGATGGCGGCGTGGCTGATGTCACCCGCTGCCTCTTTGGGGGTAATGAGGCCCATCGGGGCGGAGTGGTCAAAACCCTTGCCGATGCACCACGGGCGGCCCTGGGCCTTCATGTCGTTTTGCAGGTCACGCCGGGTCATGTCAAGACCGACGGCGTAGCCAAAGATATGGCTTTCAGCCTGCTTCACCGATATGTTTTTGCCACCGGTGCCGATCGCCACCACCAGTTCAATTTCGTAGTGCAGGTTTTTGGTCAGGCCGGGGTAGGGCAGCGGGGTGACGCAGCCTGGCGCCGCCACCACCACCGCGTCGGCTGGCTTCATGAAGAAAAAGGGCGGCTCACGTCCGGTATGGCCCATTTCCTGGGCGTGATCGACGTAATTGCGCCCCACGCAGTAGATGCGGTGCACCGGAAACTGGGCGTTGGTGCCGACCACTGGCACGGTCACGCTGGGCGCGGGAGGGAAAACAGTGTTCATGGCGATCGTTGAGAATACATCAATCCGACTTGGCGACCAACTCAAAGTGCTCCACCACTGGCGGACTGGCGAAAAACGGCCCCACAATGGCGCGCCACTCGGCAAACGCCGGGGAACCCCGGAAACCCACCGTGTGGTCCTCCAGCGTGCTCCAGAAAATTTGCAGAATGTAGCGCTGCGGGCTTTCAATGCAGTGATTCAGCTTGAAACCCTCGAAGCCTTGGGCATGGGCAATGACGGTTTGCAGGCCACCTTGCACGGCCTCTTCAAAGGCGGCGTTCTGGCCTGGCTGGATCGAAAAATCGGCGAGTTCGAGAATCATAAAAGTCTCCACAGGGGTTAGGTTTATTAACAAGCGATCGAGTCTAGCGTTTTCATTGCGCCCACCAAGTTGGACGGTGATAGGACTGAGTTATGCTGGGGATATGAACCACACCACCTTTATTCCTGGCAAAGATGCCGCCCTTGAATCCACCATCAGCACCCTGCAAGGCAAGCTGCAAGCCCTGGGTTTCCACATTGAAGAGCGCAGCTGGCTCAATCCGGTGGACGGCATCTGGTCGCTCCACATTCGCGACCGCGACTGCCCGCTGTTGTTCGCCAACGGCAAGGGCGCCAGTCGCCTGGCCTGCCTGGCCAGCGCCCTGGGTGAGTTTTTCGAGCGCCTGTCCACCCACTATTTCTGGACCCATTTCTACCTTGGTCCCGACGTCACCGGGCGTGCCCATGTGCATTTCCCGCAAGAGCGCTGGTTCGAGGTACCGGCCGACGAGCTGTGGCCCACCGAGCTGCTCACGCCCGAATTGCACGCGCTGTACAACCCGCAGGGCAACATCGACGCCAGCAGCTTGGTCGATTTCAACTCGGGCGCCACTGAGCGCGGCATCTGCACTTTGCCTTACGTGCGCCAGAGCGACGGCAAAACCGTCTATTTTCCAGTCAACATCATCGGCAACCTGTATGTCAGCAACGGCATGTCGGCTGGCAACACCCAGAAGGAGGCCCGTACCCAGGCGCTGTCCGAAATTTTTGAGCGCGCCATCAAGGCCCGCATCATCAGCCAGGGCCTGTGCCTGCCCGACGTGCCCGAGGCTGTGATTGCCCGCTACCCGCGCATTGCGCGTGGCATTGCCGCGCTGCGCGAAGCCGGTTTTGGCATTCTGGTCAAGGACGCGTCGCTGGGCGGCCAGTACCCGGTGATGAATGTCACGCTGCTGAACCCGTTGGATCAGGGCTGTTTTGCCAGCTTTGGCGCGCACCCGCGCTTTGAAGTAGCGCTGGAGCGCGCGCTCACCGAACTACTGCAAGGCCGCGCGCTCGATGCGCTGTCAGGTTTTCCGACCCCCGGCTTTGACCTGGAAGAAGCGGCCAGCTCGACCAACATCGAGATCCATTTTGTCGACTCCAGCGGTGTCATCCACTGGAAGTTTCTGGGCGATGTGCCTGACTTCGAGTTTGTCGAATGGAACTTCAGCAGCACCACGGCCGAAGACTACGCCTGGAGCCTGGCGCGCCTGCACCAGGACGGCCATCAGGTCTACATCGCCGACTTCGAGCAACTCGGGGTTTACGCCTGCCGGATTCTGGTGCCGGGTTTGTCCGAGATTTACCCCATTGACGACCTGGAGTTCGAGAACAACAGCATCGCCAACAATTTCCGTGAAGCCGTGTTGAACCTGCCTGACCTTGATGACGAAGAATGCGCCGACCTGCTGGAAACCCTGAATGAATCCAACATGGCCGATCACCGCCCGGTGGCGGGGCTGATCGGCCTGGCCGCCGATGCTGGCTCGTTCTGGAGCGACCTGCGCCTGGGCGAACTCAAAACCCTGCTGGCGCTGGCCGTGGGCGACGAAGCCGCCACGCTCGAAGGTTGCGAATGGATTCTGAACTTTGACCAGATCAACCCGCAACGCAAACGGGTCTATGCCTGCATCAAGAACCTGATCAACCTGGCCGATATGGGCGATAGCGGCCCTTACCTGGACACCTTGGCGCTGCTCTATGGCGCCGGTCCGCTGGCACAAGCGCACGCGCTCATCATGCAGGAAGACCGCTTTATGGGCTTGGGCGCCCCCGGCTTGGCGCTGGACGGCTGCGAGATGCACCACAAGTTGCTGGTTGCCTACGACAAGATTCATGCAGCGGTTTGAAGTCATCGATGCCATCGCATGGATTGCCGCGCTACGCTCGCAATGACGGTAAAGAGGCATGGCGTCATGGACAAAAGCTTGTCATTGCGAGGAGCGCAGGGACGCGGTAATCCATGTGGTTAACTCCTGACTGGCCGGCGCCAGCTGGCGTCCACGCCATTTGCACTACGCGCTCGGGTGGGGTGTCGGTTGCGCCCTATGACAGCCTGAACCTTGGTGACCATGTGGGCGATGACCCTGCTCACGTGGTCACCAACCAGGCCATTTTTGAGCAGGCCATCGGTGCTCATCCGGTATTTTTGAACCAGGTCCACGGCATCCATGTGGTGACGCTGGATGCAACCACCCCGGGCGGCCCGACGGCCGACGCCAGCCTGACCAAACTGCCCGGCCTGGCCTGCACGGTGATGGTGGCAGACTGCCTGCCTGTGCTGTTTGCTACTGACGATGGTCGGCGGGTGGCAGCTGCCCACGCCGGCTGGCGCGGTCTTGCGGGGCAGGGCGGTGTGGGCATTCTTGAGGCAACGGTCAAGCACTTGCTGACCACAGACATGCAGACCAAAGGCATCCTTGCCTGGCTGGGGCCGTGCATTGGCCCGCAGGCGTTCGAGGTGGGTGATGAGGTGCGCGCCGCTTTCACCGCAAGCGATCCGCGGGCAGCTGATTGTTTCAAACCACTGGCGCTGACATCGGGCAAATGGCTGGCTGACCTGGCCGCGCTGGCGCATCTGCGGCTACGCGCCATGGGCGTCAGCCAGATTTACGGCAATGACAGCAGTGCTGCCTGGTGCACGGTCGGCAATGCCTCACACTTCTTTTCGTACCGGCGCGACCGCGTCACTGGCCGCTTCTGCGCCAGCGTCTGGTGCCATGACTGAGGCTCTCTGCGCAGCCTGCAACTCGGCGGTTTCTCGCGCCTTGATGGCACGCCTGCGGGCCGGTG
>Ga0210015_1000584_pt1 | contig 38250 bp, 37 predicted proteins | sample CryGeymeta201522_FD_185471 | JGI IMG/M metagenome (GOLD analysis project Ga0210015, IMG submission 185471) | Groundwater microbial communities from Crystal Geyser aquifers in Utah, USA - Crystal Geyser metaG 2015-22 (SPAdes) (version 2) | ecosystem: Environmental > Aquatic > Deep subsurface >...
AGAAAAAGCGAACTATCGCAAGTCGGGAGAAAAGATTAACCGTTGTTTTGTTCACCCGCCTTTGATAAAATAAGTTCGAGCAAGTTTATACAAACGCACACATGATGAATTTTTAAAAAAACTTAAAGAAGCCAACATTACTACTATAATTGATATTCGAGAAAAACCCTTAAGCCGAAAAAATGGATTTTCAAAATATACTTTAGAAAAACTACTTAAAGCAAAAAGAATATCATATTTTCACTTTCAGGATTTAGGGAGTCCCGAAAGTTTGAGAACAAAATTGAAAGAAGAATCAAATTATTTAAGTTTTTTTGAAGAATATCGAAAATACATTAAACAAAAACCTAAATTAGTTAAAGATGTCCTGAGGGTAATTTACGCCAATGGAAGATCAGCCCTTCTTTGTTTTGAAAAAGATTATCAACTATGTCACCGGTCAATAGTTGCTAGCGAACTTATCAAATGCGACCCAAAATTACAGGTTATCCCGCTTTAGAATTACACGAGGAACAAATTCTAATCGTTGTCAAAACTTATCCTCGACCTTCCTTTAAATATCGTGAGTTAGTTTGTACGGCCGGAATTACTTTAAACGGAAAATGGATAAGGCTTTATCCAATAAGCTATCGTTATCTTGATTACAATAAGTGGTATAAAAAATATCAATGGGTTAACGTAAAAATTGAGAAAAATAGTAATGATTTTCGAATCGATAGTTACCGACCGACTGAAACATCAATACAGGCGATTGGTGAACCGATAACAACAAATAAACAATGGATCGATAGAAAAAATTTAATTTTACCTACAGTCCAATCAAATTCCTTGGAGGAGATCGAAGAAAAATACAATAAAAATAGTATTTCTCTGGGAATATTTAAGCCAAAAGAAATTATTGATTTTATAATTGAACAAGAGTCTTCGGAGTGGTCAAAAAAACAACAACAGGAACTATCTCAACTAAGACTGTTTGAAGCTCAGCCCAAATCTTTAGAAAAAATTTCCTTTAAATTCAGCTACAAATTTATTTGTAATGATAAACGATGTGTGAAACCTCATAAATTGTCTATTATCGATTGGGAGATAAACGCTCTTTATCTCAACATGAAAGAAAAATATGGATATGATATGGATGTAGTTTTGCAAAAAGTTAAAGAAAAATGGTTGACTGAAATGTGAAGTGATAAACGGGATTCCTATTTGATTGTTGGCACTCAATATCCTAATCCTACATTTGTGGTATTGGGAGTCTTCTGGCCTCCAAAATAAAAGAAATCATCGATAAAACAGGTTTTCAATCTTGACTTTAAATTTTTTTGATAATTTCATAAGAAGACGAAGTGATGGACTTTCACGGCCTTGTTCGATATAGCCCATGTAAACTCTACTAATTCTAAGTTGTCCGGCTAATTCTTCTTGACTGACTTTTATACCCTTTCTTAATTTCTGTACTTTCTTTCCAAGTGTTCGTAAGGTTTTGTTTGACTTTTTTTTCATACAAAACAATTTTCATATGAACGAGAATAATAATCTACTAAGCAGGACTAAGCAATTAGCCTCAAATATGCTATTGTAATTGACTCTAAGAAATACTAAGATAAAATTATTAGCAGTTTTTGATTAATAAATTTATGGCAGAAATAGCAGCAGCCCCAATATCAGTGACTGCGGAGGCAAGAGCAGTCAGAGCTGGAGGAGCAATAGGTGGAGTTCCAGAATTAGCGAAATTAAAATTAAGTGAATGGTTTAATACAGCTAAAACGGAAGTCGCTAAAAGAATTGGTTTAACAAAAGCAGAAGCAAAAATAAAGGGAAATGAACAGGCAGATCCAAAAATTGGAGAATTAGGAGTAAAAGTTATAAAAGGGGTAGGGGATTTAGTAGAAAAAAGAGGTGAATACCTTGAAAAAAGCGCATATAGTAGATCTGCAAGAGCTACAGATCATGAAAATAAATTACAGGCTTTAAGAGAGAAACCGGTTGAGACGGCGAAAAAAGCAGCAGAGTATGATATTGCTAATACTACTTTACAAATGCTTGATCTTCCAGGTCGAGTTGGACCAGGGGCATTATCAAGAATTGAACAGACTCGAGAATTAGCACAAAGAGTCATAGATACGGGCAGTGAAAAATGGCATGGATTTTGGGCTGAGAGAGACAATCGAGTTGCCGAACGCGATTTAGATACAGCAGTCAAATATGGAGAGGGTGCTAAAGCTACTCATGATTTTGCTGATAAATTTGAAGCAATAATAGGAAATAAAGACGGATTATCCAAACTAAAGGAATCAAAGACAACAATTCAAAACGAGGTTGATCAAACAGCAGCTGTCAAAGAAAAATTAGCTGGCCAATTTGGTGAAGTGCTTACAAAAGGAGCTAACATTGGTAAAGGTGGGGCCGAACAAATTAAACAACAGGATGTTGCTGAAATTAAAAAACAAGAGCAAATTCTTAAAGATGTTCAGCATGGAGTTACCGCAGCCGGAACGAAATAAATTAAAAGTTTAATATAAATATATGAATTTAACAGATACTTTAAAAAATATTTCAAATGTTGTTGAGAACGATTTAAATTTAACCGAAGAATTAAGAGAAGATATTATTAACTTAATTGCCGAGGTTAATGTTGATCCAACCCCAGCTAATTTAAGAGTGTTAAGTACTGTATTGGAAAAATTGAAAGACTCTACTAAATATTTAAGTGCTTTAAAAACATTTAGTAGCCTTGAGTCAACAAATCTTTCCACTTAATGTTTTAGATTTATACTATTGTAAATTTTGAACATATAAGTTTATTATTAGACCAAAATAACTTCGATTGTTAATTTTGTTTTTCAATCTATGCCTTTCCTTAATAGAAGACAAAATTAAATTGGGCTTTAGGTTTTTGAAACTTTTGCTAAAATTGAGGAATGAAAAAAGCACCGATCTATTCTTTAACAATATCCTTGGATTTTTGGTCACCAAAAATTTGGAGAAGGATTTGGATAAGAGGAGATGAAAAATTAAATTATATAGCTTGGGTGCTGTTTACTAGCATGGGATGGACAGGATATCATCTATCAGAATTTATTATTCGAGATAAATTTTATGGAAATATTTCCATTGAAGACCCTCTTGAAGAATGGCTCGATTGGACAAAATATACTTTATACGAAATAGCTAAAACAAAAATAACCCAATTCAAATTTTTGTATGATTTTGGAGATGGATGGGAAATGACAGTCAAGATAAGAGAGTTAAAAGATTTAGATAAAAGCGCTCCTTACCCCGTCTGCGTAAATGGTAAAAACGCCGCTCCACCGGAAGATGTTGGAAGTTATGTAGGTTTTGAACATTTTATAAAAATAATGAAAGATGAAAATCATCCAAAATACAAAGAAATAAGCGAGATGTGGATTTCCGATACTTTTGATCCATCATATTTTTCAGTTGACGAAGTTAATGATATTATTCAAGATAAAAAAGTTTTCCAGGAGTACGTCAATGAAAAGTTTGGTTTTTGACTTATGCTAATAATACGTTTTGGAAAAATAATTGAATACGCAAATTCAAATCAAACTTGGTTGAAAAAAGCAGTTGAGGAATTCTTTGGTAATAGTATTAATGTTGATAAATATGATCATAAAATTTTAAGTGGACTCTTTAATGAATGGTTTATTTTTGACTTTCAACCAACAATCTCTGAGGCAACCCCAGTTAGTCAGTATTATTTTAAAAACCCTTATAACTTACCTGAAATACAATTAAAAGAATTGGAACAAATAATAAAGACAGAAAAATATTCAATGTATCAGATAAAAGAAGTCAAAAAAGGTAAATGGCTTGATTTAGCTGATATTTTTTCTGGAAAAAGTTATAAAGTCTATGATATTAAAGGTTCATCAAACACAAATGATAAAGGAACCTTAGCCGGAAGATTAGCAAAAGTCGACGGTAAGTGGATCGTAGTTGGATCTGACCCGCTTTATTTTCCAATTACTTATACAGAAAGATCTTTAAATTTTTTCTCAAAATCTAAAGACTCACAAAAACTTAATCCTAAATATATTTTTGATCAGTTTATAAAAAATCAAAAAGAGGAAAAACCAGACGAAGATATAAAAGTGAAAGTTTTTAGAGGGGAACTTGAGAGACAATATAAGTCTATGATAAAAAAATATAAATTAAAAGCAAATTTTGAAAAATTATTAGACTTTGTGTACAGAGAAAATTATGAAAATCATTTTGCTCAATTTTTTAAAGATTTATTCATGAAACTTAAGATTCCTGAAAAAGTAATTTTTGAAAATCTTAATTTCTTTCAAAATATTTGGAATTATTTTCCACATGAAGTGCTTAATGGCTTATGCCCGAACGAGATGTATCGGAGATATGATAAATAGACTAATTTTCTTTATTTATATTCTAAATCAAATCTTTCTTTTAAAACTAAATTTAGGTTTTCAAATAAAGACAAATATTTAGTAATTTTCTTTTTTAGATTATAGTCGAAATTTTTATAATTTAAAATATTTTTTAAGGCATTGATTATTTTCACTACGGAAACATACGATAAAAAAGCGGAATTTTTTGAATCAAAAGTACTGTCTTCGTATTTCATTTCTTTTTCTTCAATAGTACTTAATATGGCTCGATGAATTTTGACTGAAAAAAATAACATATAATAATTTAAGATTTTGAGCGGTTCCTTAATTTCTTTTGGAGTTTTTTCAAGAAAATAATAGTGGAGATCCTCAACTAATTTTACTAACGAAATGCAAAGTTTTTTTGCCACCTGTATTAAAGGATCATTTTGCACCAATTTATCTTTTTCATATTTTTCATTATCATTTTTGGTTATTTTTATTTTTAATCTTTTCATATCTTTTTCCAATAATTTTTTTGTTTCCTCAAAACTTTCTGACATGGAAAGAAGCATTGCTTCGGTACTTTTAGGATCGATTCCTTGTTTGATAAATTTTTTCTCAGATTCTTTTTCTTTCTGATAAACACGACAAATATTTGACAACCTGCATCTTTCACACCAACGATCGCAAAAATTAAAAGGGAGTTTATAAAAAACATCTTTATGAATCCACGGAGGATTAATTGACCCGAATTGAGAAATAAATATTTTGTTGAAAAAAGAAGAGTTCATAAATATCAACCCCAACTTTCATTAAAACGTTTTTTTGGATCGGTAAAGATAATTTCTTTAGGGTCAAAATGGTCGGGATCCCAATAGCCTATCCACGCTAAAAGTTCTTCATCAATTTCTTTATTATTTCTTTCTAATATCTCTATGCAATTATAATAACCTGGGATACTACCACAATCTTCTGGCGGACAAGCAAGTTCCCCCTCAAGGCAAACAGGATATTTCACCTTACTTTCTTTCGGAAATATTTTTTCCAAAACTACCTCATGTTCCCAATTATCACCAAAGTCGTAAACATAAAACATTTTGTCACTCTTCTTTTTGAAAAATTTTGGAAGAGGAGTTTCTGTAGTAAAAAGAGGTAAGTTTTCTTCTCTGATTTCTTCCGCCGCATAAGGACAATCAACTTTTTCCAAATATCCCCATCTTGCTTTCTGATCTCTTTTTTCAAAACAGTGTAGATGAGAATCTTTCCAGCCCATGGCGTCTTGAATTGCTATATGAAGATCATAGAAAGTACAGCTTTCCGGTACTTGAATTCTTCGCCAAACAGAAGGCTTTGTATCCAAAAGAGTAATTTTGAACTGATAGACATTTTTGTAAGGTCGTTTTCTGGGAATCGTAAATTCTAATTCCATGCTTATAATTTACCACAAAGTTAGGAAAAAACTATATCTCTATTTTTTTGTCAGAGATCAGAGGTTGACAAAAAGCTGATAAAGCTGAATATTCAATCCTTCCGATATTTTGCAAAGTATCTTCAAACTTGGATTGGCTTTCCCTTCTTCAACTTCGGCTAAATAAGAACGATCGATATTACAATCAACCGCTAAGTCATCTTGAGATAAATTTTTCACTTTTCTTATTCTCAATATTTCTTTTCCTAACCTTCCACAAATGTATTTGTATTTCATATGAAAGGAAAGGATATCTTAACAATGTAAATGTGACAACGGTAATACTCCGTTTGAACAAAGAAAAATTCCTAAACAACGAACCGGTCGGAACAATCACTAGAAAGCAAAATGAAGTTTAACCGACCGGAACAGAAAACGATTAACAAGCAAGTTTCCCCTCACCTTTTCTGGAAGAGGTGAGGGGGTCAGGGGGTGAGGAGATTAAAATTGGTCGATTCTCCAAAATACCGCTCGATTGCGGGTTAGGTTTTGATTAAGAACTTGTAACCCGCAATGGAGCGAGTCCCGATAACCTTTGATCTACCCAACTACAGAAACAAACTATAACTATATCTCTCTGAGTTGATTTGGATTAAGATTATCCTTATTGGTTTGATATCCCAAATCAACTGAGAGAGAAAGGTAGAGGCAACTTCTTCAAGTATTCCCCAAAGGTTGGTTAAGATTTAGGGACGGGCATTTTCTTTCGACCATATTCCTTATTCCCCAGTCTGCCTTAACTTTAGTTTTATAAAGGGAGTCTTTCGACAGAGAGAGGGAACCTTATACAACTGTGAACCGAACGACAAAGAAAGACGACCGAAATTAAAATTTCTTGTTCTTGATCGGTTGAGTAACTTCCGGTCAAAGGGTGACTGCTTGCCAGTCACCCAATTCTTTCCCTCCCTGTTTTCCTACCGATTCCCCAAAAACTGAGGAGGTCTCTAAAACAGCCGGAGCGAAGGGACGTCCGACGTCCCGAAGCGGAGGCGGAAAGAAGCTCGAACAGATCCCGACTCAGTCGGGTGGGAGCGAGGGCACAAAGCCAGTGGCGTGGTTGAAAGTCTGGCCGGCTGACAGAGTGGCTAGTTGGTTGGTTTACCCTGAGTGAAGTCGAAGGGTTGGGTTGGTCGGATGTCCGGCTGACTGACAGGTTGGCCGGTTGTCTGGTCTAACGCTAGAAGTTTCCCAGTTCCCAGACAACCAAGCCCCCCAGTGGCAAACCCCCTTAATGGTCGGCTCTGGTCGTCAGCGCTGTGGAAGTCCCCAGCCCCCAGTTTTGAAACTCGTCATGTCGCAAAAAGAAGCGCGAAGTGTCGCAGGTTGGGAAAAAGTTTAGCGATTGTTTTGTCTATCCGCCTTTGATAAAATAATTTCGAGCAAGTTTGTATAAACGCACCTTAAATTTTTGTAAAAAAATTTAAGGTGTAAACATATATGACAAAAACAAAAGTTTCTGCTCGTTTACTGCGTTGTTCCTTCCTCTCCAATTAGAAAACTCGTCCCTTACGCCAATAAGGCCAAAAAGCAGGGAATCAAAGTTTATCACCTGAATATCGGCGATCCGGATATAAAAACGCCAGAAGTAATGATTGACGTCTTGAAAAAATGGTCGGGAAATCCGATTCCTTACGGGCAGTCCCAAGGCGAACTGAAATTTTTAGAATCCTTAGTTTATTATTACAACAAGCTTGGTTTTAATTTCATTCATACGGCAAATATTCAGGTGATAACCGGAGGATCAGAGGCGATTTCAATGGCTTTTTTTGCCACCTGTGAAACAGGTGACGAAGTGATTGTCTTTGAGCCTTTTTACACTAACTATAATTCTTATGCAGCTGTCAACCAGATTAAGTTAATCCCGGTTAGGACATATGGTGAGAACGGTTTTCATCTTCCAGATAAAAAAGAGATAGAGAAAAAAATCAGCAAAAAAACCAAGGCAATTTTAATTTGTAATCCTTCCAATCCGACAGGAACGGTTTATTCCAAAGAAGAAATGGAGACGTTGGTCGATCTGGCTAAAAAACATAATTTGTTTTTAATTTCAGACGAGGTTTATCGAGAGTTTGTCTATGACGGCAAGAAACACGTTTCTATTTTAGATTATATGAAGAAACTTCCTAAACAGACGATCCTTCTTGACAGCCTTTCCAAGCGCTATAGTCTTTGCGGAGCCAGGCTGGGAAAGCTTGTTTCTCTCAACAATGACGTGATGGCTGGCGTCCTGAGAATTGCTCAAGGAAGGTTGTCGTCGGGTTATGTCGATCAAAAAATCGCCGAAAAATTAACCGAAGTCGCGCCAAGTTATTTTAAAGAGGTTAAAAAAGAATATCAAAAACGTCGGGACATCTTGTATTACGGATTAAAAAAAATTAAAGGGGTTTTTCTGGAAAAACCAGAGGGGGCTTTTTACACAATTGTCAGACTACCGGTTAAAAATAGTGAGGATTTTTGTAAGTGGTTGTTGACTGATTTTCGACTAAATAATGAAACGGTAATGTTTGCTCCGGCCGCCGGATTTTATGCGACTCCCGGGTTGGGGAAAAACGAAGTAAGAATTGCCTACGTTCTCAATATCCACGATCTCAAAAGATCGATTGAGATTTTACAGCGGGCTTTGGTAGAATATTAAGGTTAGCGGTGGTAGTTCAGCGGTAGAATGCTTCCTTGCCAAGGAAGAGGTCGAGGGTTCGAATCCCTTCCACCGCTCACAAGTACCTACTGATAAATATTACCTGCCAAAAAAGCGCCAAAAGAAAATAAATTATTTCAAAGATAGCGTTTATTTTACTAAAGGTAAAAAACAAAAGAATTATTATTGCTTGAATCAATATCAGATTGTTTGATAAATAGAGAAAACCTTTACTTTTAGTAAGTTTTGCAAAAACATGTTCAGAAATTGTCCAAAAAATAAATAAACCTCCGGCTAAAAGCCAATGAATAACGAAAAATTTATTGACAGGAAAGAATCCGATTAATCCAAAAGATAAAACGGCAATAAGCCAGATAGCAGATGTCAAAGCATTAAGTTTTAATTCAAATTTTTTAAAAACATAAGCGGTAAAACTTAGATCTAAGAGACTCTTAATAATAAAAAGCAGATTGAAAAATGACAATTGGTTTGAGTTCAAAAAATAACTCATTTGAGAGATGGTATATTTGGTAAAATTATAGTTGGGTAGTTGACCGCTTAGATAAAACGTCGAACCCAAGAAAAACAAGGCTGATAAAATAGCGTTATACTTGAATATTTCCAGTTTGTTTTTTCGTTCTTGTTGCGGTTCCATGAGAAATTATAGTTGTTTTAAGATTTTTTCGAAAGCCTCTAGATCAGATTTGTAAGTAAGGGTTTTTTTTACTTCTTCGGCGGTAACAAATTTGGTATTCATCATCTCCCAGTCATGGTTTTTCGGGTCTCCGGAAATATACTGCATAAGAAAATAGTAGACAGTTTTTTTAACTTTGACCTCCGAAGCTTTAGTGGAAGCGGTTTGAATATATTCATAGTGGGTTTCAATTGGTTTTTTATTGACAATTTTTGCTTTGACTCCGCCTTCTTCTTCGACCTCTCTTAGAGCAGCTACTTCCATTGATTCTTTACTATCTTTATCGCCGACTAAACCTTTGGGAAACACCCAGCCCTTGTGCTGGGAATGCTGAGTAATTAACCAATTTAGATGATAGATTTTCTTAAAAACAATTCCTCCGGCTGAAGTTTGGTTAATTATTTTCATTTTTTTAAGGGACATACTTTATAAGGTCTGACCTCGTAATGTATGTCCTACAGCTTGACTAATATTTTTAAACCTGTCTTTTTGCAAAAGATCAATTAGTTCTAAATTTATCTGCGAAATTAGTTGGGGTCCTTGAAAAATCATTCCTGTTATTAATTGAATTAAAGAGGCGCCGAGCTTGATTTTTTTGTAGGCGTCTTCAGCAGAAAAGACTCCGCCGCAACCGATAATAATTAGTTTATTCTTGTAATTTTTATAAGCTAGTTTAATCAGTTCGTTTGACCTTTGTTCACAAGGTTTTCCGGAAAAATTACCAGCTTTAAATTTTTTAACTTCAGAAGAAACAAGGCTAGGATTTTTTCTGTCCTTTTGCAGATTGCCGAAAACAACTCCTTTAATTGATTTATATTTAACAATAATATCTAGCATAGAAGAAATTTCTTCGTTAGTTTTTTCAATCGGCATCTTGATGAAAACTGGTTTTTTCAATCTTAAACTATCAACAGAGGAAAGTAGAAGTTCTAGGATTTTTGGCGGATAAAAGCTAATATCTTTGGCATTAACTAAATTTGGACAGGAAATATTCAGCTCATAATAAGAATTTTTTTTACTGTTTTTTTCAAAGATTTTAAAAGCAGAAACAATGTCTTTAATTTCATCTTCAACAGTTCTTATTTTTATTGAATTAGTAATACCAATACTTATGCCAACAGGAATCTCGAACTGCAAGTTTTTCAGCTGATGAGAAATAATTATCGCGCTTTTGTTTTTAAAACCCTTGTTAACCATTAAAGACTTTGATTTAGGAAGTCTTCCTAGGCGGGGTGGAGGATTGCCTTGATAGGGAGAGTTTGTCACGGTTCCAACCGTCTGAAACCCAAAACCTAAAGAAGGAAGAATTTGAGTGAGTCTAGCATCATAGTCAAAGCCAGCTGCCAGGCCAACTGGTCCGGGAAAGTCAATGCCAGCCAGTTTTTGTTTTAATTGCGCTGAGGTGTATTTTAACTTCCAACCAACAATTTTTTTTAAAAAACCATGACCAAGCAGTTCTCCTAGATCAACATGAAGGTTATGTATCAGTTCAGCGTCGAAAAGAAAAAATATCGGCTTAAGGATTTTTTGATATACAAAACCATAAAGAAAAAAACGGATAGTTAATCGTTCCTTGATTAATTTTTTATAGGCAAGAAAAAAAATCGTAAAACTAATAAGGGCTGATAAAGTACAGTAAAAACAAATGCTTTTGATAACAAAAATCTGGAGATACATAAAGTAAAAAGAAGCCAAAGCACCAATAAAAGCTTGACAGATCAACCAAAAACGGAAGAGAACGTTTTTTCTATAAATTATTAGAAGAGTAATAATAAAAATTAAACCGTATTGAATAATACCGGTTAAAGCTAAAGGAATGCCGAAGATTACAGAATAAGAGCTTCTTAAAACTTCTCCGCAGTTAGAAAGAATTGGCAGGAAATGATTGATTGTACAAGGAGGAATGACATTATTGAAATGTTCCCAGGTTAAGTAGATAGAATCAATTAATCCTGCAATTGATAGTAAAAGTAAAAATATCATTTTATTTTTTAATTTTATCCGCCTCTTTGATCATCTCAATTGTATGAGGCAGGACTTTTAGTTTGGAAGCTTCCTCGATTGTAAACCAGCCATACTCTTCCGATTCTTCGTTCAAAATTATTTCTTGATTATAATCTTTTAATTTACAGAGAAATAAAGTAAAAACTCCTTGCCAATCTCGACGAGTATCAATAAAAGTTTTAGGAACTAAAATACAAGAATCGATCTCAATATTTAATTCTTCTTTTATTTCCCGTTTTAATGAAATTTCTGCATCTTCATTTTTTTCTATACCACCACCTGGCAAATGCCAGACGAAAGGAGCATAGTCGACGTCTTCAGGATCCATTTTTACTCTTTTAGTGAGAAGAAATTTATTGTCTTTTTTTATCGCAGCAATCGCTACTTGTTGGATTCTCATGGCGGAGGGTAGAGGATTTGAACCTCTGAGAGCTTTCGCTCACAGGTTTTCGAAACCTGCGCCATAAGCCGCTCGGCCAACCCTCCATTAGAATCTATTAACGAGTTTATAGATTATTATGTCCACCTAAGTTCGCTCTTCAAGTCGTGTTCGAATAGAACTGAAAAGACTTGAAGTAAGAATAGGTGGACTTTTTACTATCTTATTTTACCAAAGCTGATTGTTAAAAACTGCCTATTAAGGTAAAATATAAAGATACTTTAGGCGCGTTGGCGAAGAGGAAACGCGGGTGTCTGCAAAACACCTACTGCGCCGGTTCGATTCCGGCACGCGCCTCATTTTTTTAGGAGAGGTGCTGGAGCGGTTTATCAGGTTAGTCTTGAAAACTAAAGAGGGCGCAAGCTCTCCGTGGGTTCGAATCCCACCCTCTCCGCTTTCACCCGCCGAAGCCTAGCGAAGACGGATAACTTCGTCGGACTACGGCGGACACAGTCCACCTAAGTTAGATTTAATAAACCATTATGATACAATTTATCATCAGTTTATGATTTATCATAGTCCGACTCATGGCCAAGTCGATTTAGAAAAACTCAAACATATCGTTTCCAATTTCATGTCTGGTGACAAAAAAGCCAAATACGAGATTATTGTCGGTACTGATTCACAGAAAATCGAAAAAAACAAATATGATTTTGTTTCTGCACTAATTATCCATAGGGTCGGTTGGGGAGGGATTTACTTTTGGAAAAGAGCGGTTCAAGACAAGAAAATTTCCTTGAAGGAGAGAATTTATCAGGAAGCCACTATGTCTCTTGAGACTTCGGAAAACTTCGTCAACTTTTTTAAAACCAACGGCATTTCCAAATACGATATCCAGATTCACGTCGACATCGGCCACAACGGTGAAACTAGAGATTTAATTACAGAGGTCGTCGGCATGATTCGTGGCAGCGGCTATGAAGTAAAAATTAAACCAGACTCTTATGGTGCTTCAAAGGTTGCTGATCGTCACACTTAAGGAAGATATTCTCGGGCGTTATTTTCATTGATGACAAAACTTTGTCCTTGGCCGGAGACGATTTTAAAGGCGACTTTGCGGACAATGCCTTCGATAGTTCGTTCCAAGCTTCTTATGCCGGCGTCAAATCCTAAAGGCCGAGTAATTTTTAGCCAGAGACTATCTTCAATTTTGACATTTTCTGCTGTCAATCCGGTTTCTTTGAGATAGCGGGGAAGGACAAAATTTTTGGCAATAGTGATTTTCTCTTCGTCGGTATAAGAAGGCATAGTAATAGCTTCAAGTCTATCCATGACTGCTGTTGTAATATTATTGGTATTGTTTGCCGTAGCGATAAATAAAACCTGGGAAAGATCAAATGGATAGTCAATGAAATAGTCAACAAAAGCATTGTTCTGTTCCGGGTCAAGGAGTTCGATTAAAACACCCATGATGGCGGCTCTCGATTCAGGCGTAATCCGGTCAAGTTCATCGAGCAAAACGATAGGATTTCTAGTTCCGGCCCGTCTTATAGCTCTCATCATCATTCCCGGTTCGGCTTCGCTTGAGGTTTTTGACTGGCCGCGAAGATCTAAGGCAGAAGATAGTCCGCCAAAAGGAATCCGGACAAACCTCCGACCCAAAGCTTCGGCGACTGATTTAGCCAAAGTAGTTTTACCAGTGCCGACTAACCCCACGAAAAAAAGAATTGGCGCGTGAAAGGCGTCGGTCGACATTTTTTGTTTTTGGATAAGCAAGATTGATAAATATTCAAGAATCCTTTCTTTGATTTTTTGTAGACCATAGTGATTTTTATCAAGAACTTGTTTAGCCTGAGCCATATCTAAAATATCTTCGCTTTTTTTATTCCAAGGCAGATGGGTGATCCAGTCAATATATTTGGTAGTAATATCAAGCTGAGAAAGGTTGCCTCCGTATTTTAGTGCTAAACTGATTCTCTCGATTTGCTCGGCCGCCTTTTCATGTAAGTTAACAGGTAAGTCAGAAGACTGCAAAGCAGTTTTTAATTTTTCTATTTCTGACAAGCTTTTTTTATCGTCCATATCGTTAGCAGAGTCAATTACCTATTGACAAAAGTCAAAATTTTTATTATAAATATATCCGTCCCCTCTGTCATCCTGAGGGCGAAGCCCGAAGGATCTAAAAAAAGATTCCTCGCTTCGCTCGGAATGACAGGGAGGGAGAGATTATTTTATAAATTTATTCTATCTGAATTCTTATGTCAAAAACAACAGGTAATATCAAACCTCTTTTCGACTATGTATTAGTTAAACCTTTGGAAGGGGAAACAAAGACTCCTTCTGGCATTGTTCTTCCAGATAGCGCCAAAGAAAAACCGCAGGTCGGTGAAATTATGGCGGTTGGCCCAGGAAAAAGTTGTTGTGGAGAGAGTTGTTGTTCTGATGACGACAAGTGTGAATGCGAGGAAATGATCGTCAAAGTCGGCCAAAAAGTTCTTTACAAGAAATGGGGAGGAAATGAGGTCAAAGTTGGAAATGAAGAATGGTTATTAATTGAGCAGAAAGATATTATGGCAATTGTTCAATAGAAATATCATTAGGGGTCAGGCATGCCTGACCCGTACAATTATAAATTTTTAATTATTATGGCAAAACAAATTAAATACGGAGCCGAGGCTCGAAAAAAACTTTTAGACGGTGTTAATAAATTGTCAGAGGCCGTTGCTACAACCCTAGGTCCTAAAGGACGAAATGTGGCGCTTGATAAAAAATGGGGAGCACCCAATGTGGTTCATGATGGAGTAACAGTGGCGAAGGAGATAGAACTTGATGATCCATTTGAAAATATGGGAGCCCAACTTATCAAAGAAGCAGCTTCAAAAACCGCTGATGTTGCCGGAGACGGAACAACCACAGCGACAGTCTTAGCTCAGTCTTTAGTTCAAGAAGGTTTAAAGATGATTACTGCTGGAGCCAATCCGATGGTGATGCAACGCGGTCTTAAAAAAGCCGGCGACTTTGTCGTTGAAGAGTTGAGAAAATCAAGAAAACAAATTACTTTAGCTGATGCCGCCAGTGTCGCGACCATCTCTGCCGGCGATCCGGATTTAGGAAAACTGATTGCCGACGCTCTAAAAGCAGTTGGCGGTAAAGACGGCGTTGTCACAGTTGAAGAAGGCAAAGGATTAGAGACAACAGTCGACCATAAAGAAGGAATGCAGTTTGACCGCGGTTTTGCTTCGGCTTATTTTGCGACCGATACTGATAAGATGGTTGCCGAAGTGAAAGATGCCTATATTTTGATTACTGATAAAAAAGTCACTGCAGTTTCAGACCTTTTGCCTTTTTTGGAAAAGTTCGTTAAAGTTTCCAAGAATCTAGTGATTATTGCCGATGAAGTCGAAGGAGAGGCTTTGGCGACTTTGGTTGTCAATAAGCTCCGAGGAACCTTTAACGCTCTCGTTGTCAAGGCGCCAGGATTTGGCGATAGGCGAAAAGAGATGCTTGAGGACATTGCCATTCTAACAGGTGGAACAGTCATTTCCGAAGACCTGGGCAAAAAGTTAGATAGTGTTGAAGTGGAAGACTGCGGACGGGCTGATAAAGTCAAGAGTGACAAAGAAAACACTTCGATTATTGGCGGCAAAGGAAAAAAAGGCAGTATCGAAGCGAGAATCGTCCAGATAAAAAGAGAACTGTCAGAAAACACAAGCGAGTTTGACAAAGAAAAACTTCAAGAAAGATTAGCTAAGCTTTCCGGTGGAGTAGCTATCATTAATGTTGGCGCGGCAACCGAAATCGAGATGAAGGATAAAAAAGAAAGAGCCACCGATGCTGTCGCCGCCACTAAAGCTGCCCTTGAAGAAGGAATTGTTCCGGGAGGAGCAGTTACCTTACTTAATATTAGCCAGAAAATGAACAGCGAAAAGCTCGGTAAGGTTTCCGCTGACGAGAAGATCGCTTATGATATTGTTAAAAAATCTCTTGAAGCGCCTTTTACCAAATTGGTTGAGAATGCCGGAGTTGATCCAGGACAACTTTTAGCCAAAGCCAGAGAGGTCAGTAGTGAAGGAATGGGTTTTGATGTTTTAGTTCTTGGGACTGTCGAAGAGGCTAAACCGATCGATATGGTTAAAGCCGGAATTATTGACCCATTAAAGGTGGTGAGAACAGCAGTTCAAAACGCCATTTCTATTGCTGCCATGATCTTAACAACAGAAGCACTGATTACCGATAAACCAGAACCAAAAGCTCCAGCTATGCCATCTGGTGGAGGTATGCCTGATATGGGTGGAATGGGATATTAAAATTTGATACCATATTGTAAGAAGGGTAGTGAGAGATTATGGCCGATAAAAAAATAGGCAAAGTTTCCCATTATTTTGACAAAATCGGAGTAGCGATAATAGAAGTTAAGTCTGCCTTTGCTGTCGGTGATACGTTGAAGTTTGTCAGACACGGCACAGGAGAAGAATTATTTCAACAGGTTGTTTCTTCTATCCAAGAAGAACACAAGCAGTTAGAAAAAGCCAAGAAAGGGCAAGGCGTTGGTGTCAAGGTTGACAAGAAAGTCCACGAAGGTGTCGAGGTCTATAAAGTTTAATCAGAAAAGATTTTTTTATAAGCTCCAAGCAGTTTGTATTGGGTTTTCTTCAAATTGTAGATTAAATGTTTTATTTGGTTAAACTTCTTTCCGTAGCCGAAATTTTTTATCGGCCGAAAAAGATCCATCTGCCCTGCATTATGAACAATAGCTATTTTCTCTCCGCTTGGTTCATAAAAAACTCCGCTTTTAATAATAAAACCCTTGGGCATTGTACTCATCATATAGTTATATTTATTGTCTAGAAATTTATATTTTGATTGATAGATATAGTAATTAACGACTATTTGGTCGGGTCCCCAAGCATCTTTATCTTTGATTAGCTTGTTCATTAGTTCGCAAAGAGAGATAAATTTTTTATAGGGAGCAAAGATGACTCCGGCATTGATAACCGGTTTATTTTTGACAACTTTCCAGATTTTTTCTTTGACTCCGTCGGCAAAATTATTGAAGATAAACCATTCAAAGAATAAAACCTCCATTCCGAGGGGGACGACACGGAAAGTATTTTTATTTTTTTTAAAAACAGGAGTAATATCTTCCTGGAAAATAATATCCCCGCCATCAACAAAAAGGACTTGATCATATTTTTTTGTTTTCAGATAACGGCAAGCGTCAAAAAATCTTTTGTTGACGATGTGATATTTTTTGGTACCTTTAAATAAAATTACTTTTTCTTTTTTCAGTTTATTTTTTTGAGAATAGGTTAATCCATAATCGATGATGACGACATCAATATTAGAAAGAGGAATATTGTCTTTTAGAGATTTAAACCAATGGTCTATGACAAAATCTCCGTGTTTGCTATTAGCACAGGTAATAATGACATTCTTTTTCACGAAATAATTTTACCAAATTTTGTTATAATTTGATCGTTACCAGAGGTACCCAAGCGGCCAACGGGGGCAGACTGTAAATCTGCTGGCTTATGCCTTCGGAGGTTCGAATCCTCCCCTCTGGACTCAATAGACTTAGAGCATAAGGTCAATCTAAAATACAAAAATACCTTCAGGTATTTGTACCTTTTAATTCAGCTTAATACTTTTTAAAAGTAATATAACAAACAATGTCAATCCTTACGGGGTTAGATGAGGAGATGATTTTAAGGCTATCTGGGTTCGAAGTTCATCCGTCCAGCAAGATTGGACGCAAAGCGACCGTAAGCTCTCAAATAGGTCGATAATACTTGTGAAACCTCTACTTTGTTTTTAGGAGTTTCAAACCGTACCTTTGTTATTCAAAAGATTTGGTTTTTGTTATAATTTCCTTTCTAACCATAAACCGAGGCTCAACAAATTATATTGGTCTTTTTTGATACAATGTTAATGTCCTCATACTCTTTTTTGGAATAGCGTAAGTTTAAAGGAGTTTTAATAATGTTAAAAATCAAAAACGAGGGAATAATTTTAGAGAAAACAAATCTGGAATTTGAAAATAAGGCTGTTTTCAACCCGGCCTGCATCCAGGCGGATGGTATTACCCATATGTTTTATCGGGCAACTAACCATAATGATATTTCTTCTATTGGTTACTGCCAGCTGAAAGATAATAAAGTTGTAAAAAGACTTAAAAAACCGGTTCTTTTTCCCGAATATGATTATGAAAAAAATGGTGTAGAAGATCCAAGAATTACTCTTTTAGAAGGAACATACTACCTTTTTTACACTGTCTATGACGGTAAAAATGCTCTTATTTCCTATGCTACAAGTAAAGATCTCGTTCATTTCGCCAAACAAGGTCTTATCTCGCCGAAAATCTCTTACGATGAAGCGGAAGACATTTTTCGCGAGTCAAAAGTCAGAGAAAGATATACTATGTTCGAGATGCTTTTTAAAGAAAGAAAGGGTAGAGACATCCTGTTGTTTGAAAAGGATGCCTCTCTCTTTCCTAAAAAAATAAATAATAAATTTGCTCTTCTTCACAGAATATTACCCGGGATACAAGTTATTTATTTTGACAACTTCTCAGAACTTACTGACAATCGTTGGCGCGATTATTTTAAGAATCTTGGTAATTTTATTGTGCTGGACCCTTTCTTTTGGTTTGAAAGCCGCAATATCGGTGGCGGTTGTCCGCCTATCGAAACAAAAGATGGATGGCTCATTATTTATCATGCAGTGGAGGATGCCCCTTTGGGAAAAATCTATCATGTTTCCGCTGCTCTTCTTGATCTCAAAAACCCCCTGAAAGTTTTGGGGCGATTAACTGAACCCCTGTTTTCCCCAAAGGCTCCCTGGGAAAAAAGTGGCGTTACGAATAATGTTGTCTTTCCTACCGGAGCAGTCGTAAGAGATAAAAGACTTTATATTTATTATGGGGCTGCCGACAAATTAATCGCCGCGAAATCTGTTGACCTCATAGAGCTGTTGACTGAACTCAAGAAAAGATAGGACAACAATTGTACAAGATGGAAGATTAGTGGTATACTATAGAGCTGATTTCTAAACAAGATGAAACGCAAATAAAGGAAGGCTCTCAAGTATGATAAAAAACTTAGAAAAACTTTTAACTTCAAAGTCTAAAGAAATTAGGGTTATTTACCTTTCTTCATACATACCCCGTAAGTGTGGTATTGCCACTTATACAAAAAATTTAACCAACGCGATCAACTTACTCAATCCTCATGATTTGGCAGAAATTATGGCCGTCACAAGGCCAAAAGAACGTATAAATTACCCGTGGGAAGTAAAATACAAAATTAAACAAGAGGAGTTGCATACTTATCTTGAAGCAGCTAATTACATTAACCAATCGGGTGCCGATATTATCTCACTTCAACACGAATATGGCCTGTACGGCAGTCAATGTGGTGAATACATTATTCCTTTTGTAGAATCGCTAAAAAAACCGCTAGTAACTACCCTCCACTCAGTTCCAGATGATTCGAACAGTCGGGAAGGAGCAATTCTAAAAAGGTTAATTAAAAAATCGGATGCTGTAGTTGTTATGATGGAAAAAATTAAGGAGAAATTGGTCAATAAATATAGCGTCACTAGAAAAAAAATTATAGTCATCCTGCATGGAACACCCGATCTTCCATTTGTTCCAACAGATGCATATAAGGAGAAAAAACAACTTAGCGGAAGGATAATCCTTGGTAATATTAATCTATTAACTCCACCTAGAGGAATTGAATATGCTTTAGGTGCCGTGGCCACTATCGCTAAAAAATATCCAAATGTTTTATATCTAGTAATCGGACAAACACACCCGGTATTTTTACAAACTAACGGCGAAGAATACCGTAATTTTCTTAAAAAGGAAGTTAGAAGATTAAAAATAGAAAAAAATGTCAGATTTATTAATAAATATGTTTCACTTGACGAATTAATCGATTGGTTAAAAACCATTGATTTTTATGTCACTCCTTATCTTGATCCCCAACAATCTGCCTCCGGAGCGCTTGCTTATGCCGTAGGCGCAGGAAAATGTTGTATTTCTACCCCATATTTATATGCGAAGGAGATTCTAAGCAATAACAGAGGTATTCTTGTTCCTTTTCAGAACGCTGATTCGATTGCTTCTGCGGTAATAGAATTATGGGGAAATCAGGATAAAAAAGAAAAAATTAGTCAAAAAGCTTACGGTTACGGAAGGTTAATGACCTGGCCAAATATAGGACTTAAATACCTCGATCTTTTTAAAACAATTACTTTTTTAAAAGAATAAATTTAATGAAAATTGCTATTCTTTCACCAATTCATTGGAGAACCCCTCCGACTAAATACGGCCCATGGGAATTAATTGCCAGTTATATTGCGGAAGGAATGGTAAAAAAAGAACATGAAGTAACTCTTTATGCAACAGGAGATTCAGAAACTACTGCCCGGTTAAAATGGGTCTGTCCTAAACCGATAATGGAAAATTCCGGTTTAGAACCAAAAGTTTATCAATACCTTCATACGGCTTCGGTTTTTGAAGACGCAGACCAATACGATATTATCCATAATCACTACGATGCTTACCCGCTTGTTTTCTCAAAACTGGTTAAAACTCCCGTTGTTACCACCATCGAGGGTTTTTCCTCTCCGCAAGTTGTCCAAATTTACAAAAGATATTCAAATACCCATTATGTTTCAATAAGCTATGCTGATCGAAAACACGCACCCAATTTAAATTATATAGCCAATATTTATCACGGTATTCCGGTAAACGAGTACCTGTATAACGGTAAACCAGATAATTATTTTTGTTTTATCGGTAGAATATCCCCAGATAAAGGTGTCCACAATGCAATCAAGTTGGCAAAAAAACTAAACGTTAACCTAAAAATTGCCGGTCTTATCGCTTCAGAAAATAAAGAATACTTTGAAAAAGAAATCAAACCCCATCTAAATTCTAAAATCCAATATTTAGGATTAGTCGACGAGGAAGAAAAGAAAGCTCTGTTAAAAAACGCTTATGGCTTTCTTCATTTAAACACCTCCCCCGAAGGATTTGGCTTAACTTTAATTGAGGCGATGGCTACTGGAACACCCGTTATCGGAATGGAATTGGGGTCTATTCCTGAAGTAATTGACGATCGAAAAACGGGCTTTGTGGTTAAAAATCTCAAAGAAGCAGAAAGTGCCATGAAAAATATTGACTTAATTTCCAGGGAAAATTGTAGGGAAAGAGTAGATAAAAACTTTACAGTGGAACGAATGGTGGATAATTATGAAAAAGTATATCAAAAAATTTTGAAGGCAAAGGAAAAACATGAATAAACCAAAGCTTGATCACCTTTATCGGATGACAGACATTGTCGGGATAGCAGAGCATTGTTTGATAGCTACACCAGATTTGCGGGAGGGGTACTGCGTGGATGATAATGCTCGAGCTTTACAGGTGGCACTTAGATTGAAAGAGGAAAAATTGGTTGATATTTACTTGAAATTTTTAGTCTCGGCTGCAGGGGAATATGGTTTTAAGAACGATATGAATCAGAATTTGGTTTGGGAAAATGAGTCCATTGGAGAAAATTTTGGGAGGGCAATGGGAATATTGGCCGAGGTGGGGGTAAAAGGTATGAGAGAAGATCAAAGGCTGACGGCTCTTTTTTTGTTTGATCAATATACTCACTTTATTGATAAGGCTGAGTCTTATCGAACCAAAGCTTGGCTGGTATATGGTTTATATATGAGATTAAAGGTTGATAAAAATTTAAACGAAAAAGTAAAAAAATATTATCAGGTTAAATTGGCTCAAGGAAAAGCTAGGGAGAACACAGAATATGATTCCAGAAGGCTGATTAAAAAAATGGCCGATGATATGGTAAAAGCTTATAAAAAGCATAACAATAACAACTGGAGTTGGTTTGAAAATGTGATAACCTATGACAATGGACGACTACCGTGGGGATTGTTGTGGGCTTATAAAGTTTTAGGTGATGAGATATATCTAAGGGTAGCGGTAGAGTCACTGGATTTTTTAATGAAAAATGTTTTTGATCAAGAACGAGATTGTTTTTCTTTTGCTGGATATAGAGGTTGGATTACACAAGAGGGCGTAAGGGTATTGTATGGACAGCAGCCAATTGAGGCCGGATCGACGGTAGAAGTGTGCTGTCTGGCCCACAAGATAACAAAAGAAAAAAAATATTTAGATTGGGCGAAAAAAGCTCTCGATTGGTATTATGGGAGAAATATTTTGGGGGCTAAAATGGTTGATCAGAATACGGGTGGAGTATATGACGGATTAGAGGAAAAAGGAGTCAACCTAAACCAAGGAGCTGAATCATTATTATCTTACCTTTTAGCCCGTCTCTCTTTCGAGGACTAAAACCAACATTTGTGTGTCGAACGAAACCCTCTTTTTTATACTGTCTCATTTGTCTTCATTAGCCTTGAAGTGATACACTACTCCTGAGCGGTTATGGGTTCAAAAGGGTCCAGACCGACACGCCCAGTCAACCACTTTGTGCGTAGAAAGTTCTGACGTCCTCCACGACTCTGGACTTTTCTTTTACAGTGAGTCCATCGAACTCCTCAACAAAAATAATTATCGAATAAACTTAAAATAGTATAATTTCATATCCAATGTCAATAATAAAAAAGGTAGTTATAGTCGATGTAATTAACCCTTATCAAAAAATAGAAGAGGCCACGAAAAATCTTAAGGAGTTAAAATCTCTGGTTTCGACATATCATGGCATTGATATTGTCGACATTATCCAACATCGGACACGTCCTGATAAAGCGACATTTATTGGTTCGGGTAAAGTTGCTGAATTGGTAGGTATAGTCAAAAAACAAAAGATTGATATTGTCGTCGTTAACGCCATCGTCAATCAAAGTGTTTTGTTTAATCTTACTCAATATTTATGGAATGATAATCCTAAGATCCAGGTCTGGGACCGGATTGATCTTATATTAAATATTTTTGATAAACACGCCCAAACTGCAGAAGCCAAACTACAGATTGAATTGGCTCGGATGTATCATATGGGTTCTCGAATTTATGGTCTTGGTCTGACATATTTTTCTCGCCAATCAGGTGGAATTGGAACAAAAGGTCAAGGTGAGACTAATATTGAACTTATGAAACGTCATTGGCGAAATCAAATAAAAATTAAAAAAGATGAATTAAAAAAATTATCAATTCAACATCAACTGCAAATTGAGAGAAGAAAATCTAATAATATTCAAAGTATTTCGATCGTCGGCTATACTAACGCCGGCAAAACATCTTTATTTAATTACTTAACAAAACGAAAAAAAATAGTTGAGAATGCCTTATTTGTGACTTTAGACAGTGTCACTGGAAAACTTTATCTTCCGACATTGAAAAAAGAGGTGACAATCACCGACACCATCGGCTTTATTAAAGATCTACCGGCTTCACTTATTGAATCATTTAAATCGACACTTCTTGAGTCGATAAATGCCGATCTTATTTTACACGTGATTGATATCAAAGACCCTGAAATGGATCAAAAAATAAGTGTCGTTAGTAAAATTTTAAGAGAACTTAAGGTACATTCTAAAAAAATAATTTATGTATTTAACAAAATTGATGCCTTCTCAGGCAATGGAGAAGCATTATTAAAAAAAATTAACGATATTTACGCTCCCTATTTACCTCAATATATCTCAGTGACGACCGACTATGGGATTAAAAAATTATTAACTCAGATAGAAAAACAATTAACCGCATGATACCTTTATTGGAGGATTTTTATTTAAGATTAGGAATTATATAAGTGGATGGATTTATATCGTCGACATCAATTATCCAATCCTTTGGCAGGATCAAGTATTAATTTTTTTATCAGTGTTGTCATTATTATCATCACAAGCTTTCTTGGTTTTATTTACTAAATTTTTGCGTAGAAAGTTCTAACCCTTTGATAAACTCAGGGTAAACGTCACTGGACCTGTTTTTTAAGGTGTAGGAGTTGGGGTTGAGGTTGGAGTAAGAGTCGGAGTTGGAGTAGTTGTAGTTTCGGTTGTTGTGGGTGTAGGACTTTGAACAAGTGTCGGAGTTGCTGCTTCAAATTTTTTCCCGTCTGTGGTTATAACGACATCAAACTCACTATCCTTATCAAGATTCGTGGAATCGATTTTAATCTCATCAAAGGTCGTTTTTAAAGCATCTTTAATATCACTAACAACATCATTAAAACCATCTTTTGCAGTTATAGTGGTAATTGTATTATTGAAGTCTTCCGCGTTAGCGGTTTTGATACTGTCGGAATTATATCCGGCTTTTTTAAGAACCTCAACCGCTATCCCTGCCTGACCGGGAGTGCCAGTGCCATTTAATACCTGAATCTTCACAGACTTCTTATCAATCTCAGGTTTTTCTGTTGGAGATGGTTCATTATTTTCGGCAACTGTGACCTTCGTCTGGTTAGTCTTCTTAGATTGGCGAAGCATAAATATGCCTCCGGTAAGCGCTAAAATAATTATAACCATAATAATCAAAACAGGAGCATTTTTCTTTTTATTTTCTCCTTGCTGGCTTGAATAGAATGAAGTTGTATCTATCATAAGTTAAATATCTACCTATTACATATATACCAAAAATTTTTAAATTTGCAAGTGGAATAAAACTGTTTTATTAAGAAAGATAATCTGTATTCTTGTTACAATAGACTTCTATGAAACGGGATAAAACAATCGATACTTTGCGAGGCTTGGCGATGTTGGCGATGATAGTTATTCACGCTTCCTCTTATTATTTGAAAGACAAAATAGCATTTCTTATCTGGGATAATCTTCAATGGGTAGTGCCGGTATTTCTTTTTTGTTCACTTTATCTATTCTATGAAAGAACAAAGCAGTTTGTTGGATTTGATTGGTTAGCTTATTTTAAGAAAAGATTAACAAGGCTTCTTATTCCTTATTATTATTTTCTTCTTGTCTATTTTCCTTTATTATTCTTTTTTGAAAGAAAAAAATTTAATTTCAATTATTTTCTTGCCAATGTTTTTCTTTATAAAGGAGTTGATTTAAATTGGTTAGTTTTGCTTTTTATTTATCTTATGATACTTATGCCGATAGTATTACTTATTAAAAAAAATAAAATTCTATTTTACGGACTTTTCATTTTATCTTTTCTTTCTTCAATCTACTTTATCTTTAAACCTCTAAACTATCGGGCAGTTATGTGGTTACCGTGGACGTTTTACATCTATTTCACGACATTTTTTCTTAAAAACAAAACCAAGACAAAGATACTACTACTGACGGGATTACTGTCATTAATTATTTTTGCCGTTTTAAGGATAGTAGAAAATAATGTCGGTCATAATTTAACTCAATATGGAAATAAATACCCGCCGACTCTTTATCATTTGAGCTTTGGCATTTTCTGGATTATTGTTCTTTATTGGTTGTCTCAAAAAAACATCTTCAGTTTTATGAAGCTCGATAAATTTCTTCACTTTTTGAGCGTCAACTCTTACACGCTTTTTTTTATCCACCTCGGAGTTATATTGATGATAGGCTGGCTCCACTTTTTGCCTTCTGTCTGGCCGCTGTTTTTCTTAGAAATAATGGGCGTATCCTTGATAATTCAGGTAGGTTTAAACAAGTTATTTAAGTAGAGTTTTCTTTTCTTTTCTGGGAATTTTTCAATCGCATAGCGCAAAGCGGTTCTTCCCATTTTCCGATAATTTTTTTGCAAAAATTCTTCTTCTGTTTTAATATTTCTTTTGCCCGTTTCTCTTAACATCCAACCAACAGCCTTTTGAATAAGGTCGTGTTGATCATTAATTAAAATTTTAGCTACTTTTATTATGTCATCAAACTGTCCGTGTCTGATAAAAGCATAAGTTGAAAGAATGGCAATTCTTTTTTCCCAAAGATTTTTAGATTTAGTCAACTTATAGATAATTTCTCTATCTTTATTAAAGAGATATTCGCCAACGATATTTGGGGCGGTTAGATCAACCATGTCCCAATTATTTATACTCTTGGTATTTTTAAGGTAAAATTCAAAATACTGTTTTCTCTCTTCTTCATTAGCTTTTTTATATTTATAGGTTAACATTATCAAAGCCGTCAAACGAAATTCATGGATTTTACTAGTAAGTAGCATCTTAATTTCGTTAAGAGAAATATTTTGATAATAATCTTTGGCAATTTTTCTTTGCTCGGGTACGGTTATTCCTAAAAATTTATCTCCTTCTCCGTACTCACCTTTGCCGGTTTTAAAAAAGCGCGCTAAGATTTTCGCTTTTACCGGATGAGCCTTTTTATATAATTCTTGTATTATTTTTTTTATCATTATTTTATAACAACAGTAATTTCTCCTTTATAATGTCTATTCATCAATTCGATAGCCTTACCTCGAACTATTTCTTCAAACTTTTTTGTCATTTCTCGGCAGATAACAATGTCAGGATCCCATTTTAATGTTTCCTGCCTGCCGGCAGGCGAGGTAAAACATTGTAATGTTTCATTTATTCTTTTAGGAGATTCATAAAAGACAAAAACGCAGTCAGGTAGAAGTTTTTTTACCGACTTCATTATATTAATATAATGTAGTTTTTGAGTTTGTTTTTTAGGTAAGAAACCAAAATACAGGAATTCCTTTGGGTTAAATCCGGAAAGAGTCAGAGAACTGATTATCGCCGAAGGACCAGGGACAATAGTAAAAGGAATTTTTTCTTTGATGCAAGTTTTTACCAGTAAATAACCAGGGTCGGAGATCAAAGGTGTTCCTGACTCGGAAATAAGAGAGATATTTTTACCTTGTTTCAACCATTCTATGACTTCTGGTAGTTTTTCAAACTCTTTTTCTTTATAATAAGAAACTATATTTAGAGGTTTGATGTTAGATGATAGATGATAGAAGCGGGATTTAATCGCGTTGAGAAGGATTCTGGCCGAACGGGTATCTTCGGCAAGAATAAAGTCGGATGATATTAAAGTTTTTGCCTGCCGAATTGACAGATCGTCTAAGTTTCCTATAGGAGTTGAGACAATATAAAGCATATGATTGAGCAAATAATAACCTTTTTTACAGGTCTAATTATATCAGTTATCTCGAAAACGGGTTATTTTGGCATCTTTGGTCTGATGGCGGCAGAATCGGCTTTAATTCCTATTCCTTCTGAAGTGACCATGCCTTTTGCCGGATATCTGGCTTCGGTTGCCCGGTTTAATATTTATCTGGTAATTTTAGTCGGCGCTTTGGCAAATTTATTTGGTTCGATTTTGGCTTATTGGCTGGGGTATTGGGGAGAAGATCATGTCATCAGGCAGTTAATAAAAAAATACGGCAAATATTTATTAATGACAGAGCACGAATATGAACGCTCGGAAAGATGGTTTAGAAAGTACGGTGAAAAGATTACTTTTTTTTCCAGAATTTTACCAATTGTTCGTACTTTTATTTCTCTTCCGGCTGGAGTAGCAAAGATGAATTTTTGGAAATTTTCCTTTTTTACTTTTTTCGGTTCTCTGATTTGGTCAGGTTTATTAGCTTATATTGGTTTTGTTCTTGGCAAGAATTGGTACACGTTAAGCGGCTACTATCGAAAATTTGAATATTTGATTGTGTTTGCTGTTTTAGCGTTAGGAATATACTACATAGTCCATAAGCTTCAAAAACTCCGTAAAAAATGATAAAATAATTGGTTAGCCTTTTTTTGATTCGGTAGCGTGATTTTTATCACACGAGAGTCTCACCCCGACGTACGTCGGGGTCCCCTCGAAAGTGAAAAAATTACTACTGCCTCATCAATAATATAATAATGTTTCACTTAACTTCTCAATTTAAACCCACCGGTGATCAGCCGCAGGCGATTGAAAAATTAATTGCCGGCGTTAGAGCTAAACTAAAAAATCAAGTTCTTCTCGGCGTCACTGGCAGCGGCAAGACTTTTACGATGGCTAATGTAATTCAACAGTTACAGATGCCAACCTTAATCATCTCTCATAACAAAACTTTAGCCGGACAGCTTTATCAGGAATTCAGGGATTTTTTTCCTAATAACGCCGTTTCCTATTTTGTTTCTTACTATGATTTTTACCAGCCTGAAGCCTATATTCCGACTACCGATACCTATATCGAAAAAGAAGCGGAAATAAACGAACTGATTGATAAGCTTCGACTGGCGACGACAACCAATATTTTGACAAGAAACGATGTTATTGTTGTTGCTTCGGTTTCCTGTATCTACAACATCGGTTCACCGGCTGAGTACGGAAAGTTTATTCTCGAAGTTGAAGCTGGCCAGGAAATCGATCAGAAAAAAATCAGTCGGCGTCTGGTCGAACTCCAATACGAAAGAAGCGAATTCGAATTTAAGCGGGGCACGTTTCGCATAAGAGGAAACAGAGTTGATATTTATCCGGCCTATGAAGACTTTGGTTACAGAATCGTGTTAGAAGGTTTAAAAGTGAAGAAAATAGAGAAATTCGAACCATTGAGTGGTCGTGTCATTCTGAGCACATTCGGCAAGCTCAGTGTAAACTCCGCGAAGAATCTAGCGAAGCGTAACGTTTCACTAGATCCTTCGGTCGCTTCGCTCCCTCAGGATGACGGGGGGCTGAGGAAATTAATCATCTATCCGGCCAAGCACTACATGATGGATCCGAATGTTTTTAAAAGCGCTGAAGTACAAATAAGAGAGGATTTAAAAAAAGAATCAGAACAGTTAAAGAAACAAAAGAAATTTATAGAAGCCGAAAGGCTAATCCGGAGAGTTAACTATGATTTGGAAATGATTAAAGAAGTCGGCTATGTCAACGGAATAGAAAATTATTCCCGCTATTTTGACGGCAGAAAAATCGGCGATCCGCCCTATGCTTTGATTGATTATTTCAAAGAAACTTATGGGGACGACTGGCTTTTATTTATCGACGAATCTCACATGACTGTTCCCCAGCTTAGAGGGATGTTTAATGGTGATCATTCACGGAAAAAAACTCTGATTGAATTCGGATTCAGATTAAAAGCGTCTTTTGACAACCGGCCTTTAAAGTTCGAAGAGTTTTATACAATGCCGTCAAAAATAATTTATGTTTCAGCGACACCCGACGAATGGGAGTTAAAAAGGTCTAAGGTGGTCGAACAGTTGGTTAGACCAACAGGAATTATAGATCCGGAAGTAATTATTAGACCGGCTAAAAACGAAGTAACGGACTTGATAATTGAAATTGGAAAGCGGATATTAAAAAAGCCCGCCTCCGCTAAAGCTTCGGCAGGCAAGGAAAAAATGTTGGTGACGACTCTGACGAAAAAAATGGCAGAAGACTTAAGTCAATATTTAAAGGAGAAAAATATCAAAGCCTCCTATTTACATTCTGACATTCAAACCTTGGAAAGGTCGGACATTTTAGATAATTTAAGGAAAGGTGATTTTGATGTTTTGATCGGAGTCAATTTGCTTCGAGAAGGCCTGGATCTTCCGGAAGTTTCTCTCGTTGCCATTTTTGACGCTGATAAAGAAGGATTTTTACGGTCGAGAACTTCCCTTATCCAGACGATGGGAAGGGCAGCCAGAAATGTCACCAGCCAAGTGATTGTATATGCCGATACGATTACAAAATCGATTAAACAGGCGGTTTCCGAGATTGAGAGGAGAAGACGATACCAATTGGAATATAACAAAAAACATAAAATTACTCCAAAGACAATTTACAAGCCGATCAGAGAAAAAATCATTAATAAAGAACAAGCGTTTTTGTTATCAGACAGAACTTTTGATTATGATTATCTGGAAAAAATCAAATCTGAAAGTTTGACCCCATATGATAAGAAAAAAGTTGTCAAAAAATTAGAGCTAGAAATGAGAAAACAAGCAGAGGAATTAAATTTTGAAATGGCGATTAAGATTAGAGATAAGGTAAAAGATATTAAAAATTGACCTATGGATTACATACGCATTAAAGGAGCTAGACAACATAATCTAAAAAATATTTCAGTCGATATTCCCAAGAATAAATTAGTTGTTATCACCGGTATTTCCGGGAGCGGCAAATCATCTCTGGCTTTTGACACTATCTATGCCGAAGGTCAACGGCGCTATGTTGAATCTCTTTCTGCTTATGCCCGGCAGTTTTTGGGAATCATGGATAAGCCAGACGTTGACCTTATCGAAGGTCTGTCTCCTTCAATATCAATAGATCAAAAAGGCGCTTACCGAAATCCCAGATCAACCGTTGGAACCATTACAGAAATATATGATTACTTCAGACTGCTTTTTGCCCGGGTCGGCCATCCTCATTGTCCCAAATGCGGCCGGGAAATCAGCAAGATGTCTCTTGATGAAATTATCGACAAAGTTATTCAAAAGATTCAGAAACACGTTCAGAATGATAAGATTAAACCTCATCAATTCGTGATTCTTTCACCGGTAGTGCGGGCAAAAAAAGGAGAGTTTAAAGACCTGTTTGAAAATTTAAAAAGCAAGGGATATACAAAAGTTAGAGTTGACAACAAACAAAAAGATTTGAATGAGGAGATCGATTTAGTTAAAACTAACAAACATAACATAGAGGTAATTATTGATCAGGTTAATGCCAGTTATAAAGAGTTGAAAAGCGAAGTTTTTGTTTCTAATTTCAGGTCGCGTCTAAGAACTGCCATTGAACAATCGTTAAACTTATCCGATGGTTTGGTCATAGTTGGTTTTAATAAAGAAGAACACCTTTTTTCAGAAAAATTTTCCTGCCCAAAATGCAATATTTCTTTATCTGAGCTTGAACCAAGAATGTTTTCTTTTAATTCGCCTCTTGGTGCCTGCGAAAACTGCCGTGGTATCGGCACTGTTTTTGCCGTCGACCCAAAACTGATCATTAATGAAAATTTAAGTATTCTTGAAGGCGGTTTGATCCCTTTTAGCAATTTATTTTTTCACGAAACCTGGTATGTCAGATTAATAAAACGAGTCTGCGAAGAAGAAGGTATCGACTTAAATAAACAAATAAATAAATTATTAAATAAAGAAATAAAAATTCTTCTTTATGGTACGGACAAAGTCTATCGGGTTCCAGGAACCAATCGTTACGGCCACTCGACCGTCATCTATGAGAAATACACCGGTGTTGTTAAAGAGTTGGAAAGAAGATATTTTGAAACTCAAAGCGACTGGAGTCAAAACGAAATCCAGAAATATATGAGAGAAGAAGTCTGCAAGTTTTGTCGTGGAGCCCGATTAAAACCGGAAATTTTATCGGTCACAATCGGAGAAGAAAACATCTCTCAAATGTCTGATAGATCAATAGATAATCTTTGTCAATATTTTTCCAAAGAACTGATGAATTTACTAAGTCCTTATGAAAAAGAAATCGCCAGGTCTATCAGTAAAGAAATCTTCACCCGACTTAATTTTTTAACTAGCGTCGGTTTATCTTATCTAACCATAAGTCGCCGAGCCGAAAGTTTATCCAGTGGTGAACTACAGAGAATCCGTTTAGCCTCCCAAATCGGCAGCGGTCTCACTGGGGTTTTATATGTCTTAGATGAACCGTCTATCGGTCTTCATCCGAGAGATGTCTCCGCACTTATAAAAACTCTAAAAAATCTTCGCGATTTGGGTAATACCTTGATAATTATTGAACACGATCAGGAAACAATAGAGTCTGGTGACTATATTATTGAGCTTGGGCCTAAAGCCGGCAAAAATGGAGGGAAAGTGGTTTTTACCGGCAGCTTAGCGGAGATAAAAAAAGACAAAAACCTGACAGGCTTATACCTGTCTGGCAGGAAAAAAATAGGCATTAATCAAAAGAAACTGACGAAAGTCCAAGGAGAAATTATTCTCAAAGGAGCAAAACAATACAACCTAAAAAACATTAATATTAGACTGCCTTTAGGCAATTTGATTGGTATCACCGGTGTTTCCGGGAGTGGCAAATCTTCACTTATATCCGATACTCTCTATCCTGCCTTAAAATACTATCTTGACGGTTATTATCAAGAAAGCATCGGTCAGTTTGAGCGCTTAGAAGGTTATCAATATTTGGATCGAGTCTATCTGGTCGATCAATCGCCAATCGGCCGCACCCCGCGATCGAATCCAGCCACCTATGTTGGTTTTTTTGACGAAATAAGAGAGATTTTTGCTACCACTATTGATGCTAGAGAACGCGGTTTCCAAAAAGGCAGATTTTCTTTTAACGTCAAAGGCGGTCGCTGCGAAAAATGTCAGGGAGCCGGCGTCTTAAAGATTGAGATGCAGTTTTTGGCAGACGTTTACATCACTTGTGACGTCTGTAGTAGTAAAAGATATAATCAGGAGACTTTGGAGGTTAAATATAAAGGAAAAAATATTTATGAAATATTAAAAATGACGGTTGACGAAGCCGCTGACTTTTTCAGCAGTCATTTTAAGGTTTTTTCCAAACTCAATTTCTTGCAAAAAACCGGCCTTGGATATTTGGAATTGGGTCAACCCGCCCCAACTTTGTCAGGAGGGGAAGCTCAAAGATTAAAATTGGGAACCGAACTTTCCCGTCGCGAGACCGGCCGAACCCTTTACATTTTAGACGAACCGACGACCGGTCTTCATTTCTACGACATCGAGAAGCTTCTCAATACTCTTTATGAATTGGTTGATCGAGGCAATACGGTGATTGTTATTGAGCATAATTTAAACGTCATTAAAAACTGTCAGTACATTATTGATTTAGGTCCAGAAGGAGGGGAAAAGGGAGGAAGTGTTATTTATCAAGGTGAAATTAATGGTATTGTTAAGGTAAAATCTTCTTATACAGGTCAGTATTTAAGAAAAGTTATAAGTTAAAAGTCTGCCTGCCGGCAGGCAGGTTAAAAGTGAAAAGGTTTATTATTAGATCCCTCGTCGTCGCTTTGCTCCTCCTCAGGATGACAGCGGGTCGCGTTTTTGCTGCTGATTTTAAAACTGATTACCAAGTTGAATATGATCTTTCGGAATTTAAAGAAAAATTGACCTCCAAAGTCAAATTTAATATTAAAATTACCAATCTCAAGGGCGATGTCTATGTCAATAAGTTTGCTATTAGTTTTCCCAAATCATTCACGACAAGCAATCTCCAGTCTTCAGATGACCATGGGTTAATTGCTCCTAAAATAATAACCGATGAAAGTAATACCAAGGTTGAGATGGAGTTTTCAAATCCCAATGTCGGTCGAGACACAGTCAATAATTTTTACCTTAACTTCGACCAGTCCAATCTTTTTCAAATTAACGGCAAGGTCTGGGAAGTAGTTTTACCTGTTATTGAAAACAAAGAAGGTGGTAGTTATAAAGTGATTGTTAGTTTACCTCAGGATGGAGATAAAAAAATCTCAATTGCTAAACCAAGGCCAAATATTATTTCCGGAAATCAAATTATCTGGGATAATCCTACAGAAAAAACTATTTACGCTGTTTTTGGAGAGACCCAAATATATAAGGCTGAGTTGATTTATCATTTAAAAAACACCGAAGTTTTTCCGGTTATTACCGAGGTCGCTTTTCCACCAGATAGCCTTTATCAAAAAATATTTATTCAATCGATTAGTCCAGAACCTTCAAATGTCTATCAAGACAGTGATGGCAATTATCTGGGAAAATATTTCTTAAAACCTCTTGAATCAAAAACAATTACTTTTAGAAGTTATATCCAGGTATTTTCTACATCTAGAGATGAGGTAAAGGATGTAATTGAACAGATAGTTCAAACTCAAAAAAACTACCTTCTCAGCTCGCAAAAATATTGGATGATAAATAATCTAAAAAAAATAGACGGTTTGACAAATGCAAAGGACATATATAATTTCACAGTCAACAGTCTTAAATATAATTACCAAAAAATCAATTCTAATAATTCAAGATTGGGTGCTGATGGAGTTTTATCAAGGCCTGATCAAGCAGTTTGTCTGGAATTTACCGACCTTTTTGTTGGCGCTTCGAGAGAAAAGGGTATAATGGCCCGAGAAATTGAAGGCTACGGTTTTTCTTTTGATCCGCGCCTTCAACCTCTTTCTTTGGTCTCCGACGTTCTTCATGCTTGGCCGGAATATTATAATGAAAAAGCCGGTCTTTGGGTTCCAGTTGACCCGACCTGGGAAAATACTTCGGGAATTGATTATTTTTCCTCTTTTGACTTGAATCATATAGTTTTTGCCATTCACGGAAAAAAATCCGACTATCCGCTGCCTGTCGGGATGTATAAAGTCGGCGGCTCAAAAGACATTTCCATTAAAGCCACTTTAGACGACCCGATAGAGAAAAAATCAATTAGTGTAAAGGGTTTTAGTCTACCTTTAAGAATTACCGACAGGAAAAACTATTCTGGAAAGTTTATTATCAAGAATAACAGCAATATTTATCTTTGGAAAATTCCAGTCGATATAAAAGGGAAAAATCTTAAAATAAACAAAGAAAAAACTAAAATTCTTTCTCTAGCTCCCTATGAGGAAAAGACAGTAGAGTTTAATTATGCGGTTGACAAAAAGAATAAAAACAATGAAGCGCAAGTTTTGATTCTTGTTTTTGATAAAGAAATTGACAGTCGAAAACTAATTATTATTCCTCAACTTTATGAAATAGGAATTAAAGTAGGAACGGGTACTTTTATAGGAATAGCCTTTTTTTTAATAATTAAGAAATTAAGAAAATGATTATTAGAGAAAAGATTCATAATCTTCCTTCAATCTTTGGCGTCTATCTTTTTAAAAAAGGGGAACAGGTTCTTTATGTCGGTAAGTCAGTTAATATCAAAGCGCGGGTAAAATCTCACCTAGAAAATGCCAAATTAGATCGTAAAGAATCATTGATTATCACAAATTCTACTCACATAGAAACTATTGTTGTCGAAAACGAGTTTCAGTCTTTGATTTTAGAGTCTCAACTTATTAAAAAATATCGACCAAAATATAACGTTGTCTGGAAAGACGACAAAAGCTATCTTTATATAAAAGTGACAGTAAAAGATGAATACCCGAAAGTTCTCTTATCGCGTAAGGAAGACGACCATATGTCCTTATATTTCGGTCCTTTTTCTTCAGTTAAGGTGGTTGAATCATTGATAAACGATATTAGACACATTATCCCTTTTTGTACTCAAAAAAATCTCTCAAAAGCAGCCTGTTTTTATTCAAAAATAAATCTTTGCAATCCCTGTCCAAATTTTATTAATCAGAGTAGGGACAAGTCTCGACCTGTCCTAAAAAGACTTTACCGGAAAAATATTAGAAAAGTAGTTAAGATTTTAAATGGTGGCGTGATTGGTATTTTAAATGAACTCTATCGACAACTGAAAGAAGCGACTAAAAAAGAAGATTATGAAAAAGCCATCACCATTAGAAACAAAATTTTTAGACTAGAAAGGTTGATTAATCATCCCATATCTGAAGCAAGGACAATTCATGAATTATCTTTACAGAAAAATAATCAGCTTCCAGCGTTTCTACAAGAGATGAATAAATATTTTCCTAAGCTTGACGATTTAACCAGAATTGAAGCCTATGATATCAGCAACCTCAAAGAGTCAAATCAAGTCGGATCGATGGTAGTTCTTAACGACGGTGTTATTGATAAAAAAGAATATCGTCGTTTTAAAATAAAAAACCAGAGTTTAAGGTCTGATTTTGACCGTCTCAAAGAAGTGATAGAGAGAAGATTCAAGACCGATTGGCCGTATCCAAACTTGGTAGTTGTTGACGGCGGCCGGCCCCAGGTAAATGTAGTTATTAAGACGTTGAAAAAAATAAATAAACCGATTCCGGTTTTAGGTATCGCCAAAAATCCTGATCGACTGGTAATTGGAATAAATAGTTATCCAACAATCAGATTTCCTCAAAGAAATCAGGTTTTTAATATCGTCAGGTTAATCCGCGACGAGTCTCACCGGTTTGCCAAGAAATACCACCTCCATCTTCGGAGGAGAGAATTTTTGATATAATTACTCCATTGTCATTCCGAGCGAAGCAAGGAATCTAGCGACCGACGGGAGCGTAAATTACATTTTACTAGATCCTTCGCCCCGCTTCGCGGGGCTCAGGATGACAAGAAGGTGAATATGAAAAAAATCTTTCGCAAGATAATTTTTTCTGCCGTTGCCATTTACTTTACTTCTCTTTGGAATAAAGGTTTTGTCATCGAGGCTGATTGGTTAGTTTATCTAAAAGCCGCTTTAGTGATTGCCGCCATTTATTATCTAATTGTTCCCATATCTAAACTGATTCTTTTACCCTTGAATATTATTACTCTGGGTTTGGTTTCGGTGGTTTTTTATGCTTTAGCACTCTATTTTTTCTTAAATAAATTTTCTTTGATTGAAATTAAACCTTGGGAGTTTTCCGGTCTATCATTATGGGGAATTATTATTATTCCAGCAAAAGTAAGTCAATTAGCCAATATTTTTTTATCGGCCTTTTCGATTTCAACCATTATTAATTTACTTGAAAGAATGGTATGAAAAATTTTCTTTTAGTTCTTAACATTGTTTTAAGCATTGCCGTCGTAGTTTTAATTTTGATTCAAGGAAGGGGGGCTGGGTTGGGCAGTGCTTGGGGTGGGGGTGGCGAAAGATTTCAAACCAGGCGAGGGATAGAAAAAGTTGTCCTTTGGTTGACTGTGATTTTTATCATTGTTTTTTTCGTCATCTCTCTTATTAATCTGTTTGTTAAATGACCGTGTTTCAAAAAAAAGCATTTCGTTACTACTATTGGTTGGCCATAGAGTTTTTTAAAAAAAATGGTCGCCTTATAGCGATTAGTTTTTTTATTAGTTTTCTCGTTATTATCGGATTTCTTTCAATCTCGCCTTATATAAAAGTAGCCTTAACAAGAGAGGAAACAATCGGTCTAGTTGGCAACTATGATTTAAATAATCCGCCAGAAGAAATGGCGGCAAAAATATCAAACGGACTGGTTTCAATTAGTGAAAAAGGAAAAATAATCCCGGTTATCGCCAATTCTTGGGAAGTAAAAAAAGGCGGTCAGGAATATCGTTTTCACCTAAAAGACAATCTTTTATGGGGAGACGGAAAGAAATTTTCTGCCTCTGATATCAAATATCAATTTGAAGATATAACAGTAAAACCGGTTGACGAGAGAACGATTGATTTTTTTCTCAACAAGCCTTTAGAGATTTTTCCTACTTATTTAAATAAACCGCTTTTGAAGTATCCTTTAATTGGTGTTGCCGGTTATTATAAAATTGGTAAAATCAGGATAGAATACGGGTATTTAAAAGAAGTAGCGCTAACTCCGAATACCAAAAATATCGCTCCCTTAAGATATAAATTTTATGCCAATGACTCTCAGCTGATTAATGCTTATAAAAGAGGAGAGATTAGCCAGATGACGATTACGAAAAAATCTATCGCCGATACTTTTTTAAACTGGAAAAACTCGATCGTGTCAAAATCTGTCGACTACTCACGTCTTCTTACCATTTTCTTTAATTTTAAGAATCCGATTTTTAAAAGCAAGAATTTTAGGGAGGCCTTATCAATGTTGATCAATACAGAGAAATTATCAGAATTTGGAGAGGTGGCTAAAGGATCTATACCGCCTATTTCTTGGGCTTATAATCCCGATTTAAAAGATTCAATCTATGATTTAGAAACAGCTACAAAAATTATCGAAAAAGAAGTTCCAGCCTCTGAGTCGGCCAAACTTAATTTTGTTACTTTTTTTGATTATTATGATGTCGCCGATGAATTTGTTGGCGAGATTAAAAAAGCCGGCCTTTCGGTTGACCTCAGCGTCGCCTCTCTTGACCGCCCTGATAATTTTGATTTATTTTTGGCGTTTTTAAAAGTGCCGGTTGACCCGGATCAATATTATTTTTGGCATTCTACTCAGAAGGTCGGCAACATTGGTAGCTATAAAAACGTTAAGGTAGATTTGCTTTTAGAAAAAGCCAGGTCGACGATTAATATCGAGGAAAGAGAAAAGAATTATTTTGACTTGCAAAAAGCCATGCAGGATGACCCACCAGCAATCTTTCTTTACTATCCTTACGTTTATACGATTAAGAGAAAATAATTTTTAGCCAAAAAAAGTGTCGGGGAGAGGACTTGAACCTCCACAGCCTTGCGGCCACAAGCCCCTCAAGCTTGCGCGTCTGCCAGTTCCGCCACCCCGACTAACAGAACAAATTATAACATTTTTCTGAGGTTAATTTACGTATTCTTGAGCCCAGACACCCTTAGGGTGTCTAGCTTCGACTTTTTTACTAATAAGGTTTTGGTAGTTTAGATCTAATCATAATAAGATAGATGATAAAAGTACCTAGAGCTAAAAAGAAACGGTAAATCCAACCGTATTTGACAAATCCTCCAAAATGCTTTTGTTTCCTTTGATACTTAATAATCAAATAGGCGATTGAATAACCGAGAAAAAACAAAATAAATATTAAAGCCGGTGAATTTAGTTTTTTAATATACAGAAGATATCCATCTATCAGATAAATTCCAACAATGATTAAAAACTGCACTAAAAAATCATGAATGTACGTCTTATTTTTCTCGTAAATATAAAAGATGGGCGAATAATAAAACATATCTTTTTAGTCACCCTTAGGGTGACTAGGCACGACTAGCCTTGGACACCCTAAGGGTGTACAAACTTATTCAGTTTTCAGGTGAGCGCTCTCAAACCTGACCGGAGATTTGTTGCCCGCCTCGACGCCTCAATCTTTCAAGCCAGATGCAGAAATTGTTTTTCTAAAAAACCTTAGTGCTCCTTCTTAAAAGGTACGA
>Ga0210015_1000591_pt1 | contig 37984 bp, 42 predicted proteins | sample CryGeymeta201522_FD_185471 | JGI IMG/M metagenome (GOLD analysis project Ga0210015, IMG submission 185471) | Groundwater microbial communities from Crystal Geyser aquifers in Utah, USA - Crystal Geyser metaG 2015-22 (SPAdes) (version 2) | ecosystem: Environmental > Aquatic > Deep subsurface >...
GAAGAACTGGTAAAAGATACTCACAAGATGCTTAAAGGATTTCAAAACGAACATAAGGAGATGGCTGCTAACCTCAGGAGAGGTCTTGAACAGGGAGAGTCTGATAGGCTTAATGCCTTTAAGTCAATGATGGCAGAGATTCAGGAAGGAGTAAAAGAAATTGAAAATACTACCAGGAAGTTAATGGGTGATATTCAAGCACGACAGAAAGAAAGGAATGCAGAAGTTGCCGATCTATTGGAGGCCTTCAAGACTGAAAGAGAAAATATGGCAGCTAACTGGCAAGCATTAACTGCTACGATGGTTGAGAGAAGGGGTATTAAATCAATATCGGGGGAATAAAATTATCCCAAAAGGGTGAAATTTTAGAAGAAAGGAGGAGTAAAAATGGGAATAGCTGATGATATTAAAAACCTGGGTGAGGATATTGCCGGCTCTTATGATATGCGAGTAAAGGCAATAGGGGTGTTAGTAAAAGATACTCACAAGATGCTTAAAGGATTCCGACGCGAGCATAAGGAGATGGCTGGCAACCTTAAGGGAGGTCTTGAACAGGGAGAGGCTGATAGGCTTAAGGCCTTTAAGTCAATGATGGCAGACATTCAGGAAGGAGTAAGGGAAATTGAAACCTATGTGGAGAACAAACTTAAGGAGTTCTCTAATGCCCATAAGGAGATGGCTGATAAGCTTAGGTCAGACCTTGAAAAAGGAGAAACAGGGAGGCTTAAGGACTTCAAGAGTATGATGACTGGCATTAAAAAGGCTATAAAAGAGATTGAGACTTATGTTGCAAACAAACTCAAGGAATTCTCAGATGCTCATGCTGAGATGAGTGGAGAACTCAAGAAAGAGTTGGCCAAGTATGTAGATGATATGGTTAAGGCGACCAAGAGGTTAATGAGGGATATTCAAGCACGACAGAAAGAAAGGAATGCAGAAGTTGCCGATTTATTGGAAGCCTTCAAGACCGAAAGAGAAAAGATGGCAGCTAACTGGCAAGCTCTAACTGCTACTATGGCTAAGAAAAGAGGAATTATGCCAGAGGTGGAGGCAGAGGTAAAGGTAAGGCCTGTAAAAGAGGCAATTAAAGAGGAAGTATCTCCTGAGATGAAGCTGGAAAAGAAGGTGTTAAAATTTATTGAGAAACATCCAGACGGGGTTAAGGTTGGCGATATGGAAGAGGCCCTCGGAGTCGCCAGAACAAGATTGGGTATAATAGCCAAGAGACTATTAGAGGAAGGTAAAGTCAGTAAAGAAGGAAATATGTATTTTCCACTGTAAGCAAAAAGGAAGTGAGGGAAGATAATGAATGTAATAGAATGTGCATTCTGTAAAGGAAAGGGCAAAGACCCCTTTGAGCTACTCTCCAAGCTTGCCACCTGCCAGGTCTGCGGAGGCACAGGTAAGGTTGAGGTTAAGGAGCCAGCGATTAAGTGTGCCTTTTGTAAAGGCACTGGTGTCTATCCTCATGATGGCCGTGTTACATGTACCGTATGCAATGGGAAGGGCATGGTTACAGTAATAGGTGAAACCGAAGGGTGCCCTAAATGCAAAGGCAGTGGGCAAGAAATAGAGAGTGGTCTGCCTTGCATTAAATGCGGAGGCAAAGGGGTGATTTTAAAGAAGTGAATAAATTAAATTTTTCAAGAGAAATCTTTCTTAAGAAAAAGAAAGAGGCTTTGACTAAAGTTAATTCCTTCAGAGAAGATTTTAGAAAGAAGGAGAAGGATATAGAGACAGATTTAGAAGAAGCAAATAGGCTCTGGTGGGAATTGAGCGGAAGATTCAAATGGTGGGGCTCGTTGCCCTGAAATTAAAAGGGAAGGTGAGATAAGATGATTGATGAGATGACTACAGTATTAGAGCCAAGACCTCTGCCAGACTTTGTGGAAACAAAGTCTGTAAAGGATATTACAAATAGGGCCCTTTTCTATATTAAGGCGGGTTTACCGGTTCATTTTAGGGGGCCCTCAGGTACTGGCAAGACAACACTTGCTATGCATGTTGCGAGTAAAATAGGACGTCCGGTAGTTATGATTCATGGAGATGAGGAGTTTACTACTTCTGATCTGGTCGGCGGCGAGTATGGCTACAGATTTAAAAAGATTGTTGACCGTTTTGTATCACGGGTGCTTAAGGTAGAAGAAGATATGGTAAAGCGATGGGTGGATAATCGCCTGACCGTTGCTTGTAAATATGGATTTACCCTTATCTATGATGAGTTCACGCGTTCAAGGCCGGAGGCAAACAATATCTTGCTTTCTATCCTGAGTGAAAAGATGATGGATTTGCCTGTTGGAAGAGGCGAAGAACCGTATTTAAAGGTTGATCCAGATTTTACTGCTATTTTTACCTCTAATCCTGAGGAATACGCCGGTGTCCATAGAAGCCAGGATGCCTTGAGGGATAGGATGATAACCATGGATCTGGATCACTTTGACTATGAGACAGAGGTGGCAATAACACAGAGAAAGTCTAAACTTTTTAAAAAGGACTCTGAGAAGATAGTCAATATTGTAAGAGGTTTAAGGGAATCTGGAAAGTGCGAATTTGCTCCGACTGTTCGCGGCTGCATTATGATCGCAAAAACCCTTAAGGTTCAAAACATTACTCCTGCTAAGTCTAATGGCGCCTTTATGCAGATTTGCCAGGATATATTGGCTTCTGAGACAAGCAGGGTTGGCTCAAAGACAAATCAGGCCAGGGTAAAAGAGATAGTCGAGAAGTTGGTTGGAAAATATAGCTAAATTAATAACAATGGAGGTGAGACAAGATAATGCTTATGAGGGCATTTTCTAAGGTAGATAAAGTGGGAAAGATTGCCATTCCCGCTAATATTCAACGGGAGGCAGGCCTTAAAGAAGGGCAATTGGTTGAACTGAAGATTGTCGGAGCAAGCGCTAAAAAAGGCATCCTCTTAACAGCAAGGAAAAGTGCAAGGTAAAATGAGAGTTTTGCAAACTCTCAAATGACAAATGACAAATCTCAAATGACAAATAAAAATCTGAAGTTGGATTTTGATATTTGGACTTTGGAATTACGAAAGGTTTGGATTTTGTCATTATCAAAGGTATTTGGATTTTGACATTTGGATTTTGGAATTAGCATAGGAGGGATAAGGATGCCAAGAGGCGTAAGTGATATCAGTGGCCTTCGAAATATCAGGAGTATGCATAGCGCTGGCAAGCGTTCCATACCCAGAGTGGCAGGTACTGCCTATTTAGATTTATATATGCTCCAAAAGGAGAAGGAAAGATTGGAGAAAGAAGATGCTGTACTGGAGAAGCGGAAGGCAGCAATCCAAAAAAGGCTAGACGATGTAAACAAAGAGATAGAGATGTTAAAGGCTTTAGAGGAGAAGGAGAAGGGGCGGCAAGCTGACCGTGAAGAGGTTACGGAGGAAGAATCTCAAGAAAAGAGATGGAAGAAGATGTCATTGAGTTACTGAAATGACAGAGAGGCAAATTATGGAGACTGAATGGAAGACATATCAGTGGAGGGGCGGCAGGATGATGAGAAAGAATGAGGTCATTGAAGGTGAGGTATTCGAATGTGCCTTTTGTAAAGGAAGCGGATTTTTAACTGGGGCTAAAGGGATTAAATGCCCTGTTTGCAGAGGAGAAGGAATCGTAAGTACTAAGGCCCCGGCTGTCCTCTGTGCCTTTTGTAATGGAAGTGGAAAGGCATATCCGAGAACGAATATTACCTGCCCTGCATGTTTTGGTAAGGGGGTTATGAGTGTAAGCACCAAAGATATTGAAACATGCCCTACCTGTAAAGGAAGAGGAAGAAAAGCAGGGAGTAGTCTTCCCTGTTTAACATGCAGAGGCAAAGGGGTTGTTTCAAAATAGATAATCAGAAGAAATGGATTAAAACACCCCCCTGTATAATTGGGGTTAAAAATATAAAGAGGGAGGGGGAAAGTGGCAAAAAAAAAACCAAAGGGAAAAAAGGAAGAAGAGGGTTTGGATATTGATTTTGGTATAGGGAAATTAAGCCTGGGTGGGCTATTTAAAGGAATAGAGAAATTAATAGACCTTGCTGCTGAACTAAAAGAAGCAGGTGGCGAAATCAGGAAGGAAGGCGAGATAGATTTAAGCCATCTTAAAGAGGGTATGAAGGGGGTTTATGGTTTCTCTGTAAAGACTGCGGTTGGAGGAAAGCCGATTGTTGAGACATTCGGCAATATCAAGAAAACCCCTGAAGGTCCAACTGTTACAGAGGAGAGAGAACCTCTAACAGATGTATTTGATGAGAAGGATGAGGTAGTGGTTATAGCTGAGATTCCCGGGGTTAGTGAAGATGGTGTATCAGTAGATTTAAAGGGGGATATATTAGAAATTTCAGCAGCGGGTAAGAACAGAAAGTATCGTAAAGAGGTACTTCTACCAGTGCAGGTCAAGAAAGAAACACTTTCTTATACATTTAAGAACGGTATCCTGGAAGTCAGGATTAAAAAGTGAATGGCGTTAACTGGACTTTTAGAAACTTCATTAAAACTGATTCTATTTGGCGGAAAAGGAGGAGTTGGAAAGACCACCTGTGCCTCAATCGCCGGACTGTATTTAGCAAATAACAACAAGAATACCCTGCTTATCTCCACTGACCCGGCACATTCTTTAGCGGACAGCATGGGAAAGGAGATAGGAGACGAGATAAAGCAGATAGAAGGTGTGGATAAATTAAGTGCCCTTGAGATAAGTGCAGAGAAGGCACTTTCAGGGTTCAAGATAGAATATGATGCTGAGTTAAGGAGGCTTTTTGATACGAGTACTTATTTGGACAAGGAGGATATAGATTCTATAATCGCTCTGCCTATACCAGGGATAGACGAGGTAATGGGATTTAAGACGATTTTGAACCTAATCGAAGAAGGGAAATTTGACAAATACATAGTTGATACAGCGCCAACAGGTCATGCCCTGAGGCTTTTGACCTTCCCGGAGCTTTTAGATGACTGGATAAAGGTTTTGGCAAAGATGAGGTGGAAATACAGATATATGGTTACGAGCTTTGCTGGAAAATATAAGCCTGACAGTGCTGATGATTTTCTGATGAGCATGAAAAAGACGGTTAAAAAGATCGAAGGTCTTCTAAAGGATCAGAGCAGATGTGAATTCATTATCGTAACCATACCAGAGGATATGGCGATTAAAGAGACAGAGCGGCTGATAGGAAGTCTGAATCAATATGGGATGAAGGTAAAACAGTTGATTATCAACAATGTTATTCCAGATGGAAGTAGGTGCCCTTTTTGTCAGGCAAGGAGGGAAGGTCAGGATAGATATATCGGGGACATCAGAAACAAATTTAGTAATTTAAAAATAACGATTGTTCCCCTTCAACCCCACGAAGTAAAAGGGGTAGATGCACTGAGAAATCTTGGGAGTATAGTCTTTGCGGCATGAGTTATGCTATTAATCTTCAAAGATATTAAAAGTTATTTAAGTTTTGTAGAATATTTTTCAACACACCCCCTACCCCTCTTTTTAGAGGGGAGATTACCTATTGTTTCCCCTCTATCAAGAGGGGATTAAGGGGTGTGTGTAAACATAAAAATTCAGCATGACAAATTATTGGAACAGAGTTCGCTATGGATAAAAAAGCAGATACCATTACCTTGAAAGTTAAAGAAGCATTACCTAAGGATGTAGGCAGGGCAATAGCCAGGATAGACCCTGAAGATATAAAGAGATTAGGTGTTGAAGTAGGCGAGATTATCGAAATTAGTGGCAAAAGACAAACCCCCGCCAAGGTGATGCCCTGCTATGCTGAAGAAAGGAACAAAGGGATTATCCAGATAGACGGGATAACAAGGGAGAATTGTAAGATAGGGCTTGATGAAAAGGTAGAGGTTAGGAAGACAGAATTCAAGCCCGCCAATAAGGTCACGCTTTCGCCCTTAACTATGTCAAGTTTGCTTCAAAGAGATAAAGATACCAAATATATCGGTTCACTAATAGAGGGATTGCCTGTAATCGCTGGCGATAGGGTTAGGGCTACGCTCTTTGGGTCGAGATATTGTGATTTTAAGGTGTTGGATACCATCCCTGACGGCGCAGTCATAGTAAGTCCAACTACCCTGATAAGAATGGAATTAAAAGGCGGGGGTGAACCTCACGGGGTTAAGATTTCCTATGAGGATATAGGCGGACTTACCACCCAGATTCAAAGAATTAGGGAGATGATAGAATTGCCTCTTAAATATCCAGAGGTATTTGAAAGGCTGGGGATCAATGCACCAAAAGGGGTATTTTTGTATGGCCCTCCTGGCTGCGGAAAGACCTTGATTGCCCGTGCTGTTGCTAATGAAACAGAGGCATATTTCACTCACATAAGCGGCCCCGAGATTATGGGTAAATTTTATGGTGAAAGTGAAGCCCGATTGAGAGGTGTATTTGAAGACGCCCAAAAGCATGCACCCGCGATAATCTTTATTGATGAAATAGATTCGATTGCACCTAAAAGGGAGGAAATGGGTGGAGAAAAACAGGTTGAGCGGAGGGTTGTGGCTCAGCTGTTAAGCTTAATGGATGGATTGGAATCAAGGGGCCAGGTTATAGTGATAGCCGCAACCAATATTCCTAATGTTATAGACCCGGCCTTAAGGCGGCCAGGAAGATTTGATAGAGAGATTTCCATCCCTATCCCGGACAGAAACGGCCGTCTGGAGATACTCCATATTCATACAAGGGGGATGCCTTTGTCCGAAGATGTAAGTGTTGAAAAATTAGCCGATATTACCCATGGTTTTGTCGGGGCGGATCTGGAGGCGTTAGCCAGAGAGGCAGCGATGTCGGCCTTGAGAGAAATCTTACCAAAAATTGATTTTGAGATGGCTGATATCCCTTACGAGACCTTACTTAAATTAGAAGTAACAATGGATAATTTCTTAGAGGCGATGAAAGAGGTAGAACCCTCTGCTATTCGGGAGTTCTTTGTAGAGGTACCGGATGTTAAGTGGGATGATGTAGGCGGCTTAGAAAATATCAAAGAAGAATTAAAAGAAGCCGTAGAGTGGCCGCTTAAACATTCAGATATTTTTAAGAAGGCAAATACTAATCCTCCCAAAGGGATTTTACTCTATGGAGAACCTGGAACGGGAAAGACTTTATTAGCCAAGGCAGTGGCCAATGAAAGTGGAGTTAATTTTATTTCAGTCAAAGGACCGAGTTTGATGTCGAAGTATGTCGGGGAAAGCGAGCGCGGAATCCGTGAGGTCTTTAAAAAGGCAAAGCAGGCATCACCCACAATTCTATTCTTTGACGAGATAGATAGCCTTGTGCCTAAAAGGGGCTCGAGTTCCACAGATGCCCATGTAACAGAGAGAGTGATAAGCCAGTTTTTGACTGAGATGGATGGAATTGAAGAACTTAAGGGCGTGGTAGTTTTAGCCGCTACTAATAGATTAGACCTAATTGACCCTGCCCTTTTGCGTAGTGGTAGATTTGACCTTTTGCTCGAATTACCTGAACCAGATGAAGAAACAAGAGAAGAGATATTCAAAATACATACTAAAAATAAACCGCTTGCTAAGGATGTTGATTTTAAAAGCTTAGCCAGGGAGACAGAAGGCAAGGTCGGTTCTGATATCGACTTTATCTGCCGAAAGGCATCCATGCTTGCGATAAGGGAGTTTTTGAGCATAGAGCATAGAGCACAGAGCAGAGAGCTTAAGATTTCAAAGAGGCATTTTGAAGAGGCCCTGAAAGTGAGTAAGCAGAGCGAGTGATGGAAGCTAAATATATTTACGGTATTATTGAGGCATCAGAAGACCCCCACACCAAAATTTCTGGTGTGGGGGTCTATACTATCCCCTATCGGAATATTTCTGCGGTTGTTAGTGATTCATCATTTGTAGATTATACCACTCTTCCAAAGGATCAGGTTGCAAAATACCTTCTCGCTCACCAGCAGGTAATTGAGAAGATTATGGATTCTTACACCATCATCCCTATGAAGCTTGGCACTTATGCCTTAAATATCAGAGAGGTTGAAGAGATTTTATTAAATGGGTACGCAATGTTTAAAGATATATTCAGGAAGATCGATAACAAAATCGAACTTGATGTGGTAGCAACATGGAATGATTTGAATTCAGTAATAAAAGAGATTGGCGAACGGGAAGAGATCAAAGATCTCAAAAGGAAATTGATGTCCGGACCCGAAGGTGTATCTGTAAAAGACCAGGTAAAGATAGGCAGTCTTATCAAGAATATCTTAGATAAAGAGAGAGAAAAAATTGCTTCTGAGATAAAGGCTGTATTAGCGAAGATGAGCATAGATTTGAGGGCGCATGACCTGATGGATGACAGGATGATTTTTAATATTGCCTTTCTAATAGATAAAGACAAAAAGACTGAATTCGAGAAAAGGTTAGATGAGCTGAATGAGTTGTACAATAAAAATAATCCCCCCTACCCCCCTTTAATAAAGGGGGGGCAGGGGGGATTATCAGGTGATAGAATAAATTTTAGATGTGTTGGACCATTACCGGCATATAGTTTTTATACGATAGAGACTAAAAAGATAAGGTTTGAAGAGGTGGACTGGGCAAGGAAGATGCTGCATCTTGATAACAAGGCAACAAAAGAAGAAATCATTAAAGCCTACAGAAACGGCGCCAAATTGTACCATCCTGATAAGAGCCCTGACGTTCCGAATGCAGAAAGACGATTCAATGAGATATACAGGGCATATAGAATCCTTCTCGAATACTGCCAGGGTGATGCCTGTTCATTTAACGAAAAGGGGTTCAGCCAAAATGCCATCATTGTAAAGGTAAGGGAATAGCGTTATGGAAAAAGAAGGAAAGTATATTTATTGCATTATCGGGACAAGCCAGGAAAGAAACTTCGGCCCTATTGGCATTGGTGGAAAGGGTGACGAGGTCTTAACTATTGGCTATGATGACCTGAGTATGGTGGTGAGCAGTCATCCTATGACCAAATTTGTTGTAAACCGGGAGAATATGCTGGCTCATGAGAAGGTAATTGAAGAGGTGATGAAGGAATTTGATAGTGTGTTACCGGTCAGGTTTGGCACGGTTGCATCTGGCGCTGATGAGATAAGAAATCTTTTAGATAGAAGGTGCAGAGAATTTAAGGATCTCTTGAGAGACATGGATCATAAGATAGAGTTAAGCGTTAAAGGAATATGGAAGAATATGGATATTATTTTTAAAGAGATTGTAAAAGAAAATAAAGAGATTAAGAAGGCAAGAGACAAAATCTCAAATCTCAAATCTCAAATCTCAAATTTAAAGACGGAAGTTGGGAAGATGGTTGAGCAGGCACTAGCAAAGAAAAAGGAAAAAGAGGCGGAAAAAATTGTAGATATCTTAAGAAGGACAGCCATTGAGTACAAACTTAATAAAACCATCGGTGATGAGATGTTTATGAATGGCGTCTTCCTGGTAGATAAAGGAAAAGAAAAAGAATTTGACAATATCATGGATGATTTAGGTAATAAATGCAGGGATAGAATAAAGTTTATGTATACCGGCCCCTTTCCTGTATTTAACTTTGTCAATATTGTGATTTATCCAGAGGAATGGGAGAGATAATTGATGTTATCAGGAACAGAAGCGGATATTGTAAATAGCGTTGCCAGATTAAGAGAGGCAACTAAAGACCAGATAAGAAGAAAGGTGGACTTTTCTTCAGCCTATATTGAATTGTTATGCCGCTATCTGGTAAGGAAAGGTTATCTGAATTTTTCGCAAGGCCGTTACTCTTTAGCAAAGGCAGGAATAAAGACATTACTGACTGAAGAATCTATGATTGATAGAGAGTTAATTAAAGAGGTTGCCGGCGAGATAGCCAAGGAAATCCATAGCGAGCTGAACAGAACTGCAAAAGGTATCAAAAATCCCGTTTCTGTTAGAGAAATGAAAAAAGAGACAGGGATTGAATCGCCAGAAGAACCCATAAAAATAAATACGGATTTTGATTATCCCGTAGAAGATGAAAGTCTGGTTTTAGAAAGCAATATCGATAAAATTGGAATAAAGATAGAAAAGGAGAAATCCGATGACATGGATAAGACAGTAAGATTATTTAAGGAAATTCATAAGAGGGGGAGTAAGAGATGACCAAGCCCAAAGGCGAAAAAGGAATTGAAAACCTCAAAGGCCAGATACAAAAAGGTAAGGGTGTGGATATCGGCACAATGTTTGTGAAATGCGCATATAAGGAAGGCAATGAGATCGTCTTTAAGTCGCAGCGAAATACCTTCTTTGATGTTGAACACACTGATTTTACCAAGAAGATCCTTGATAATTCTAAGGTTAAATATATCATTAAAGAAGATAAATTATACGTAGTAGGTGATGAGGCCCTGGAATTTGCCAATATGTTTAATAAAGAGACAAGAAGGCCTCTATCAAGAGGAGTGATAAGCCCCACAGAAAAAGAGGCCATTCCCATGGTTGAATTGTTAATAAAGAGTGTCATAGGTGAGCCAACCTATAAGGACGGAATAGTTTATTTTTCTGTTCCCGGTGAACCTCTGGATGCGGAATTTAACGTCCTCTACCATATAAAAATGGTTGAAGGATTCCTGAAGACATTAGGATATACTCCAAAGCCTATCAATGAAGGCCATGCGATTATATTATCTGAATTAGCTGAAGAAGATTTTACCGGGATGGGAATTTCTTTTGGCGGCGGCATGGTCAATGTGTGCTTAAGTTTCATGTCTGTTCCTGTTTTTAAATTTTCGGTCGCCAAGTCGGGAGATTGGATAGACCAGCAGGTGGCTATGGCAGTAGATGAAACCGCCAGCCGGGTCTCCGCGATAAAAGAATCCTCCCTTGATTTAAGCAAGGAAGGAGGCTTAAGTAAAATTGAGAGTGCTTTATCAATTTATTACAATCACTTAATCGAATATGTAATAGAAAACATAAAACAGGAGTTTACAAAAGCAAGGAGATTGCCGCGAATTACAAAACCTGTATCTATCATCCTCTCTGGAGGCACTTCTCTTCCCAATGGTTTTTCTCAAAGGTTTAAACAAATTTTAGATCGCTTAAAGCTACCCATTCCAGTTGGCTCGGTGAGGATGGCAGATCAGCCTTTAAGAAGTGTGGCTAAAGGTGCATTAGTAGCAGCAAGCGCTGATGAGGCTAAGTTGTAGTAAGTTATAACTTATAACTAAAGACTATGGAACGAGAAGGTAAGTATATATATTGTATTATTGAGTCAAATGAAGCTCAATCCTTTGGCCCGTCAGGGATTGGCGGAAGAGGCAATGAATTGCATACTGTTTGTTTTAATGATATTGCTGCAGTAGTTAGTGATTCACCAATTAAAAAATATCCTGTCTCAAGGGAAAATTTAATCCCTCACGAGCACGCTATTGAGGAAGTGATGAAGACCCATACAGTATTACCGGTAAGGTTCTGCACAATCGCCGAAGATGAAGCGAAGGTAAAAAGAATTTTAGAAAAGGAATACGATAAATTTAAGAACCTATTAAAAGGTATTCAGGGTAAAAGGGAACTTGGTCTAAAAGTAGTTCTTAAAGAGGATGTCATTTATAAAGATATTTTAGAAAAATATAAAGATATAAAGGTATTAAAAGAAAAAATTGCGACATTACCCTCTGAGAAGACATATTTCCAACGTGCAAAAATAGGAGAGATGGTTGAGGCTGCTCTGGAAAAAGAGAAAGAGATTTATAGAGAGGATATCCTGGAGACCCTGTCGCCTTTAGCATTAGAGGTGAAGACTAATAATACCTACGGCGAGCGGATGATTGTAAATGCCGCTTTTTTGGTAGAAAGGCATAAAGAGGCAGAGTTTGACCAGAGGGTTCAGGAACTCGACGCAACATACGGCGATAAAATGAAATTTAAGTATGTGGGGACGCTGCCGCCGTTTAATTTTATTAATTTAACAATAAATGTAGGAGAATATTAAAGGTGTTTTTAATAGACGACCTGTTATTGCTGCCAGTTAGAGGATTTGTCGGTATTTTTAAAAAGATTCATGAGATGGCAGAGCGGGAGGTATCCGACGAGGACTATATCAGAGAAAGACTTATGGAACTACAGTTAAAATTTGAATTAGATGAGATAAGTGAAGAGGAATATACAAAGCAGGAAAAGGAACTAATGGCACGTTTAGAGGCTATTAGAAAGGCAAAGGAGGAGGTGTAACGATGGCAAAGGACGTAGGAACTTTAATTGAAAAGGCAAGGGAAGAGTTAAGCAAGTTGACTGGACTTAAAGCCTCTTCTACTGTAGGGGCTGCCAAGGATGAAAAGGGATGGCATATCTCTATTGAAATGTTGGAAAAACAATCCATCCCTGACCAGATGGACATCCTTGCAACATACGAAGCCCTTTTAGATGAAGAAGGGAATCTTTTGAGTTTTGAGCGAAAGTCAATGCGCAAGCGTATGGAGACAGAGGTAAGGGTCTAATTAAACCCGAATTGCGCAAGGCTCGCTCTCATGTCATTGCGAGGAGCGGAGCGACGAAGCAATCTCACCACTTAAAAAGAGATTCTTCGCTTCGCTCGGAATGACAGTTTGAGGGTTCCAAAATTTATTTGGAATTCGGTTATTGGTGATTGGAGATTACCATGGACGGTTTATATCTTTATTGTATAAGAGAAAAAACTGATACCCCTTGTTTCTCTACAAAAGGTATTGACGAAAAGGAAGAGGTTTTTGTCATCCCTTTTCGGGAATTAGAGGCAGTGGTAAGTAAGGTTTCCTTTGAGGAATTTGCATCCGAAGAAATTCAAAAGAAGGCACGGGAAGATTTAAACTGGATTAAAGAGAAGGCCATTGCTCACGAGAAGGTTATAGAAGAAGCGATGAGGAAAGATGACAAGGTTTTGAGCCTGATTCCGATGAGATTCGGCACCATATTTAAGGAGAGGGCAGGATTAGAAGAGACCTTAAATAAAGATTATCTCAAGATCAGAGAGGTCTTAGACAGAATTCGAGGAAAACAGGAGTGGAGCGTAAAGGTGTATCTTAAGGAAAGGGAAAAATTTGAGCAGGTGATAAAAGATAAAAACGAAACAATAAAAGAAAAGGAGAAAGAAATAGCTTCTTTACCTGAAGGTTTGGCTTTCTTTATGGAGGAGGAGTTAAAAGAAATTATCGCTAAAGAGATAAATAAAGAGTTAAACAATTTTGCTGAAGATATATTTGAGAGATTAAAAGATTTCTCTTTTGATTTAGCCAAAGGTAAACTCTTAGAGAAAGAATTAACGGGAAAAGAAAAGCCAATGGTTCTAAATGTTAGCTGTTTAATCTTGGAAGATAGGATAGAGGATTTTAAAAAAGGAGTTGAAGCATTAGATCAAGGTATAAATACTAAGGGATTCTATCTTGAACATAGTGGCCCTTGGCCTGTTTATAATTTTAGTGTGTATTAAAAAAAGGGGAAGGTCATTATGGCTGATTTATTAACTGCTAATAAAAATGATAATGTAACATTAGTAGATGCCTTAGATAAGGTCTTAGAAAAAGGTGTGGTTATTAATGGAGATATAATGATAAGGGTAGCTGATGTTGATTTGGTTTATTTAGGTTTAAGGCTTATTTTGACATCAGTTTCAAAAGCAGAAGAGCTATCCGGAAAAAGTTTTAGCAACCCTGATAAAGAGTTTACTCCTGATGATATAGCCTATATACAAAAACTACAAAGAGAGATAAAAAAGGCAGAAGAGAATATACCCAAACTTATTGATTTAGGAAGCCCTAAAAAAACAGAACAGGGGTTGGCGCAATTGGTATTAACCTTACTTGAATTGATAAGAAAACTTATGGAGAAAGAGGCATTTAGAAGGGTAAAAAGAGGAAGTCTTTCACAAGCAGAAGTTCAAAAATTGGGCTTAAGTCTTAAAGCAGTAAAGAAAAAGATACAGGAGGTTCAGGCTATCTTTGGAATTAAAGATGAAGATTTGAATTTAGATTTAGGACCCTTAGGGAATTTGATGTAAGCCCCGTTAGAAATTCCATTTCTAACGGGGTAAGTGAGAGAAAACAATGCATAATGAAGAACCCAGAATAAGTTGTCCAACATTCCAGAAGCAAGAGCCAGAAATAAAGGATATTACTGATAAGATTAATATGGCTAAAGGAGTGCGAGAGAAAGCGACATTTGCCGAAGAATTACAGAAAGAAGCAGATGTGCTTTTGACTTGTCCGGATTACGATGACAAGAAATTAGACTGTAAGAATTGTCGTTTCATTGCAAATTTGCGTAAGAAAACAGTAGGTTTAATTATAAAAGCTAAAAAGTTAGTATAAGAGAGGAGGAGATAATCATGTCAGAACAAAAAATGATGCATGCCACGAATGCTACTAATCTTGCCGATATCTTAGAACGGGTATTAGACAAGGGAATTGTAATTGCCGGAGATATCCAGATCAGGATTGCCGATGTTGAACTTTTAACGATAAAGATAAGGTTATTGGTTGCCTCTGTGGATAAGGCGATGGAGATGGGCATAAACTGGTGGCAAACTGATAGTTTTCTTTCTTCAAAAGCAAAAGAAGCTGAGATAGAAAAAGAAAACACAGAACTGAAAAAGAGATTAGGAAAATTAGAGGAGAAGATTAAAAGTGCATAAAGAGCAGAAAATGGAAATTAAAGATATTGTGGAAATTGCTAAGGCGGGGTTGGTTCAGCTTACCGGATTTAGTTCTCCCACTGCGATAGGAATAGACAAAGAAGCGGATATGTGGCACATTACTGTTGAAATAACTGAAAAGCCCTCTGGAGCAGCTAATCTTGATCTCCTTGGAATTTATGATGTTCGAGTTGATGCTTCTGGAAACCTTCTCGGTTATGAGAGAGTAAGGATGAGGAAGCGTTGTGAGATTCAAAAAGAATAAATAATGAGAACACTGATTTACGTTCCAGTTATCCATACAAGTGCCGACCTTGGTTCTTTAGCAAAAGATGTAACTAAAAGAGGTATAACGAGTTTAGGAGAAGAGGTGTGGAAAGAACATATGAGAACAGTTGAAGGTTTCTGGGAAGCCATATCACGCTATTTTGATTCTATAGATGTATCAGGGATAAAAATATACCAGGATGGTATGATAGCAGAAGAAGAGGTTGGGCAGAAAATAGTTGAAGAAGGCATAAAAGTAGGAAGTAAAAATTATGAGTTAGTTTCAAGACTCCTTCAAAAAGGGGCTATTTTAGTTAAAACAGAGGATTTTGCCCTGGTTAAAAGAGAAAGAGACTACCTTGTAGAACTAACTAAGGCTATGACAAGGATAGGGAAATTGATTGCCTATTTGAAATACAGATTGATTAAAAATGGACTGCTTAGAAAAAGGGATGAGTTCATAGCCAGTAAAATAAACGAGACATTAAATCTTGAAGAGACAGGGATTCTATTTATTGGCGCCTATCACGAGGTAATCCCTGAACTCCCTGAAGATATCCAGGTAAAAGAGATAAAAGATGCAAGAAAAATAAGGGAATATCAGGAGGCCTTTTCCCATGGTAAAGGCGGCACTAAACGATTTAAGGAATTATCTGAATATCTCCTCTCACCACCTTCAAGTGCATTTGATAAATGTTAAAATCAGGAGGTTACAAATGAATGAAAAGATAGATTACCAGAAAACTATCGTAGAGGGCATAAAACAGAAGGTAAGGGTGCTTGACTCGGTGTTCGTGCTTATTATCTTTGTTATATTGCTCCTTGTTGTCAGGTTTATGTATAAGTTCCTCGATTATATACCATTTTCCTCTGTAATGACCATGCTGGTTACAGTGGCAGTATTTGTGGTTGCAGGCTTTCTTTTAGTCAAGACCATCTCAAAAAATGCAATAAAGACGATAGATACATATAGCAGCAAGTTAAATACCCTTTTGATAACCTCAAAGGATATCCAGGAGATAGTTCACAGCGATGTGCTCCTTGAAAAAATTATGGATGTCTCGTTGAAGATCACAGGAGCCGACGGCGGTTCATTAGTGCTTCTGGAGGGAGACAAACTTGTTTTTAAGATGGTAAATGGAGCACTATTGCATAGTGCTACTATAAAGGGAAGTGGAGTCAGTACCCTGATAGGATTTACGATTCCGAAATCTGTCGGTATCATTGGGTGGGTCATAGACAAAGGCAGTGTTGTCAGGGTTGACGATGCAAAAAAGGACAGCAGGTTTTATTCGGAGGTAGACGAAGTAACCGGCTATGAGACGAGGTCGGTGCTATGTGTGCCTCTTAGATTAAGTTCAGGCGTTATAGGCGCATTGGAATTTGTCAGTAAAGAATATGGCGCTTTTAACAAAGAAGATGATGATATCATATCATATTTTGCTGATCAGGCAGCCTTATCCATTGAAAAAACAAGGTTCTACGAGGATGAGAAGAATTTCGAGATACATCTTACGAATATCCTGAGCAATGTCAATGACAGGATAATAGAAAAACGAGGCCATTCAAAGAGGGTTGCGAAATATATACTTTTAATGGCCCGGGCAATGAATATGTCAGAGGATGAACAAAAGAGATTATATCGGGCCTCACTGCTTCATGACATCGGGTTCTTAAACATAAGGACGGAGGACGTATTATCCGCAGATGACTGCAGGTCACATCCACAATTGGGTTATGAGATGTTAAAACCCATAAATTTTTATGCAGATATCAGTCAGATTATCTTACATCACCACGAACGTTATGACGGCAAAGGACATCCATCGGGATTAAAGGCAGATGCTATCCCGATAGAGTCAAGGATGATTGCCATTGCAGAGGCCTTTGATGCCATGGTCAGTAAAGACTCATATAAATGTACGGGTAAGATGATTAGCAAGGAAGTAAAACCTTCCATAGTTGGGATAGAGGGCGCAATCGAGGAGCTTAAAAGAAATGCTAACACTCAGTTTGACCCTCAATTGGTTGATGTGTTCATAGAGAATATTAGAAAGGATTACCTTGAATAGGCAAATACTTTTCCATTACATAAATGTCACCCTGAATTTATTTCAGGGTCTAAATTGCAATTCTTCGATATTCACATCCTTCTTCATTAGCTCTTTTAAATCCCTTGGCCTGAAAGCGCCTTTTTCGGTGATTATTGCAGTGATATATTTATAAGGTGTTACATCAAATGCTATATTCCTTACCTTTACACCATCCGGTGCTATCTGGTATCTGCCGAATATATGGGTAACTTCTTCAGGCCCTCTCTCTTCAATTGGGATATATTTTCCCGAGGAGATAGAAAAATCTATACTGCTAATAGGTGCAGCTACATAAAAAGGTATTTTATGCTCTTTGCATAAAACAGCTACTGTATAGGTTCCTATTTTATTTGCAACATCACCATTTCGAGCTGTCCTGTCAGTGCCAACGATTACAAGATCTATTTCCCCCATCTTCATAAGGGCGCCAGCTGTGCTGTCAGTAATAAGGGTAACAGGTATTCCTTCCTGCATAAGCTCCCATGCTGTAAGCCTCGCACCCTGAAGCACAGGCCTTGTCTCATCAGCTATAACCTGAATCTTCTTGCCCTGTTCCTTTGCTACAAGCATCGGCGCTGTTGCAGTGCCGTATCCACCAGTCGCGAGTGATCCTGCATTGCAGTGTGTAAGAATGGTATCGCCGTCCTTAATAAACTCTGCACCCCACCTGCCGATTGCCTTATTTACTTCTATATCTTCTTCGAGGATCATTTTTGCTTCCTCTATAAGAAGGTTTTTCAATACATCTATTGGTTCATCTTTTTCCCTCATTAACAAACTTCTTATCCTTTCTACAGCCCATTTTATATTTACTGCTGTAGGTCTTGTATCGAGCATTTCATTAAAAATGGGCTTGATAACTTTTATAAATTCCTTAAAATTCCCTGCCTTTATTTCCTGTGCTCCCAAAGCTATCCCCATTGCAGCTGCAATACCTATGGCAGGCGCCCCCCTTATCCATAGTTTTTTTATCCCCTCTGCAACTTTCTGGTAATCTGTGCATTCGATATACCTTACTTCAAGGGGCAGTCTGCTCTGGTCAAGCATAATTACCTTCCCATTAACCCATTCAATCGTCTTAACCATATTTAGCCCTCATTGGTAGCAGTAGAGTTATTACAAAAAATATCGTGAGTGCTGTAAGCACGCCTACTGTTCCCCATGTTATGACATTGTAACTTTTCGAATTTACATAACCTCCCATAATCTTTTTATTATTGACAAGGGATAGTACATATATCAGGACAAAGGGAAGGAGTACTCCATTAAGCACAGAGGACAGTATCATTAGAAACACAAGCGGTGCACCTGGTATAAGTATTAAAAGTGAAGCAATGACTATCATAAAGCTATATATCCACATAAACTGCGGCGCCTCGCTGAATGTTTTATTCACGCCTCTTTCCCACCCCATTGCCTCACAAATATAATAAGATGTTGCAAGGGGGACGATAATTGCACCTAAAAGTGCTGCATTGGCAAGGCTGATAGCAAATATTAAAAACGCATAGTTTCCTGCAAGGGGTTTAAGGGCCAGGGCTGCTTCTGACGCCTCATGTATCCTGATGCCATGTGGAAAGAGGGTTGTTGCACATGTAACAATAATGAAAAATGAGATGATGTCTGTGATGCTGCAACCAATAAATACATCAAGTCTTGATGCCTTATATTCCTCTTTCCTTATCCCTTTTTCAGCAATAGATGATTGCAGATAAAACTGCATCCATGGGGTGATTGTTGTTCCAATAATCGCTATGCTAAGCATAATAAATTCAGAGTTCCACTTTATCTGTGGTATAAATGCACTGGAGAGGACCTCTTTCCATGCTGGTTTTGACATAAAACCTGAAATGACATATCCAAAATACAGAAGACATGCAAAAAGTAATATACGTTCAACAAACCTGTAACTACCTTTCACGACCAAAATCCAGATAACTAATGCACCCAGAGGAACCATCAAATATTTACTGAAACCGAGTATCTCCATGCTGGCAGCCCACCCTGCAAAATTAGCAACTGTTGTCCCGAAGTTGGCAATGAAGAGGACGTTCATCATGAAAAATGTTGACCTGACGCCGTAGTTCTCTCTTATGAGGTCTGAAAGTCCCTTGCCCGTTATAGCACCCATCCTCGCAACCATTTCCTGTATTACAACAAGGGCTATAGTTGTAGGTATTAATGTCCAGAGGAGAGCGTATCCAAATCTTGCACCTGCTACAGAATAGGTCGTTATGCCGCTTGCATCATTATCAATGTTTGCTGTTATTATCCCCGGCCCCATTATAGATAAAAATATAATGATTCTCCTCCAGAGGCTCATACCTTCCTCCTCTTACGCTTTGCAGCCGGTGGCAGGATTCTGTCGATGATGTCATCTATGGTAACAATACCGAGGATAAACCCCTCATTGTCTATGACCGGGATTGCAAGGAGGTTATACTTTGATGCTATCTCGGCAACTTCCATCTCATCAGCCTCTGGACTAATGGTCTTGAGTTTTGTTGCCATAATATCCGAGAGTTTTGCATTGAGGTCAGCAAGGAGCAGATCTTTTAAGGAGACAACACCGATAAGTTTTTCATCGGTATCTATAACATAAATGTAATAAACCGTTTCCACTTCCTCTGCATCTTTTTTGAATTTTTGTATGGCTTCCTTCACGGTTGTGTCCGGAAGGTAAGCTATAAATTCATTTGTCATTAATCCACCTGCCGTATCCTCTTCATGACTGAGTAGTTCCTGAATATCTTCAGCCTCTTCCTTTTCAATACTCTCGAGTATCTCTTTTGCCTTATCCATAGGCAGGTCGCTCAGGACATCAGCAGCCTCATCAGGCGGCATCTCCTCTATTATGTCAGCAGCCTTTTCTGTCTCCATTCCGGTTATTATTGCTGCCTGTACATCAGGCTGTAATTCTGAGAGAGCCTCGGCAGCAGTCTCGACATCAAGGCCCTTAAAAAATGTAGCTCCTTCTTTATGAGAGACCTGACTAATTATTTCTGCAAGGTCAGCAGGGTGCAATTCCGATACCATCTGTCTCGGGACTGTAAGGGATATCGTTGTCAATTTTGGTTCAAGCGGCTGTATATAATTCCAGCTTATAAGATTATAGGGAAGGCGTTTTTTAAAGAGCCTCATCAGGTCTTCTCCACCCCTTTCAACACCAAGCCTTCGCATGATTCCTCTCATCCCTATATCAACAGCAATGAGGACAGCTTCTGTATCAAGGCCTTCGAGTTTAACATCATTTACCCTGACAACCTTAGCACCGTTTGCATCAACGATCTGTTTATCAAGGATATCCCTGACTATCATGAGGTCTTTCTCACTGAACTCATAAGGCTTAAGAGCTTCGCTGTAAATCTTTGTAGAGATTATTCTCTTGTTGAATATGTTCAGGTCATTCCATGGAAGATTGAACAATCTTTTTTTCTTATCGATTATCAGGGAAGAGACCCTTGGTAGTGGTTCACCCTTTACAATAACAAGGTCTTTTACCCTTCCAATCTCCTCACCTTTTGGGTCGAGTACAGGCTTTTTCAGTATTTCACTCACAAAGAGTTCACCCAAAAAAGGCATCTATCCTCCAAAGCCTAAATTCAAAATTCTAATATCGAAATACTAAACAAAATTCAAAGACTGTAACAGATAGTTAAATAGTCGAGCCAAAGGCCACCTGACTAATCTGACTTTTGGTCATTTGATATTGTTTAGAATTTAGAAATTAGATATTAGATATTAAGTAAAGTATAGCTTACCGTTTCTATTTCAGCAAGATGATCCCACAAACCCGATAATATCACCTTTTAAAATAATATCTTCAGGTTTGAGATTGAACTCCGACAGATACATATAAATGGTTGATATATCATTATCTCATAATAGGGTCAGGCCAAAAGAAATTCTAACAATGCCTTTTGGGTATGGAGTCTGTTTTCTGCCTGGTCAAAAACAGCACTCTGTGGCCCATCAATTATCTCATCGGTTATCTCTTCCCCCCTGTGAGCGGGCATACAGTGAAGCACTATCGCATCGTTCTTTGCATATGAAAGGAGATTGCTGTTTAGCTGATAATTTTTAAACTTTCGTTTTTTCTTCGCTGATTCCTTTTCCTGCCCCATGCTGACCCAGACGTCTGTGTAAACCACATCTGCCCTGTAAGCAGCCTCTTTTGGGTCTTTCAGGATGGTGATCACACTGTTCGCAGAGGCCTTTGCTTTCTCAAGGACATCAGGGTCTGGTTCACAGCCTTTAGGACATGCAATCGCAAGGTTTATTCCCATTAAAGAAGCAGCATCTATCAGTGAATTTGCAACATTATTACCATCTCCTACATAAGCAAGGCGGATACCTTTAAGCCGCCCTTTCTTTTCGAGGATGGTCATCAAATCGCCGAGTGCCTGGCATGGGTGGTGAAGGTTACTCAGCCCGTTGATTACAGGGATCAAAGAATGAGATGCGAACTCTATGAGGGTGTTATGGCTGAATGTCCTGATGACAACCGCACTTAGATATCGCGACAGCACCTTTGCAGTATCATAGATAGTTTCTCCCCTTCCGATCTGTATCTCCTTTGGATTCATATAGATGGCCTGTGCACCGAGCTGATAAATGCCCACTTCCAATGAGACCCTTGTCCTTGTCGATGCCTTTTCAAATAAAAGGCCGATGCTCCTTCCGATCAATGGGCATTTATTTTTATCCTTTCCTGATTTAAGTTCTACTGCCCTTTTAAGAAGAAGGTCTATCTCTTCTGAGGATAAATCCCGTAAAGTTAAAAAATCCCTTTTCACTTTAATATACCTCTACTGAATTTATGAAAATTTCATAAAAACTTCCTCAAGAACATCAATAAGACGGTCGATATCCTTCTGCTGTACTATCAAGGGTGGTATAAAGCGTAATACATTTCCTGCCGCACAGTTTATAAGCACTCCTTTTTCAAGACATGCCCTCACTATCGGATCACCATCTCTTGTCATTTCCATGCCTAATAAAAGTCCCTTACCCCTTATTTCTATGACAAGGCTTGGGAATTCCTCCATAAGTTGTTCGAGCTTTTCCCTGAAGTATTTACTCATCCTGTTACACTGATCAAGGATAAAACCGTCTTCAAGGAGTGTCTCGATGGTTGCTACAGCAGCAGCACAGACAAGTGGGTTGCCCCCAAATGTTGTAGCATGATTGCCGGGTTGAAATGCAGAAGCGACTTTATCTGTAGCAAGCATTGCGCCAATGGGCACACCACCACCGAGGCCCTTTGCGATAGTCATAATGTCCGGCGTGATGCCAAAATGCTCATACGCAAAAAGTTTTCCTGTCCTGCCCATCCCTGTCTGAACCTCATCCAGTATAAGAAGTATATTATGTTCATTACAGAGATCTCTTACCTCTTTGAGATAATCATGGTCTGGCAGTTTAACCCCGCCCTCTCCCTGTATGGGTTCTAACATGACAGCGCATGTATCCTTTGTTATCGTCTTGCTCATTGCATTAATATCATTGAATGGAACATATTTGAACCCCGGTACCAATGGTTCAAAACCCTTATGAAATTTTTCCTGGCCTGTTGCAGTAAGTGCCGCAAGTGTCCTTCCATGGAAAGAATTCTTTGCTGTTATTATCTCAAAGCGTTTGGGACTTATCTGCTCCTTAGAATATTTGCGGGCGAGTTTTATTGCTGCCTCATTTGCCTCAGCCCCTGAGTTACAGAAAAATACCTTGTCTGCAAAGGAATGCTCTACAAGTAGTTTTGCAAGTTTTATCTGCGGCTCAATGTAGTAATAATTTGAGACATGTAACAGCCTCTGCGCCTGCTTCTGTATTGCAACCACGACCCGTGGGTGGCAGTGGCCAAGAATATTTACTGCGACACCGCCAACAAAATCGAGGTATTCTTTGCCGTCAGAACTCCATACCTTCATGCCCCGTCCCTTTCTCAGGACAACAGGGAATCTGTTATAAGTATTCATGATATAGCGGCTTGATTCATCGAAAAATTTCTTCATTTCCATAAGGTGATAATAACGGAAAATACAGCGAAAAATCAAACAGAGAGGGATAAAGTGAGCAGGGAGCATTAACCCAATTTACGAAAAGAAACCACTTATATATACTATTGGCAGTTATATAAATACATTGAACATAAAATGAACTCAGTGAAAATTCCTATAAAGGACATAAAGTTTGTCCTCCTTGATATGGACGGCACACTCCTGGACAAATATTTTGATGATTACTTCTGGGAACATCTTGTACCTGAAAGGTATGCTGAGAAACATAATATTACTTTCGGCAGCGCAAAAGAGGAGCTCATGAAAAAATATAAGGTCTACGAGGGCACCTTAAACTGGACAGACCTTGACTTCTGGTCAAAAGAGCTCGAACTTGACATCCCTGCCTTAAAAGAACAGATAAAGCACTTTATAGAGGTTCACCCTCATGCAGAGGATTTCTTAAAGATGTTGAAAAGGCAGAAAAAGAAGGTCTTTCTTGTTACAAATGCCCACTACAAGGCAATTGACCTGAAACTCAAAAAGACTCATATAGGGAAGTATTTTGACTCTGTGCTTTCTTCTTTTGATGCCGGTTATCCAAAGGAAAGCCCTGAGTTCTGGAGAGAGGCACAAAAGCGTCTTGGATTTGATAAAGACAGGACACTTTTTATTGATGATACAGAGGAAATTCTAAAAACAGCAAAAAAATATGGGATCAAATATATCCTCTATAAGGCAAGGGCTAATTCAAAGACGAAACCTAAAAAGTCGAATGAATTTTTACATATCCTTGATTTTAATGAGTTGATTGGTTAAGACGACTTCTATCCAAACCTATTGTTTATCACATTGCAAATAGCTTAAAATATGTGTCTATGAATTTAGCATGTCTTACTGAGCTGACAAAAGAACCCAAGATAGCATACTTCTCAATGGAGATAGGCATCCAGAATGATATTCCTACATACAGCGGTGGTCTCGGTGTCCTCGCTGGAGATACTATTCGAACAAGTGCTGACCTTAAACTTCCAATGGTTGCTGTCACCCTTCTCAGCAGAAAAGGATATTTCAAACAGGAGTTGGATGAATATGGAAGACAGACAGAGCAACCTGTTTCCTGGGCCCCATCTAAATATATGACCTTACTCCCTGCAAAGATTACCGTCCAGATCGAAGGAAGAGATGTCATGGTTCAGGCATGGCAATACAATGTAGAAAGTCTTACACGCGGTTGCGTACCAGTTTTTTCCCTTGATACAGATGTGGAAGGAAACACATCTGAGGACAGAGAGATCACCTCTTATCTTTACGGCGGTGACCTGGCATACAGACTGAAGCAGGAGATAGTCCTCGGTATTGGCGGGGTAAGGATGCTTCATGAGCTTGGATTCGAAATTAAAAAATACCACATGAACGAGGGGCATTCAAGCCTGCTTACCATTGAGCTCCTCAACAGATTTAAACGGCCTATAGAAGATGTCTGGGATGAAAAGCTTGTATGGGATACAGACAAGATAAAAGACCTTTGCGTATTCACAACCCATACACCTGTTGAAGCAGGTCATGACAAGTTCCCATATGACCTTGTCTGCAGGATTTTAGGAGAGCCTATACCCTTAAATCTTTTAAGAGAGCTTGGCGGCCGGGATAATCTTAATATGACCCGACTCGGCTTTAACCTGAGTGAATTTATCAATGGAGTTGCAAAAAAGCACAGTGAGGTCTCACGAAATATGTTCCCTGGATATGAAATCAGCACCATCACAAATGGTGTACACTCATATACGTGGACATGCGACTATTTTAAAAGGCTGTATGACAAGTATCTTCCCGGCTGGGCTAATGAACCGGAATTATTTGTGAGGGTTGGCCGCATCCCTGACGAAGAAATCTGGGATGCACATATGGCGGCAAAAAAAGCTCTTTTCGACTATGTCAAAGAAGATACAGGCGTTGAGATGAGCCCTGATATCCTTACTATAGGATTTGCAAGAAGGGCAACTGCATATAAGAGGGCTGACCTTATATTTACTGATATTGCGAGGCTTGAAAGGATAGGGCAAGGAAAACTTCAGATTATATATAGTGGGAAGGCCCATCCAAAGGACGATTCAGGCAAAAGGCTGATCGAGAAGATATTCTCTATCAAAGAGCATCTCAGGGATAAGATTAAAATGGCTTATATAAAAAATTACGAAATGGATACTGCACTCAAGATGGTCTCCGGTGTTGACGTATGGCTTAACACCCCATTGAGGCCCAGAGAAGCATCTGGTACAAGCGGCATGAAGGCAGCACACAATGGGGTAATAAATTTCAGTGTGCTTGACGGATGGTGGATAGAAGGCCATATAGAGGGGTTCACTGGTTGGTCTATTGGCCCGAGTCCTGCAGAGACAATGCTGATTGATAATATAGATACAAAGGATGCTGATGACCTTTACAATAAACTTGGATATACAATCATCCCACTTTTTTATAATGACAGACACGGCTGGATAAGGATGATGCAGAACGCTATAGGTAAAAATGCCTATTATTTTAACAGCCACCGCATGATGCGCCGCTATGTCACGGACGCATATATAAGATAAAAAATCAACCCCTCTTAATCCCCCCTTACCAAGGGGGGAATTTAAGGGGGGTGATTATTACTCCTTTACCCTCTTAACGTCAGCACCGATTTTCACGAGCTTCTCCTCCATATTTTCGTATCCCCTGTCGAGGTGATAAAGCCTGTGCACAGTTGTTTCCCCTTTTGCTGCAAGGGCTGCTGCTATAAGTGATGCACTTGCCCTTAAATCAGTTGCCATTAAAGGTGCGGCCTTCAGCTTTGATATGCCTTTCACTGTAGCAGTCCCGCCTTCCACTATAATGTCAGCCCCCATCCTCCTGAGTTCTGCAACATGCATAAACCTGTTTTCAAAGATCGTTTCTTTGATTATGCTTGTACCGTCAGCAATACTCATAATGGCCATAAACTGTGCCTGCATGTCTGTCGGGAACCCGGGATATGGCATTGTCTTTACATCAGCAGCTTTTGGCCTGGATGGGCCAATGACACGAATGCCATCAGAAACATGCTCAAACACAAGACCAACCTCCTTGAGTTTCATCATCGAGGCATCAAGATGGTCCAGCCTGCACCTTTTAATAATAATATCACCCTCTGTAATGCCTGCAATCGCCATAAAGGTTCCTGCCTCAATCCTGTCAGGGATTATTGAATAGTTTACAGGTTTTAATTCATCTACTCCCTCTATCTCGATAACACTCTCCCCCGCACCTTTTATCCTTGCACCCATCGAGATAAGGGCATTTGCAAGATCAACTACCTCGGGCTCCCTCGCAGCATTTTCCAATAAGGTTCTGCCTTTTGCGAGTGATGCGGCCATCATCAGGTTTTCAGTCCCTGTGACCGTTGGTACATCAAGGTAGATTGATGTACCTTTAAGTCTCTTTCCCTTAGCAACTACATAGCCTGATTCAAGTTTTATATCTGCACCCATCTTTTCAAGACCTATCAGATGCAGGTTTATTGGCCGTGCACCAATAGCACACCCTCCCGGAAGTGACACCTTTGCCCTGCCGAATCTTGCAATCAACGGTCCGAGTACAAGGATAGATGCACGCATTGTCCTTACAAGGTCATATGGGGCTTCAAATATTTTTACTTTTTCTGTGTTAATAATTGCCTTCCTGTCTTCATAATGAAACCCTGCACCAAGATTTGCAAGAAGTCTTCCCATGGTCATAATGTCTTTCAGATTTGGGACGTTGCTGATAGTGCAATATCCAGATGCGAGAAGGGACGCTGCTATTATAGGAAGGGCTGCATTCTTTGCCCCGCTTATATCAACCCCGCCTTTGAGTCTCTTACCACCATGAATTATAAGTTTGTCCAAATTTATACCTCTGAAATTTTAGTAATTAATGATTTTATAGTCTGTCATTTTATATGTTATCCCAAAAAATGCAATGCATTCATTTTGAGGCAGGCATATGTACAGAAAAAGCTTTACCAGCAGCACCTTTGTAAGACACATAATATTCAGAGAGCCTGAATATTTTCATCAGTAACAATTGATAACATTGAATAACCCAATTCTGCTTTGTAAAGGTTTTTATGCATATATACCTGCCTTGGTCATCAGATAAATGCAGTTTTCGGGTTATTCCCTATCTTTACCGAAAGATATGACACGAGTCGTTTAATCCCTTTTTCTGTAACTGCTGATATAGCAAAAAAATCTATGTTATTAGTCTTACAGTATTGTTTAAGTTTATCAAGTTTCTTCCTGTCAGCTATGTCCAGCTTTGTAGCAATAACAGCCTGGTGTTTGTCTTTGAGTACAGGACTGTATAATTCAAGCTCTCTATTTACCTTCTTGAAATTATCTACCGGATCCATCTCGGTCATCACTGATACGTCTATTAAATGTAGGAGTATTGATGTACGCTCAACATGCCTTAGAAACTGGGAGCCAAGCCCGACACCTTTGTGAGCCCCTTCGATAAGCCCTGGTATATCTGCAACAACAAAGCTCATATAATTTTCAATTTTTACAACTCCGAGCATTGGTATGAGTGTTGTAAATGGATAATCCGCAATCTTTGGCCTTGCAGAAGATATTACAGATAAAAGGGTTGATTTGCCAGCATTTGGAAGCCCGATTAATCCAACGTCTGCAAGGAGTTTTAATTCAATGACCAGACATCTTTCCTCACCCTTCTCACCAGGCTGGGCAAACCTCGGGGCTTGTCTTGTCGGTGTTGCAAAATGAGCATTGCCAAGCCCTCCCCTTCCGCCTTTTGCAGCTACAGCCTCCGTCCCTTTTCTGTCAAGGTCAATTAAAATATCCTTTGTATCATCATTTTTTATTATAGTCCCAACAGGCACAGGAATAATAAGGTCTTTACCATCTTTGCCATGCATCTTCTTGCCCATGCCATGCTGCCCTTTTTCTGCTTTATATTCACGTTGATATCTCAGGTCAAGGAGGGTATTCAACTCATCAGTTGCTTTAAATATAATATTTCCACCCCTCCCACCATCTCCCCCATTAGGTCCGCCTCTCGGGACATACTTTTCTCTTCTGAAGCTGACACAACCTCTGCCACCATCCCCAGCCTTTACGTTTATCTTTACATAGTCAACGAATTGCATAATAAATAGATTCAATCTTCAGATACAGGTTTCTTGAATAATTCCTCTAACCTTTTTATTGCATCTCCTTTTCCCCTGCTTAAAGAAGAGGAGGTAGCCCCTCTAAAGACAAAGTAGTCACAAAAATTAGCCCTGTCCCTTGATCTCTGAAACTCTGCCTAAGGAATATTATTTACCCACTCAATTTGAGAAAGAGCCAATTATATCAGATGTATAACCATGTTCCTGCCACTTTTCTTTGCCTGATACATTGCATTATCCACCCTTTTTAAAAAGCTCTTTTTATTATCTTCTATATGAAATTCTGTAACCCCTATGCTGACAGTTTTACTAACAATATCCGGCTGTCCATCCAGGGTAAATGGATAAAAAACATTAGCAGCAACAGCCTTCCTGATCCTTTCTGCAACAATTATAGTATCATCGTGTTTTGTATCAGGAAGAAGAACCGCAAATTCTTCGCCTCCAAATCTGAAGGCCATATCAATCTCCCTGACATTTTTCATTAATATTTCCCCAATTTTCTTCAGAACATAATCGCCCTCCAGGTGGCCGTATTTATCATTAAAATCCTTGAACATATCTATATCTATTAGAAGTATCGAAAGTGGTCTGTTATGTCTTTTTGTCCTCTCGATCTCTTTTACAAGCTGGATATAGAAGTACCTCTGGTTAAAAAGTCCTGTAAGGTCATCGGTAATTACAAGTCTTTTTAACTCAGCCTCGGTGTTCTTTCTTTCAGTTATATCTCTAAATGTCGCAAGCACCGCAGGCTTACCTTCATATTGAATCTGGGTCGATAAAATTTCCATATAAATTCCCTCGCCATTTTTGTGCATTATCCTGAGCTCTAACGCAGATTCGACATGTTCACTATTGCCTAACTTATTGAGGTTTTCTAATAACAATTGCCTTTCGTCAGGATATAAAAACCTGAGGATATCTCTATCAAGCATCTCTTTCTCCTCGTAACTTAAAATCTTAAGGAGAGTCGGATTGACAAATTTAATCAAGCCTTCCTGTATTATCATAATGCCTTCTAATGACTGCTCTACCAATGTCCTGTATTTTATCTCTGATTCTATTAGCGCCCGGGATTTTTCCTTCAACATATTTTTCAATAATTCCACATAATCAGCCCTTAGATTTTTTATAATGTCACTTTTTGTGACTATCCCGATCACGTCACCTTCGGAATTAACAATTACAAGGCTTCTGAGTTTATTCTCCTCCATTAGTTTTGTCGCATCATACAAATTTATATCTTTATTAGCAGTAAAAACAGGGAAATTCATTATTTCTCCAACATTATTCGAGATATTGTACTCAGCAATTGACTTAGTAATATCACGTTCTGTAATTATCCCAACCGGTTTATCATCTTCAATGACCAGTACACAGCTTATGTGATTTTTTATCATAAGTTCTATAGCCTTTGGGAGTATGTCCTTTTTGTCCACAGAGATTATTTTACGTTTCATGATCTGCTCTACTTTTTTAAAACTTATAAAAGAGTCAATACTCAGGTTCTTTATGATATCGGTCTGCGTAATAATCCCGATTATATTATGTTCTCCATCAACAACTACAAGCCTTCTGAGACCATTTATCACCATAAGATTTGCAGCTTCTGGTATGTCTATTTCCTCAGATATTGCGATGACAGGACTCTTCATTACCGAAACCAACCTGGTTACATTGAGATCAATATTATGTCCAATGATCTGGATGATATCTCTTTCAGTCAATATGCCTGTAGGTTTTTTATCTTCTAGAACTACCACACAACCGACGTTATTGAAATTCATCTTTTCCACAGCAGACATAAGGATTTCTTTCGGTTCTAAGGTTATTACGTCTCTGGACATAATTGAACTGATTTTACCTAAATCCATCACCCTCCAGTAAGATACTGCACACTATTTTATTATTTTACAAAGATAAGGTTTTAATAGCTACTAACTTTTACATTTGTGCTCGGTGTTATTAATCAAATTTAACATTATTTTGTCCTAAAATTGACATTTATTCACAGACTTTGCTTAAATTAAGCATGTGGGAATATACCGATAAAGTAAAAGAATTTTTTTTAAATCCTAAAAATATCGGGGAGGTAGAAAATCCTGATGCGGTTGGAGATGTCGGCAGTATAGTCTGTGGTGATGCATTAAGGTTGACACTGAAAATAGACAAAGATACGAATAGAATCATAGATGCAAAATTTCAGACATTCGGCTGTGCAAGTGCAATCGCAAGCTCTTCTGCCCTAACTGAACTTGTTAAGGGTAAAACACTTGATGAGGCTTTGCAAATGTCAAATCAGGACATTGCAGAATTTCTTGGCGGTCTGCCAAAGGAGAAGATGCATTGCTCTGTCATGGGGAAAGAGGCACTTGAGGCTGCTATTGCCAATTACAGGGGCATTCCAAAGGTTATTGAAGAAGAAGGAAAGCCTGTTTGCAAATGTTTCGATGTTACAGAAGAAAAGATAAGGAAGGTAGCAATTGAAAACCATCTTACAACAGTGGATGAGGTAACTGATTATACAAAGGCTGGCGGCGATTGCGGTGAATGCAGGGGAGAAATCGAGGCTATTCTCAGGGATATCTGGTCCCTGAAAGCACCTGAAAAACCCGCGGTACCTAAAAAACTTACCAACCTTCAGAAGATTGCCCTTATACAGGAGATTATTGAAAGGGAGATAAGGCCGAGGTTGCAGGCAGACGGGGGAGACGTCGAGCTTATTGATATAGACGGTAATAAGGTCATCATAGCCCTGCGCGGCATGTGTACAGGTTGTGTCATGGCAGATGTAACTATAAGTGGTGTTCAGGATAAACTCAGGGAATTAGTAAGCAAGGGAATTATTGTAGAGGCTCAATGAATACAATATATTTCGACAATAATGCAACAACACCTGTTGCCCTTGAAGTCCTTGATGAGATGCTTCCACATCTTAAGAAGCTTTATGGTAACCCCTCAAGTATGCATACCTTTGGCGGACAGCTTCATAAAAAGGTTGAAGAGGCAAGGGGTAAGGTTGCACAACTCATTGGTGCTGAGCCTGAAGAAATAATATTCACAAGCTGTGGTACAGAAAGTGATAATACTGCCATAATGAGTGCTGTTGAGTCATTACCCAATAAAAAGCATATCATCACAACAAGGGTCGAGCATCCTGCAGTCTTAAACTTCTGTAAACACCTCACAAGAAAAGGGTTCAGGGTAACGTTCCTGCCTGTAAACAATCTTGGACAGCTAAATATAGATGAATTATTGAAGGTAATTGATAAGGATATAGCTTTAGTATCCATTATGTACTCAAACAATGAGACAGGTGTCATTTTCCCTATTGCGGATATAGCAGAAATCCTTAAAGAAAGGCGCATATTATTTCATACAGATGCCGTTCAGGCTGTTGGAAAAATACCTATAGATACGAAGGAACTCCCTGTTGACATGCTTTCTCTTTCAGGTCATAAGTTACATGCACCAAAAGGAGTCGGTGCCTTGTATGTGAGAAAGGGCACAAGGTTTTATCCTTTTATAATCGGAGGTCATCAGGAAAGGGGGAGAAGGGCCGGCACTGAAAATGTTGCCTCAATCATTGGACTTGGAAAGGCGTGTGAACTTGCAGGTAAAAACCTCACTGAAGAAATTACTTATCTAAAGGGGTTGCGTGATAAACTTGAGACTGCACTTTTAAAATCCTGCCCTGATGTCAGGGTGAATGGAGACATAAATAACAGGCTGCCGAATACCACAAACCTTAGTTTTGAATATGTTGAGGGAGAGGCCGTACTCCTCAGGATTAATGAATATGGTATTTGCGCCTCATCTGGCTCAGCATGTACATCAGGCTCCCTCGAACCTTCTCACGTCTTAAGGGCAATGGGAGTGCCTTTTACAGCAATCCACGGCTCAATCAGGTTTTCTTTAAGCCGGTACAATACAGAGGCAGAGATAGACAGGGTTATTGAGATTATGCCAGAGATAATAAAGGAACTCAGGATGCTTTCGCCATTTGGAAGGGATAGACTCGACCAGAGTATCAAATGTCCTTACCGCTTGGATTTACCTTGACAACCTCTGATTTTCCCCAGTTCTGAAACAAGTCAATAATCTTATCGATCGATTCTCGATGCAGCTTCTCTATTGTTTCCCTCATTGGAAGAGAGGTAACAAGATTCCTATCGATGAAATCACCTATCTTTTCCCGATTAAATACTGAAAGGAATACCATCCCCTTCAATATCCTCTTGTTTGTTTTGAAAGAAAAGATAAATCTATCGAGTGAATTTTCAAGGAAAATGTCATTCCTGCTCTGTATTTTCCTGTCAATAGCTCTTGCCTGAAACCAGTATTTTTTATCAATAATGCTGTCAGCCTTTAATTCCATTAATGTATGCCCGAAATTCTTTTTATCGACCGTATAAATGTTGTGTGCAACTGTATCAGCTGCAAGATGGCTCATATATCCATATACAAAAGCATTCTGTTGTTTTGTCTTAGCTGCATTTAAAAGATCAAATGCAACATCCCAGCTGTGCGAGTTTTTACTGTCAGGCAAATACTTTTTCCCGACAATAATATCGGCCATAAGATTTCCGTAGAGAAAATCTTTTTTGTACCTCCTTATAATCTCAAAAAGTCCAGCGGGAAGCAGTGAGCCAAGGGTATACAACTCGTTCCCAAGATATATATGTGTTAATGGCCCCCATGCAAATGCTGCAGTTGGTATTAATAAAAAAGATATAATCACCAAAAATTTAAAAACTTTCATTTCAACTCCTTCAGTAAGTTTAACATAAGTCTTATTCCAATACCAGAAGCTCCCTTAGGCATATAAGGCTTTTCTTTTTCTATCCATGCAGTTCCTGCGATATCAAGGTGAACCCAGGGAACCTCTCCTGCAAATTCATACAAGAAGTATGCTGAGGTCACAAGCGAGCCATTTTTCCCGCCTGTATTCTTTATATCAGCAATATCACTCTTTAAATATTCTTTATATTCATCAAAAAGTGGCATCTCCCAAACCCGTTCGTATGTTTTATCAGCAGATTTTTTTATTTTATTAATCAGTTCTCTGTTATTCCCCATCATGGCTATTGCCTCATTCCCGAGCGCTATAGAACAGGCGCCTGTTAGAGTCGCTATATCTATAATTGCCTGAGGTTTAAAACGTTTAGCATAACCAATGGCATCTGCGATAACCAAACGCCCTTCTGCGTCTGTATTGATTATCTCAACTGACTTTCCATTGATTGCCCTGACAACATCACCCGGTTTTGCAGCAAAGCCACCTATCAAGTTTTCTGCTGCAGGTAATACTCCTACCAGATTGACTGGCAGTTTCAATTCAGAAACAGCCTTGAATATGCCGAGGACAACTGCACCCCCGGCCATATCATATTTCATCTTTTCCATGCCTTCAGCAGGTTTTAATGATATGCCTCCGCTGTCAAAGGTAATTGATTTCCCAATGAGCGCCAAAGGCGCTCTTTTAGCGCCTTTGTATTCAAGCAGTATAAACTTAGGAGGTTCTTTCGAACCCTTTGCAACAGAGAGATAAGCCCCCATGCCAAGCTTTTCAGCATCCTTCTTTTCCAGAACTTTTACCAAAAGGTTATTTCGTTCTAGAGATAATGCTGCATTTGCAAGATGTGACGGGGTCATATCATTGGACGGAGTGTTTATTAAATCTCTTGTAAAACATACTGAAGAAGCTATCGTCTTGATCCAATGGATATCATCTTTGAGTACTTTTGAAACCTTTGAAGGTATCACGAAGCTGTCAATAGTTTTATTATTCTTTTCTTCAACATACCTTTTAAAAGTATAAAGTCCCAGTAATGACCCTTCCATGAAATCAGCAGGGGACATTTTGAGAGATGACAGGACTCTGCTTGATAATGCTATCTTTTTCATCCCCATATCCCGCAGATAGACTGCTGCCTTACCGCCAGCCTGTCTTACCTTCTCAGTTGAAATCTCATCTTTTTTACCCAGACCTATAAGCAGAATTCTTTCGGGCTTAATATCTTCAGGAGATGGAACTAAAAGGACCTCATTTTGTTTACCATGGAATTCTTTTGAAAATAATTTTTTGACAAGCCCTGACGTCGTTGAACCAATGTTGTTATAAAGCCCAAAATCCCCTTCTGTAAAAGGCAGAATCAAGGCATCACAGGCACAATCTAACTCCTTGATATTCTTTATGTAAATATTCATTATTTTCTTAATTACTCTAATGTTGATTTTAGCTGATTTTCTAAAGAAATATCTACCCGATCATAAAAAGTAAGAAGCCTGATTGACAGAAAATATTATTTCAGCAATTATTTATTATGAATGTCTTTATAAGAAACATACATTTTTCAAGAAGAAATATAGAAAAGATATATGGAACACCTTTCACCGACGGGAATAATGTTACGCTTTTGTGGAAAGACAAGGAATTATTCAATAACATTTTTAATCTTATAAAAGAAGCAAGGGAATTGATATGCCTTGAATTTTATATATTTCGCAACGATGAAACAGGGAATGAGCTTGCAGAAATCCTGAAACAAAAGGCGTCCGAAGGCGTTAAGGTTTTTATCCTTTATGACCATTTTGGATCATTTGGCACTCCTATGAAATTCTGGAAAGACCTCAAACAATCAGGTATCCAGATAAGGGCATCACATCCTTTTAAGTGGACTAAGCCTTTTCATTATGTTCATCGGGATCATAAAAAATTCATAATAATCGATGGGAATAAGGCTTTCACAGGTGGGCTGAATATCGCAAATGAATACAGGGGGTATCACAGGTTCAAGAAAAAAATAGGATGGAGAGATACCGGGATATTCCTTGAAGGTCCGATAGCAAAAACACTTTTAGATACATTCAAAAAAAGCTGGGAGATATGGAAAGGGACACCGATCCATTTCAACAAAAATGTAGAACCAATAACAGACGGCCTTCCAGTACTCCCGATCTTTGCAAGCTCGGCTAAAGGAAGAAGGAAGATGAGAAAGTTGATATATGACAGTATCAGCCAGTCCCAAAAAAGCATTTATCTCACAACGGCTTATTTTACTCCGAGCAGAAGAATGCTTCAGATACTTGAAAATGCAGTATTAAGGGGAGCAGATGTAAAATTGCTTTTACCGGGGAAATCAGACATCTCAGCAGCATATTATGCAGGCAGGGCTTTTTTCACTAAGCTGCTTAAAGCAGGTGTTGAGATATATAATTATCACGGAGAAATACTGCATGCAAAAACATCTGTCTTCGATGAAATGTGGAGCATCATCGGTTCGGCAAACCTTGATTTCCAGTCGCTCAGGAGAAACGATGAAGGCAACGTCGGCATAATAGATGCAAGTTTTGGCAAACAGATGATAGAAATTTTCTATGAGGATTTAAAACAATCAGAAACAATAAGACTTGATAAGTGGCTCAAGCGTCCTTTTTTAGAAAAGGTAAAGGAAAAATTCTTTGCAATGTTCAGGAGAAGGCTATAACAAATGCCGAAGACAGGTATAGCAACATTACCACTTCATTATGGTAGGGCTCCGAAATGGCTCTTTGACAGGATGACCGCCCTTTCAAGAGAAATTATTTACGCAGTTGTGAGCGAGTTCGGACAGAAGGTTTTCCTCGAAAAGCTCTCTGACCCCTATTGGTTTCAGGCATTAGGATGTGTTCTTGGATTTGACTGGCATTCCAGCGGGCTTACAACAACTGTAACAGGTGCTTTAAAGGAAGGATTGAGAGGCATGGAGCGCGAACTCGGGGTATCCATTGCCGGTGGAAAAGGTGCAACTTCGAGGAAGACACCAGATCATATCAGGATGTATTCGGATAAATATATTATAAATCCTGAGCCACTTATCTATGCAAGCAGGATGTCTGCAAAGGTGGACAATACCGCTGTTCAGGACGGCTATCAGCTTTATCATCATGTGTTTATATTTACATACAAAGGGGAATGGTCTGTAATACAGCAGGGCATGAACACGAATAAAAGGACAGCAAGACGATACCATTGGCTTAGCAGTGCTATGAAAGAATTTGTTGTAGAGCCTCACGCTGCCGTCTGCTGCGATAAAAAGGGCACAACACTTAATATGGTAGCCTTTGAGAGCGGGGATGTAAGGCAGGTATGTACAGATTTATCGAAAGAAAAACCAGAAAAAACAATTAGTGAGATAAAGAAGATTCAAATGTTAGTATCCTTTTCCTTTTTCAAGTTCATTAAGAATAATCTGAATGCACTTATCAAAACGATTTTTAACATCATATTCCCACAATCTAATAACTGCCCAGCCATCTTTTTTTAAAATACGATTTACGTCTTTATCGCGTTTTCTGTTTCGTGCAATTTTGCTGCTCCAATATTCAATATTTGTTTGCGGCATAATACACCGCTTAGGGTGGCCATGCCAAAAGTCAGAATCTATAAACACTGCAATCCTTTTTCTCCTGAAAACAATATCGGGTTTCCCAGTTATAGATTCGGCATGACTTGCAAAATAGATATTTCTTTTTTTTAACTCACGCATGATTAAACGCTCAGGCTTAGTTCCCACTGAACGGATATTCTGCATGTTCTTGCGGCGTTGCTCTTTGGTGAGATTATCCATGACGGGCAGAAACAGAAAAATCCATGAAATAGGTTTCATCATCTATTTTATAGAAATCTATGTCTGCTCTGCCGTAGCGGTGCAAGTCATTTTTAGTTACAGGATGGCCTGAAGGAATTCCAAGCCGATGCCGGAAATATTCGCCGATTAGGCTGTTATTGTGCGGGGTATGAATAGCCTTACCGTTTTGTTGTGCCCTTGTACAAATCAGCACTTTGTTGTCATCAGTTAAAACAGTAAAATAAACAGCAATAGGCGGGAAAAAATCAGTTTTATAGACGGATGATGTAAGTTTTATATAAGCCTGATTTGGTTCATGCCCTTCCTCTGGCCGCTGTCCCCAATTGAGTTTTCAAAGAGCAATATTATTAAGAAGAATCCGAACTTCCTCTTCTCTGCTTGAAGGAGATTCTTCTTGATCTGAGCCGCAAATGTTGCATCGTCGCTGACTTATGGGATGAATAAAATTATTTTTACAATCACAATCCCAATAGTCTAAATTCAGAATAATATCGCCAACATGCTGGAGCCTTTCGTTATGGGCATTTAAAGAATCATGATAGATTGTTGAATTCATAATAATGCCGCGATTCAACATATCAGTGCCATTTCAATGGACTCGTATGATAGTTGATTTGTTTTGTATTAATCGCTTTTTCTGTAAATCTTATGCTTTTCGTAGGATTGAAAATGACACTCATTTTGGGAATATCACTTAGATTGCTAACAACAACTAACGCATAATCATTACTGAAGTCTTTAGCCTTTACGAACTCATTTTGAGTCATTCGGATACTCCCATAATCAGTCCGCAGCCCTTTTATTTCTGTCAGAAAAAAATGCTTCTCAACTTCAATCTGAAAATCATATCCGTCGCCAAGTATCCGTGCATCTTCCAAAATGCCATTCTCAAACGCATCATATTTCTTGTAATTATTCATAAAGAAAAGTTCTGCTTCTTGACCAGTAACCTGTAGCTGTTTGAATTTGCTCTTTATTACAGGGCTTATTTCTTTGATTGTTTTATCGACAAGAGCAAACTTATTAAGGAAAGCTTTTAGGAACATCCTATAGTCCCCTGTCAAGTAAAAAATTATATTTTTAAACACCGATTTTCACAGAATCCTAAGCGTCATAATTATTTAGGCCTACAGTTACGAAAGAACCAGTAGTATTAACCAGTTACCGCCTTTCAACCCGGAATATTCATTTTAATTGTGACGCTTAAAAT
>Ga0210015_1000596_pt1 | contig 37841 bp, 38 predicted proteins | sample CryGeymeta201522_FD_185471 | JGI IMG/M metagenome (GOLD analysis project Ga0210015, IMG submission 185471) | Groundwater microbial communities from Crystal Geyser aquifers in Utah, USA - Crystal Geyser metaG 2015-22 (SPAdes) (version 2) | ecosystem: Environmental > Aquatic > Deep subsurface >...
TGAGAGTTAAATTTAAAGCCTTCCTCAGAAAACTTTTCACTTTTAACTTACAAACCAAAAGGAGACCTGCAAATGAAAGTAATTCTCAAGGAAGACGTGAAGAATCTCGGCAAGATGGGCGATATAGTCAATGTCGCTGAGGGACATGCAAGAAATTTTCTTATCCCCCAAAAACTCGCAGTGGAGGCAATCACAAAAAATATAAAGGCGCTTGAGCTCCAAAAAAAAGTCATTCAGAAAAAGGCAAATAAAGAGAAGAATTCCGCTCAGGCGCTCTCTGAGAAAATAGCGGCGCTTAACCTGACAATAAAGGCAAAGGCAGGCGAAGAAGAGAAGCTCTTCGGCTCCATAACCTCAATGGATATTGCGGCAGAGCTAAAAAACGAGGGCATTGATATAGACAAGAAAAAAATATCCATTGACGAGCCGATTAAAAGGCTCGGCGCTTACACTGTGGGCGTAAAGGTTCATCCTGACATAACAACACAACTGAATATTACGGTAATAGCGGAATAATGAAAGATACAGACCTGACGACAAACAAGCTGCCGCCTCAGAACATTGAGGCCGAGCAGTCTGTGCTCGGCGCAATCATGATAGAGAACAATGCGTTCTCTAAAGCAATTGAGATTATCTCGCATGAAGATTTCTACAGAGAATCCCACAGGAAAATTTTTGACGCGATGATAGAACTCTTTGAGAAAAATGCGCCTATTGACCTGATAACAATCGCCGAAGAACTCAGGAAAAGAAACGACCTGGACGCGGTAGGCGGAGAACCATACCTGTCCGCCCTTGCAAGCCAGACGCCCACTGCCGCAAACATAAGATATCATTCAAAGATAATCCGCGAAAAAGCTCTCCTGAGGTCGCTTATAAAATCCGCCTCTGAAATTGCAGGCAAGGTTTATGAAGACAACCTGGACGCCGACGAACTTGTTGATAATGCGGAGAGAATAATCTTTAACATATCGGACAAGCGCATAAAGGCGTCCTTTGTAACTTTGAAAGACCTGATAAAGGGCAGCTTTGAGACTATAGAATATCTCTATGATAAAAAGAGCGCAATAACAGGCGTTGCGTCCGGGTTTACCCAGTTGGATGAGCTGACCTCTGGATTTCAGAGGGGCGACCTGATAGTAATAGGCGGAAGGCCTTCTATGGGAAAAACAGCGTTCAGTCTGGATATTGCCCGTCAGGTTGGCGTTGAGCTGAAAGAACCAGTCGCAATATTCAGTCTGGAAATGTCAAAGGAACAACTGGCACTGAGAATGCTCTGTTCGGAAGCAAGGGTTGACTCCAACAGCGTAAGAAAAGGTTTCATAAGAAAAGAGGACTGGAGCAAACTCACCAATGCCGCAGGCAAACTCACAGAGGCGCCTGTCTTCATAGATGATTCCTCAAACATAAATGTCCTGGAGATGAGGGCTAAGGCGCGGCGGCTTAAACTTGAACACAAGGGATTAAGCCTTATAGTAGTGGACTACCTCCAGTTGATGAGAGGCAGAGGAGGCTTTGACAAGAACAGGGAACAGGAAATCTCCGAGATATCCCGTTCACTCAAGGGGCTGTCCAAAGAACTGCAAGTGCCTGTAATAGCGCTGAGCCAGCTAAACAGAGGCGTAGAGCAAAGGAACGACAAAAGGCCTAATCTCTCTGATTTGAGAGAGTCAGGCGCAATAGAGCAGGATGCGGACGTCATAATCTTCCTCTACAGGGATGAATTCTACAATAAGGATTCTAATGACAGGGGCAAGGCGGAAATCAATGTTGCAAAGCAGAGGAACGGGCCCACCAAGACAATCAACCTCGCCTTCTTCCCGCAATACACGAGGTTTGAAAATTACAGCGACAGGGAATACAGCGAGACAGAAGAGGTTTTTTAAAAATGAAAAGGCCGCCGGCAGTTGCAGGACAGTTTTATCAGGGCACAGCATCAAAACTGACACAGCAGGTTAAACAATACATAAACACCAACGCCGTAAAAGAACACGCAATCGGAATACTCTCTCCTCACGCCGGACTCATATACTCCGGCTCTGTTGCAGGAGAGGTATACTCAGCAATAGCTTTTCCTAAAACATTCGTGCTGATAGGCCCGAATCATACAGGCCTCGGCGCAAAGGTTTCCATGATGGCGTCAGGCGAATGGGAAATACCAACAGGCGTCTTCTCCATAGATGAAAAACTTTCACGGAGAATAGCCGCAAACACACCGCTCATTTCAAAGGATGCACAGGCGCATACCTTTGAGCATTCGCTTGAGGTGCAGCTTCCGTTCATAGCATATTTTTCAAAAGAGCCATCCGCCTCAGGCGGGCTGAAAATCGTGCCGATTGTTGTCATGTCAGCTTCTCTTGAAGAATGCCGTCTGCTCGGCGAGGGGATTGCAAAAGCAATAAAAAGCGTTATAGCGTCAAGCGTTGAGCGTTATAGCGTTGTCATAGTCGCAAGCTCTGATATGAGCCATTATGTGTCTGATGACGTCGCAAGGCAGAAAGACAGGAAGGCAATAGAAATGATTAGGGCGCTAAATCCTGAAGGACTCTATGAGGTTGTAGGAAGGGAGAGAATTTCCATGTGCGGCTATCTTCCGGCAACAATAATGCTCTTTGCGGCAAAGGCGCTCGGAGCAATTGAGGCCAGGCTCGTAAAATACGCCACATCAGGCGAAGTCAGCGGAGACTATGACCAGGTAGTAGGTTACGCAGGCATGATAGTGAAATAATGGCGGGGTGGTTAGTCTCTCCTCATAATCTGAGAAATATCTTTTAAGGACAGTGCAACAATATTTTTCCCCATCGGGTAGGATTCTTCCCCGGGGTATACAATAAATCCCTTTTTACATGACAAATCTTCGTATGCAGTCCGGAATCCCTTTGAAATAGCAGGACTTGAAGAATATTTAATCTCAACAGCGATTGCTTCTTTCCTGGAGTTTATCAGCAGGAGGTCCACCTCTGTTCCTGCGCTAGTCCGATAGAAAAAAGCCTGCCAGTTATCAGGGATAATGCCGATTATCTGCTCTATCACAAACCCCTCCCATGAACTTCCCAAAGACGGATGGCTTTGCAGGTCTTCAAAATTGCCGAGCCCTAACAGCGCATGAAGCAGTCCTGAATCACGTATGTAAACTTTTGGCGCTTTTATCAATCTTTTCTTTATGTTGGCATAATAAGGCTGCAGCTGCCTGATAATAAATGTATCCTCAAGTATATCAAGATATTTTCTTACCGTTGGAGCGGACAATCCCATGCTTCCCGCAATATTGCTTGCGTTCCATAGTGTCCCATGCGAATGCGCAAGCATGGTCCAGAACCTCCTTAGTTGAGCCGAAGGCACATGAATGCCAAGTTGCGGTATATCCATTTCAAGATAGGTCTTTATAAATGCCTCACGCCATGCGAGGCTTTCGCCATTGTTTTCTGACAGATAACTTTTAGGGAAACCTCCTCTCAGCCAGAGTTGTTTGACAGATTCATATCCTGTTTCCTTTATTATAAAGGGCGTTAACTCGTGATAAATTATCCGTCCGGCCAGGCTTTCAGATGCATGTTTCAGTAAATCAGGTGACGCCGACCCGAGGATTAAAAACCTCCCGCCGACCCTGTGCTGGTCAACCAGCGCCCGCAAAAGAGGAAAAAGGGAAGGCAGGCGCTGAATTTCATCTATAATCACAAGCGCATCCTTGAATTGGCTTAGATATAACTCGGCATCGTGCAGCTTGTTGTAATCCGATGGCAGTTCCAGATCTAAATAGACAGCCCTCTTCTTAATGCGGGTTTTTATTATTCCTGCAAGCGTGGTTTTGCCGGCCTGCCGCGGGCCTATAATGCTGACGACAGGATATGACTTTAGAGATGTCTCAATTTTTTCCTGCAATAACCGTTTAATCATACCTTGTATATTAAAATAAACTGTTTCAATTTGCAAGGTAAATGAATCTGGTGAATATTTAATAAAAAGGAGGGAATAAATTGTCTTGTCCAGCGTAGAGAAGCTGGCGGGGTGGACCCCGAGCTGCTCGGGACGACCTCCACAAAGTTATGGCGGGGTGGACGGGGCTCGAACCCGTGACCTCCGACGTGACAGGCCGGCGTTCTAACCAGCTGAACTACCACCCCAAGGCAAAAATCTGTAAAACAGATTTTTGAGTTCAAAAGTTAAGAGTTTAGAGTTAAGAGTTAAATACTTTCTGAAAAATTTCTAATTCTCAACTTTTCACTTTTAACTCTAAACTTGTAACTCCATTTTTGCCAGAGGCAAAAAATGGTAGGCGGAACAGGGATTGAACCTGTGACCCCAGCCTTGTAAGGGCTGTGCTCTCCCAGCTGAGCTATCCGCCCGAAAGAGTTATTATTAAACTATATAGGGATATACTTTGTCAAATATATTGTGATAAAATGCAGTATGCTGACGCATCAAAATCATGGTGAATTGGTGAATCGGAATTTACCCATTCACCCATTCACCTATTCACCCATTCACCCATTCACCCGTAGGGGCGGCTTCACCCTCATTGAGACAATAATCGTAATGGTCATCGCAGTCATCCTCGCTGCCGTGGTTGCTGTCAGATGGAGCCCTTTTGACACTATCAAACTCAACAGCGCAACGCGAAAGGTTGCCGCTGATATCAGATACGCGCAGAAAGTCGCAATCTCAACTCAGGCAACATACGCAGCAATTGCATTCAACACAAACGGATATACTGTATATGAGAAGTACGCCTCCATGACTATTGCCCCAAGTCCCGGCGACCCGTGCTCAGACAGCGGAGGAAGCTTCATAGTTGACTTCAGCGACGCAAGCAGATGCAGCAATTACAGCGAGGTAACAATAACCACTAACCTCACCGCTGACGTATTGCAGTTTAACAGCCTCGGCACACCCCTTGACAATACAGGCGCAGTTATTACTGGTGCTGACAAGAAAGTAACAATCACCCATAAAGGCAGTAATAAAGACATTAGTATAGGAACAGGCACAGGAAGGGTGAGCTATTGATGAGCAGGATACAAGATTCAGGATACAGGATTCAGGATGCAGAAGGCAAGATAGATGGTATAACCCCCCTCAATCCCCCCTTATCAAGGGGGGAAGTAAAGGGGGGTATCATGCATCGTGCATCGTGCATCATGCATCTTGACAATAAAGGCTTCAGCCTCATTGAGATAATTATGATAATTATTGTTGTTTCAATCGCAATCCCTGCGCTTTTAATTTTAGTTGGCGGTGAAGCAGGCCGCGGGGTTGAACCTGAGTTAAGAATAACTGCGACAAATGTGGGACAGCAATTACTGGATGAGATAATGACAAAATGCTGGGATGAAACAGCTACAACAGCCGCTAACTGCGGTGGCACAGTATCATATTCTGATCTTCAAAGTGACAGCGGTGATAGTGATGATATAGACGACTACGCTTCAGGAGTGCCTGCCGTATCTGTCGGAGGAATATCTTATTCAAGACGTGTTGAGGTATGTTATGTATCGGATAGTAACCTTAATACTCCTTGCGACTCACTCGGCAGCGGCAACACACTCGGCAGTAATGGAACTAATTATAAACGCATAGCAGTAACAGTGACTGCTCCATCTACAAACTGGGGCAGTTCCGTCGTGCTAACAACAGTGATGACGAATTATTAAAAAACAACGGTGAATCGCTATCAGGTGAATCGGTAAATCGGAGAAACAAAAATATGATAAATCAAAAAACAAAAAAAGCGGTGAATCGCTATCAGGTAAATCGGTGAATCGGAATTTACCCATTCACCTATTCACCTATTCACCTATTTACCGACTTACCCATTTACCCATTCACCTATTCACCCCCCCCTTCACCCCCCCTTGGTAAGGGGGGGATGGGGGGGTAAAAAAGGCATCACCCTTATTGAACTTGTAATCGGCATGGTGCTGATAGGAATTATCGCCCTTGTTGTGGCTAATGCGCTGTCCACAGGGATTGATGCTTTTTTCACAACAGACAACCGCAAAGAGGCGCTTGATCAGGGAAGAATTGCGCTGGACAGAATGGCAAAAGAGATAAGGAATGTGAGAAATGCCTCTGCTATCACAACGGCAACTGCAACAACCTTTACTTTTACAGATACATCAGGCACTTCAATTAGCTTTGCGCTAAACACTGGGAATGGGAATATAGAGAGGACTTCGGGTTCCACAAATGCCCTTGCCACAGGAATATCATCTATAGGAGATGCAACATTCCTAACCGGTATTTTTTCATATGTGCAAACGGATGGGACTATAACACAGACACCAACGCTGTCTTCAATAAAACGAATTAAAATAGGCTTCAAGGCAACTTCGGGCAGCGAAAGCCTCACGCTCCAGACAGAGGTCTGGCCGAGGAATCTGTGATATAATTGTATTAGACTGATAGAGGAGGCGATTTTATGATTATAGAATATATAGAAGAAGGTATGAAAATGGCGCATTATGAAATTATTGAGGACGAAGGCGCTTTCTGGGGAGAAATATCAGGGCTTCAGGGCGTATGGGGAAAGGCAAAAACACTCGAGGAATGCCGCTCTGCGCTCAAAGAGGCATTGGAGGAATGGATTATCTTCAGACTCAAAAATAACCTTGAACTGCCTGTCATAGCAGGAATTGACTTGAATAAATTAGCAGTGGCTGCATGAAAAATGAAAAAACTCTCACCAGTTTCATGGGATGATTTTGTAAAACGCTTAAGAGAGCTTGGCTTTGAAGGGCCGTTCCGTGGAGGTAAACATCCTAAGATGAGAAAAGAAAAGCTGACACTCATTATCCCCAATAAACACGAAGGAGATTTAGGAATAGGGTTTCTTACTCGCTTATTAAGACAGGCGGGAATAAGCAAAGAAGAATGGCTCGGCAAAAATGCCCAATCCGGCTTTTCCATCGTTGCAACTGTAATGATTATGATGATACTCGCGCTCTTTGCCGCTGTTGCAGTCTCTCTTGTAACAACCGGAGCAGGCATTGGGCTTCAGGAGGAACAAGGAGATGCGGCGTTTTATATTGCTGAAGGCGGGCTGGAGAAGGCATCGTATTACATTATCAACCAGAAAGACAGTGCCTGCACAGCAGATGAGACATGCGCATGCGATGGTCTCACCGGCGCTGATTTTACTAATGTCTCATTGGGTGCAGGGACTTTTACTGTAACATCTCCAGATTCTGATCAAAAATATATTACTACGGCAACCTTAAATACAGGTATTGATGCAATTCAGACAACCATTCCTGTTAGCTCTGATCCCCAAGGAGTTTATGCCACATCAGGAAGGATTATGATTGACAGAGAGGTTATAGAATACACATTTTTAACCGCAACAACTTTCGAAGGTTGTAAACGCGGCGTTGCAGGAACCACAGCAGCATCTCATGCCTCTGGAACAAGAGTTGGACAAAAGCAATGTGTTATCACGTCAACCGGCGCCATCTCCACCAATCCGCTTGTAAGTAGTATCCAAAGAAAGGTATCTACTGTCGCGGAACTCCAAGAAGGATGGTCAGTTGGAGCAGTAGCGCCGCTCCCGACAAATCATCTAAATAGCATTTACTGCACCGATTCAAATAACTGCTGGGCAGTGGGTAATGCAGGGATTATTATCAGATGGAATGGGACAAGCTGGAATAATGTTACATCACCAACAAATAGAGACCTTAACTCTGTTTTTATGATTGATACAAACGGAGCGCTGGTCTGGAAAAACTGGGCAGAGACATAAGTGGTAAAGCTGCTCTAAAATAAGGAACCGAAGGGGTATCAGACATTGAGTCAATGCCTGATCGCCTCTTACAGGGCAAATGGCGAAGCCGAAATTGGCTGATTGCCCTGAAAAAGACTGAAAGGAGCAGTAACGATGGCAAAGAGACCCAGAAGGAACCACAGCGCATTATTTAAGGCAAGGGTAGCGGTGGAGGCACTGAAGGAAGGACAAACCATAGTAGAGCTGGCAGAGAGGTTTCAGGTGCATCCCAATCAGATCACGGAATGGAAGAGACAGTTACTTGAGAGGGCACAGGTAGCGGTATGAGGCGGAGCAGCTTATCACTTAAAAACTGCTTTAGGCTGTCTAAACAAACTAGGCCACCTCAGACTTCTCAGAAAAGACAACAGCATGTTATTTATCAGAAAGCTGAAACATATGAGACTGCTTTACAAAAAGAGCCTTATTACATTCGAAAAATTAAACGCATCTGTTCAAAGCTGGCTCGGACACGCAAAACATGCGGACAATTATGGATTGAGATGTCGCATATTGACATCCAAGATTCAATCAGGCTTTTTGAAGCCTCTCTTCCAAAAAGGCACTTAGCAGTGCGGTATATTGCGTAAAAGGGCAAAGGAGCATAAATAGGGACAGCGACCGGTTTTGACCGGTAAATTTACCTATGCTACCTGAAGTGTCAGCCCTTCAATCCTTGAAGCCCTGAGTTTTTCAACTCTTACATAAACGACTGCCTGACCGGGTTCTTTATTTGACGCGGCAAGTTCTATATTCTTCTCTGCAAGTTCCTTGTCATAGTCAGGCACCAAAACAATCATGGCGTTATCAGGGATATTATCTTCTATCTCAGGGTGTTCAAGAAGATATAATTCAAATTCCGTAGAAAGCTGCTGATTTTTTTTGAATACTTCTTCTCTTGTCATTTTTTTATCCTCCTGAAATATCTCTCTTTATATCTTCCCCAATTTTCATTGATGTCTTTATCAGCCATAAGCAATGCCTCATTAAAATCGGTTATGCCAATAAATATTTTTTCCGAACTTCCATCCGGGTTTGTCAGGTCTTTATGAGCATAACCATGTGCTGTATCATATCTGATTACAGGCATCCATTTATTATCATATAGAATTTCATACTGAACGACAAACCCAAAAACTTTTCCTTTCTCAGCCATGTGTTCATGCCTTTTTCTATCTTTATCCGACAGCATGAAGGTATAGATTTTTCTCTTCATATTGTATCGTATTATATCAGATAAAGGCTATGGAGCAACACACGGCCGGTAATGCCCTGACTTTTTAGGTAATTTTGCGCGTGGGTAATTTTACCTTGACTCTATAGGCATGTAGTCTTTAAGATTTTGATAACCCTGCCTATTCTTCCTAAATTAAGGGGAAGACGAGGAGGGTTAAAGAGAGAGGATTTATGATAAAAATATTTATTTCCGTAATTTTGAGTTTATTCCTAATCCCTAATCTTTATGCCGCGCAGTCCACGATTTTAGAATCAGACGGCTACGCCTGCATGGGAGAGGACAAGTCAATGAAGGATACAGAGCGCGCTGCAATAGCTGATGCAAAGGATAAAGCGTCAAAGAATGCATCCACTTATATCAAGGGCGAGACAAAGTTAAAAGACGCGCAGTTGGCTAATGACATTATAGCGGCTTATAACAGCGCCACAGTTGTGGTTGACAAGGAAATTGAAAAAGGCTGGTATACTGACCCGTCATTGGGCAAGTGCTACAAAATAAAGATAAGGGCAAATGTTATACCCGATGAAAAAGCGATGAAAAAAACCTCTCAGGAAACGATTGATGACCCGTCTGCGCCTTTAAATGTTCAAATCTGGACGGACAAAAAAGAATACAAGACCGGCGAGCAGATAAAAATATATATCAAAGGCAATAAACCATTCTATGCAAGGGTGGTATATAAAGACGCTTCAAAACATCTTCATCAGCTGCTTCCGAATCCATACAGGGATGATAATTACTTTAATGGCGGGGTTGTCTATGAAATCCCGTCCGGCAAAGATAGGTTTGAGCTTGAGGTAGACCCGCCGTATGGCGATGAGAGCGTAATAGTCTATGCAGGCACTTCGCCGCTTGGTGATATTAATCTCAAGGCTGAAGGCGGCATTTTTCGGATTGTAACAAAGCCCAAAGACATCGGTTCCAAGACTCGCGGCGTTGTGCTCAAAGAAAAAGGGACTGGTAAAGATATCAAAAACCATGCTGAATTCTCTGAAACAGGCACAGATCTGAAGACAAAAAAATAAAAGAATATGATGTCATCTGTATAGGAGTTTTAAGGATATGAAGTCTTTTGACAGCATAAAAAAGGAGGAGACATGGAAGACATAAGGCTGCTTAAGAATCTCAATTTATTTAAGGGGCTTGCGACGCTTGATGTCGTAAAGATAAGCAAGCTGGTCAGGAGGGTTAACTTTGAGAAGGGGCAGGACGTTGTGAAGGAAGGAACCGCCTGCGATTCAATATTCTTTGTAAAGGAAGGCTCTGTAAGCGTAATAAGGCAGGGCAGGAAGATTGCATCCATCGGCGTGGGACATCCTGTCGGCGAGGTATCCTTCGTGGATAAGGGGCTGAGGTCTGCGACGGTTGTTGCAAACGCGGATTGCACTTTGTTAAAGGTGCCGGTAAGCGCGCTTGAAAGATTGATGAAAGAGGATAAAGACATGGCAAATAAGATATATAAATCCCTTGCTGTGACACTTGCCGAGAGGCTAAGGGATACAAACGATTCGCTTCTTCTGACAAAAAGCTAACCGTTCAGCAGGAACGAAACAAGAATTTGCTTGATATTCAAATATAGCAAGCATAAGAGGTATAACTAAAATTTTGAGAAGGGACAACAGCGACCGTTTAAAAAGAAAAGATAGGACGTAAATGAGTACCAAGGCGCTACATGGAATCGCGCTAAACCGCCACGCTCCCATGAGCTTGTTCGTTAATTACCAATTGAAACATTCAGTTATAGCGTCTCCTTAAAAATGTTTGGTACTGTGAGTAATCCTATTATAGAATATGGCTCTTTTCTATAGGGCACTTTCTGTGAATTCTTTGAGGTGTGTTAAACAGCGCCTGTCGCTCTTCAAGAAATTGCAAATAACTATCAACATCTTCCGTGCCGGCAGAACTGCGTCTATTCCGCCTCATGGTTTCAGTGGCAGTGTTAAATTCCTCTAATTCGGAATCCGTAATATCACCTAAAACTAAGGATTTTCTCATATGCTTTCTCCATATCAGTTATCTTACACACAACAAGTTATATATCTATATTCCTCGCCTCTAAGGCGTGCTTTGTAATGAAATCCTTGCGCGGCTCTACCTGGTCGCCCATGAGGATAGTGAATATCTCATCTGCCTGCACCGTGTCTTCTATCTTTACCTGAAGGAGCGTCCTTTTCTCGGCGTCCATTGTTGTGTCCCAGAGCTGTGTCGGGTTCATTTCTCCAAGTCCTTTGTATCTCTGAATCGTGAGTCCTTTTTTGGCAACGCTGAACACATAGTCCAGAAGCTCTGAGCTTGAACCAAGCTCTTTTATACTTTCTTTTGTCTCTGCCCTATACGGCGGCTCGCCAATATCTTTTATAATGCTGTAGCTGTTTTCAAGCTCTTTGAATTCAGGGGACATCAGGAAATCCATGTCTATCAGGACTTTCTTGTTATGCCTTCTTATCTCAACGCTGTATGCCTGATGTTCTTCGTCAGGATTAATTTCGCCTATGGCAATGTCAGGCATTTTCTCTATCACAGCTAAAAGTTTTTCAACCGCCCTTTGGTCTTTCAGCGTCTCTTTATTTATCCCAGCATTTAAGATAATCTTTAAAACATCCGTGTCTTTTCTCCTTCTGCTGAACCATTCCATCAGCCGCTCAAACCTGGAAAGTCTTTTTAGATGGGAGATTAGCGCCTTCCCTTTTACAATCTGCCCTTTTATTGGAACAGCGAGGTCGTCTGCGGCAAGCTCAAAGAGCATGTTCTGCATCTCTGTCTCGTTCTGGATATATTTTTCTGCCCTTCCTTTCTTGACCTTAAACAGGGGCGGCTGTGCAATGTAAAGATAGCCGTTTTCTATAACCTGCGGCATCTGCCTGTAAAAAAACGTGAGCAGGAGCGTCCTTATATGCGCGCCGTCAACATCAGCGTCTGTCATCAGGATTACCTTGTGATAGCGGATTTTTGATATGTCAAATTCTGTATCAATGCTGGTCCCAAGCGCTGTTATGAGAATTTTTATTTCTTCGGAGGCAAGCATCTTGTCAAACCGAGCCTTTTCAACATTCAGTATCTTTCCTCTGAGAGGCAGTATAGCCTGAGCGCGCCTGTCGCGTCCTTGCTTGGCAGAGCCGCCTGCAGAGTCTCCCTCAACAATAAATATCTCGGATAAGGCCGGGTCTTTTTCAGAGCAGTCCGCAAGTTTTCCGGGCAGTCCTGTGTCGTCAAGAATCCCTTTTCTCCTTGCAAGTTCCCTCGCCTTTCTTGCCGCATCTCTTACCCTTGCCGCCTGCACAGCCTTTTCAATAATCTTCTTAGCGACAGAGGGGTTTTCCTCAAAATAGGCGCCGAGCGTGTCATTGACTATTGACTCTATTATTCCTTTTACCTCGCTGTTCCCGAGCTTCATCTTTGTCTGGCCTTCAAACTGGGGATTGGGCAGCTTAACGCTTATAACCGCAGTAAGCCCCTCTCTTATATCATCTCCTGAGAGCCCTTCTTTGCCGTTCTTCAAAAGCCCCGAGGATGCGGCATAGCTGTTGGCTGTTCTGGTGAGGGCGGATTTGAATCCTATGAGATGCGTTCCGCCTTCTTTTGTGTTTATATTATTTGCAAATGTGAAGATGTTTTCTGCATAGCTGTCATTGTACTGAAGCGCAATCTCTGCGATAATTCCATCTTTTTCTCCTGATATATATACAGGTTTGGGATGAAGCGGAGTTTTGTTTTTATTCAGAAGTTCAACAAAGGAAATAATTCCTCCTTCATAATGGAACTCCTGTTTTTTGTCTGTGCTTTCATCATATATGGAAATCTTAAGCCCGTTGTTAAGAAACGCCATCTCTCTTAACCTCTGGGAAAGAACATCATAGCTGAATTCAGTTGTCTCTTCAAATATCTCGGCGTCTGGCTTAAACGTAATCTTCGTCCCTCTGCTTTTTGTCTTCCCGACAAGAGCAAGAGGGCCTGAAGGTTTCCCCCTGTCAAAATGCTGCTGAAACACCTTTCCGTTTTGCTTTATCTCAACCTCAAGCCATTCAGACAGGGCGTTTACAACAGAGACTCCGACGCCGTGAAGTCCTCCTGATATCTTGTATGCCTTTGCCTCAAATTTCCCTCCTGCATGAAGCTCTGTAAGCGCAATCTCCGCCGCTGTCCTTCCTTCCGGATCTCTGGGATGCCGGTCTGTAGGTATGCCCCTTCCGTCATCTATCACAGTGCAGCTTCCGTCGTGGTGGAGTGTTACCTCTATATTTTTACAAAAACCGGCCAGGGATTCATCAACGCTGTTATCCACAACCTCATATACAAGATGATGCAGTCCCTCGGGGCCTGTTGAGCCTATGTACATCGCAGGCCTTTTTCTTACAGCGCTGAGGCCTTTCAATATCTTTATGTCCGATGCGCCATAGGACTCTACATCGTTATTTATCTGTTCTTTTTCTTCCATTAATTCCTCTCTCTTATGGTTGTTGGGGATTAGGGTTTTGGGATTGGTAAAAAAGCCTTCGCTAACAACTAATCCCTGACCCCTAAACCCTTTTTTATACTCTCATCGGCATTATCACACATCTATAGCTCGCATCCTTTTCTTCTGTTAAGAGGGTCGGGCTTAACGGATCCTGAAGTTCAAAGACAACCTTTTCTCCGCTCATGGCATTCAAAGCGTCTATCAGATACCTTGCATTAAATCCAAGGGAAAGCGCTTCCCCTTTATATTCAACCTTCACCTCGTCTTTTGCCTCGCCGAGGTCCGGGTTTGAGGCAGAAAGGACAAGCGCTCCATCTTCAATATCCACCTTGATGGCATTGCTCTTTTCCCTGCTCATTACGGAGACCCTTCTCAGCGCTTTTATAAATTCATCTCTGCTTATTATGACTTTCTTTTCATTGCCTGAGGGGATTACCTGTTCATAGTTCGGGTATGTCCCTTCTATCAGCCTTGTTAGAAACTCCACTTCCTCTATCTTAAACATTACATGGCTTTTGCCTATGATAACCGTAATGTTCTCGGTATCTCTGTCAAGAAATCTTCTGATTTCCGCCGCCGCCTTCCGAGGGATAATCACTTTTTTCTCTTCTTTTAACGGAGTGTTTATCTTCCTGCTTATGCATGACAGTCTATGGCCGTCTGTGCCGACAACAGTCATTTCACCGCTGTCTTTTTTTGCATGAAAGAGCAGTCCGTTCAGGGTATATCTGGTATCGCTCTCTCCTGCGGCATAAAGACTCTTTTCTATCATCTCCACCAGGTTTTTTGTAGCTATCTGAGCTTCTTCTATATTTTCCATCCCGGGCCAGGCGGGAAATTCGTCTGCTGAGAGGCAGGCAAGCCTGAATTTGCTCCGTCCCGCATTCACTTTGAGCCACTGTCCGTCTTCGGACTCCATAGTGATGTCTCCGTCCACCTCTTTCACTATCTCAAACATCTTCCGCGCCGGGATGCAGAGTTTCCCTTCTTTTTCAACTTTTACTTGAATCGGTTCTTTTATTGCCGTCTCAAGGTCAGTGGCAATAATGTATGCCTTCTTTTTTCCGGCGTCTAAAAGGAAGTGGCTCAGCACAGGCATCGTATTCCTCTTTTCTACAATATTCTGGATGTTTGAAAGCTTTTCCTGCAGTTCCTCTTTTGAAACACTCAGCTTCATAACCCCTCCTTAAGGTTTTATTTTACGCAACAGGGTTTCTACCATCCTGTTAAAATTCTCGTCTTTTGCCTTTCTGTCTTCTACCTGCTTGCAGGCGTATATTACCGTTGCATGGTCCTTGCCTCCCATGCCCTTGCCGATATCGTTGAGCGAGCACCCTGTAAGCTGCTTGCTCAGATACATCGCTATCTGCCGGGGCAGCGCTATCTCCTTGGTCCGCTTCCTCGCTTTTATATCCTGCATTTTTAAGCCGAAATATTCGCAGACTGTTTTTAGTATCTGCTCTGTTGTTACCGGCTTTTCATCCTGAATAAAATCCTTTAAAACCGCCTTTGCCATCTCCACATCTATCGGGCTTCCCGTAAGGGCCGCCTGCGCCCCGAGCCTGATAAGGCAGCCTTCCAGTTCCCTGACGTTTGTCTTTACTTTTGCCGCAATAAAATTTATAACGTCGTCTTTCAGGTTTAGCCTTTCCATTGCTGCTTTTTTATGTATTATTGCCACCCTTGTTTCATATTCCGGCGGTTGTATATCAGCGATAAGTCCCATACTGAAGCGGGACCTGAGCCTGTCTGTGATAGTCTTTATCTCCTTTGGGGGCCTGTCGCTGGAAATGACTATCTGTTTCTGCTTTTCGTAAAGGGTATTAATAGTATAAAACAACTCCTCCTGTGTTGCCATCTTATTTTCTACAAACTGGATATCGTCTATAAGGAGCAGGTCCACATTCCTGTATTTCTTTTTTAACTCTTCTGTTTTTCCGTGCCGCACTGCCGATACCACCTCGTTCGTAAACTGCTCTGACGGCACATAAAGCATATTACAGTCTTGCTTGCTGTCTATGACGCTGTTGCCTATTGCGCTGATTAGATGCGTTTTCCCCAAGCCAACACCCCCATAAATGAATAACGGATTGTAAACCCTTCCGGGCGCTTCTGCCACTGCCTTTGCCGCGGCCTGGGCAAATTGATTGCTCTGTCCGGTTATAAAGTTTTCAAAGGTATATTTTGGGTTAAGGTATATTCCTCTATTTGCAAGCCGCGTTTTTCTGCTTTCTAACTTGGCTTCTATCCGCTTTATCTCTGCCACTTGTTTTTCGGCAATCCTATATTTTAATGTTACGGCGCGGCCAAGTATTCCTTCCAGTGTTTCATTTATGAGGGTTGGATAATAATCCTCTATCCATTCTTTAAAAAATCTGTTCGGCACCTCTAATGTGAACTGCTGCTCTTTGAGCTGGACAGGCCTTATAGGCTTAATCCACAATTCAAATATATTGGTTCCGATTTTTTCTTCTATTTTTAAAAGGCTTTTCCCCCAAATCTCTTCTAAAGTCATTTCCCAACCCTCAAAGTTATTAACAGTTTATCAACAAGCGTTAGTAATTCCCTATGGGAGGCGCATTATTATATCGCATCTCTTAAACTACAAGCAAGAAAACTGTTAGTTTTATTGTTAATATTTTGTTCTTTTTTTCTGTCGTCTTCTCTTGTTAAATATATTGCCGCCTTTCTATATATTTTATAAACAATAAAAACTCTTTTAAAAAAGCAGGTTTATACATATTTATACTTACTAACATCCTCTACCTCTACTACTAAAAAGATTATATATATAAGAAGAAGTAGAGCTTACGGATTCTTTATTCTCTTTTCTAAAAATGCCTGTATAAATTTATCTATGTCTCCATCAAGGACTGAATCCACATTTCCAATCTCAATAGAGGTTCTGTGGTCCTTGACAAGCCTATAAGGTTGAAGAACATAAGACCGTATCTGGCTTCCCCATGCTATCCCTTTCTTATCTCCAATAATATTTTCCATTTTATTTTTTTGTCTCTTAAGTGAGAGGTCATAAAGACGTGATTTAAGTATCTTCAGAGCTATTTCTTTATTTTTATACTGTGAGCGTTCATTCTGGCAGGAAATGACTATACCTGTGGGTATATGGGTTATTCTGACAGCAGAGGATGTTTTGTTCACATGCTGTCCGCCTGCGCCGGACGCCCTGAAGGTGTCAATCTTTAAATCATCTGCTTTTATTTCTATAGTTATATCATCTTCTATTTCCGGATAAACAATAACTGCGGCAAAAGAAGTATGCCTTCTTTTATTTGCATCATAGGGTGATATTCTAACAAGCCTGTGGACTCCAGCCTCGGCTTTGAGAAAGCCGTAAGAATAAGGGCCGCTGACTGTAAATGTTGCGCTCTTTATACCTGCCTCTTCTCCGGGCAGGAGGTCTACAACCTGAGTCTTAAGATTATGTTTTTCCGCCCAGCGCAGGTACATACGCAATAGCATCTGGGCCCAGTCCTGACTTTCAGTGCCGCCTGCGCCGGGATGAATAGACACAATTGCATTGTTCTTGTCCAGCTCTTCGGACAGCAGGTGCCGCATTTCCAGTTCATCTATCTGCGTGCGCAGACCTGTAATCTCTTCTTGAATCTCCTGAAGAAAGACCGCTCCTTCTTCCTCATCCAATATTTTTATGGATTCCTCAAGGTAATCTGCCTTGTCCGACAGCGCTTCAAAGGGGAAAACTATGTCTGCTATGTACGCCTTTTTCTTATGGAGTTCATGCATTTTGCGCGGAGAATCCCACGAAGAAGATAGGGAGAGTTCTTTGTCTATATCTTCTATTTCCTGTTTAAGTTTTGGGACATCAAAGATACCCTCTAAGGGCTTCTATCTTTGCGCTTAAGGCTGAAAGCTCTTCTTTAAGTTCTGACTGCGCTGCCATATTGCCTCCGGGATACATTTATTAATAATAAAACTGTTATAACAATACACAGATACGAAAACAGGTCGCCGTAGCGTGAGTAAAAACTCCTCCTGGCGTCAGTCACTATATCCATTGTCATAGATGTTCTCTGAAACAGGGATGTTTTCCCCAGTATTTTCCCCCTGCTGTCAATAAAACCTGAAATTCCCGTATTCGCGGCCCTGATTACCGGCTTTCTGTTTTCAACAGCTCGGAACACAGCCACGCTGAAATGCTGATAGGGCCCCGATGTTGTTCCAAACCAGGCGTCATTGGTTATGGTTACCATAAAATCCCCGCCGTGCGAGTACGTTTTTCTTACCAGTCCCGGGAAAACAACCTCATAACAGATAAATACGCCGAAACTCCCGTATGGCGTTTCACCCCTGAGTTGGTGTTCCCCCGGCGCATAATCCCCTATACCCGAAACAAGCTTGTCCAAGAAAAACAGAACTTTTCTAAAGGGGACATATTCACCGAATGGGACTAAATGTATTTTATCATAAATTAACGAAGGTTTTCCATCTGGCGCAAGGAGGATAGCGCTGTTTGTCAGAAGATTTTTACTGTCGGCGCTGTCTCCATCAGCAGATTCTCTAACGAGGACGCTGCCGAATAAAAGATAAGTATTCAAGGTCTGCTGAAAGCTTATAAGTTCCTGAGTAAAGGCCCTGTCGGAATTAAAATAAAAAGGCGCCGCGGTTTCCGGCCAAACAATTAATGCAGGAGAAAGGACAGCGGCTGCCTGCGTTATGTCCTTGTATGTATTGAAGACTTCACGCTGATAAGCCAAGTCCCATTTTCTATCCTGCTCTATATTCCCCTGAATAACGCTTACCCTGACAGTCTTGCCGACAGGGGCTTCATCTAAACGCCGGAATCCATAGAAAAATACAGCGGCAATAAAAACAAAAAGCAGGGAGAATCCGATTACTGTATGGGAAAGTGGGAAAAGGGGCATGGAGCGAAGACGTTTTTTGATTATGAAAAAATCAGCAATAGCTCCGTTTACAGCTACAATTAGAAAAGATACTCCGTAAATCCCCGTAACGTCGGCAAACTGTATTACAGGTAAAAACAGATACTGGGAATATCCAAGACTTGACCATGGAAATCCGGTTAAGGCATAGGAACGCAGGAACTCAAGGGTTACCCATAAGACCGGCGCTATAAAAAGCGCGGGCAGGCGGGTAGTTGCAATCTTCCATGCAAAAAGCGCCGCAAAGACTCCGGTATAGAGGCTTAGATACAGGCATAGGAGAAAGACGAGAGCAAGGCTTGGGATTAAAGGGACGCCGCCATAGTGGTTTATTGAATGATATATCCAGTACAGCGTGCCAAAAAAATAGGGGATGCCGAGATAAAACCCCGCGCGAAATGCCTCTGACGGCTTTTTATCCATGAGTGAAATTAAAAAGGGCGTAAGCGCAATCCATGCAAGGAAGAAAAAATCAAAGGTCGGAAAACAAAACAGGAGAAGAGTCCCTGAAAGCATAGAGGGCCCGTAAGTATGGAGTTTCTTTGCTATAAAAGTTCTCATGCCTTGACAATAAAAAACTTAAAAGTGTAAAGTTAAAACTTAAAAGTGAACTGAGCAAGGTTGCATTTAAGGTTTAACTTATAAACTTGCAACTTTTAACTCTAAACTTAATCACACGGGCAGTTAGCTCAGTCGGTAGAGCAGAGGCCTGAAAAGCCTCGTGTCCGCAGTTCGATTCTGCGACTGCCCACCATGATTTTATTCTTATGGTTAATGTTGAGTCAAGAATAATCGCAACCCTCCATATTATTGTAAAATCCTGAAGATAACAAAAACCTTTGTAAAGGGGAAAGATGGCCGAGATTATAGAGAAGAAGACGTTATGGCAGGGGAATTTTTTAAAGAGCGTGGGCATTGTATACAGAGATTCAGCAGGCGTCCTGAGAAGCTGGGAGACATTTGAAAGGGTAAACTGCAGCGGCATTGTTGTGATTGTGCCGGTTTCCCCGGAAGGCGAGGTTCTCATAATAAGACAGTTCAGGCCTGCGGTGAACAGCTATGTGATAGAGTTTCCGGCAGGGCTTAACGACAAAGGCGAATCCCTTGAAGACGCCGCCAGGAGAGAGCTTCTTGAAGAAACAGGATATTCCGCGAAGGAAATGATTTTTCTTGCAGAGGGGCCGATATCAGCAGGCGCATCCGGAGAGATACTCACCGCGTATCTTGCAAAAGGATTGGAATTTAAAGGGAAGCAGCAAAATGACGAAGCAGAGGATATAGAAGTTTTTCGGATTCCGGCGAATGAGCTATACGACAGATTATCTTCCTTTAAGAAAGACGGCAATCAAATTGACCTTAAGATTTTTGGGCTGATGGAACTTGCCGGAAAGCGCCTTTAACGTGTCGGATATACTTAAAATCTCCGCTGTCTTTGTCCTTATACTCATTCTTTTAAGAAAGAAAATGAACATAGGGTATGTCCTGCTGGCCGCCTCCGGAGCTCTGGCTCTTTTATATCTCATGCCCCCGGTGTCAATGGCGTCTGCGGTAAAGGCTGCATTTCTTGATAAGGTTACAATCAAACTTGCTCTGGCCCTCACCCTTATAAGGATTTTTGAATTAATACTCAGAGAGAAGGATGTGCTGTCGGATATGATGACGGCGTCGCGGCTGCTGTTAAGGAGAAAAAAGGCAGTTGTGGTCTCAATGCCTCTGCTGATAGGGCTTCTGCCGTCTGTGGGAGGCGCGTATTTTTCAGCGCCTATGGTTGAGGAATCTGCAAAAGGCATGAATATGTCGCAGGAAGAAAAGGCATTTGTAAATTACTGGTTCAGGCATCCCTGGGAGTATATCCTTCCGCTTTATCCCGGGTTATTGCTGGCCGCCGCAGTGTCAAACATAGAGTTGAGGAATTTAATTATTGCAAATATGCCGTATGCTGTTTTTGTTGCGATAACAGGATTTATGTTCAGCATGAAAGGCGCTTCAGGCAGGTTTTCAGAGGCTGGAAACATATCAAGAAAAGGGCTCTTCAGCTTTGTCCCCATAGCGATAGCGCTGATGCTCGTTGTTTTCTTTCACATAGAGCTGCACTACGCCTTGCTGATTATGCTCCCCGGGCTTTTTATCTTTTACAGGTTCGGGCTGAAGGATATAATCAGGGTAGTTAAGCGCGGGCTGTCGTTTGATGTAATCTTGCTTATAGCAGGCATAATGATATTCAAGGAAATCATGGAGTCCTCGGGCGCAGTAAAAAACCTCAGCGAGTTCTTGAGGTTAAACGGCATTCCTGCTGCTCCGCTGCTTTTTATGCTTCCGTTTGTGAGCGGCCTTCTGACAGGCGTGACAGTCGGATTTGTCGGAAGCGCCTTTCCGCTGATATTGAGCATTGCGGGAGAATCATCTACCGTAATAATCTCGTTTGCATTTGCGTCGGGTTTTTTGGGCGTTCTGCTTTCTCCTGTGCACATCTGCCTGGTGCTTACGAGGGAATATTTCAAGGCGGATATGTGGGGTGTTTATAAGAAGATAATCCCCGCCGCCTCTGTTGTATTTCTTGTTGCTGTCGCCGAATATCTGATTTTGCGGTAGCGTGTTCTTTATCTTGATTAAATCCACAGTGAACGGTTAGTATAATAATCAAAATTTTCTCTCCTCCCCCGATGACATCAGGGGAGGCAGAATGGAGGTTAGAATGTTTAATGACATAGCATGGGCAATGGCGCCGGCACAAGGTCAGGGAGCACAGGGCGGAGGAGCATCAACAATCATGTCCTTTCTTCCGTTAATACTGATTTTTGTTGTTTTTTATTTTCTCCTGATAAGGCCGCAGCAGAAGAAGGCTAAAGAGCATCAGAAGATGCTTGAAGCCTTAAAAAGGGGAGACAAGGTTATTACATCAGGCGGAGTGTACGCTGTTATAGAGGCTGTCGGCACAACCACAGTGACCTTGAAGATTGCGGAAAACGTGAAGGTAAAGTTCGGCAAGGCATATATTGCCGCAGTAAGGCCCGCTTCAGAGGAAGATTGATTTGGCTCCGGACCTCAGCGCCTTGCACAACAACAAAAGGGCAAGGCTTTATATTGAAATGGCAGACAAATATCTTGAGCTCATCGGCTACACCGAGCACGGCTTCAGGCACACAGATATTGTCTCTAAAACTGCCTACAATATACTAAAGAAACTTTCATCCAGCGAAAGCGAGGCAGAGCTGGCGGCGGCGGCGGGGTTTTTACACGACATTGGCAATATGCTTGGAAGGAGCAATCATCATAAAATGGGCGCAATCCTTGCAAAGGAAGTCCTGGAGGAACTCGGGTATGAACTCAGAGACATTATAAGGGCTATGAGAGCAATAGTCATGCATGAGGAAGACGAAGGCGTGATACCGGATGCTATTGCGGCAGCGCTGGTCATTGCTGATAAGGCTGATGTGCACAGGAGCAGAGTGAGAAACCCTGCGATGGTCACAGAGGATATACATGACAGGGTTAATTATGCGGCGACAGAGTCGGAGCTCTCGGTAGATGCAGAAAAGAAGCTCATTATGCTTTCGCTTATAATAGATACAAGGATTTCTCAGGTGATAGAATATTTTGAGATATTCCTGTCGCGCATGGCTGCATGCAGAAAGGCGGCTAAGGTCCTGGGTTGTGAATTTCAGTTGTATATAAATAATACAAGAATGGCATAACGTGATGCGTAAGGCATTATGGCGTGCAGCGTTAAAGCGCAATGACGCAATAAACGCACTACGAATTATTTTGGAGGTTAGATTTAGATGATGAAGAAAAAGATTCTATGGCGGTTTATTCTTATTGGCTCGGCGGTTGCGCTTGCAGCAGTATTTTTTCTGCCAAACACGCCGTTGTTCAAAAATATGCCGGACTGGTGGCAAAAGAATATGCCTGATAAGGGCATATCACTGGGGCTGGACCTCCAGGGCGGGATACACCTGGTTTTTGAGGTTGAAGGCGAAAGGGCTGTTGAGATAACAACAGAAAGAATCGCCCAATCAATCAGGGATATTATTTCAAAAAAGAAAATAAATGCAGAGGTTGCGAGCAAGGGCCTTTTTATAACAGTTTCCCCTTCCTCAATGGAAACAAGAAAGGCGATAGAGGACAATTATCCCGTGCTCACGCCTGTTGAGACAGGGACAAATATTGTATATAAGATATCAGACAAAGAGGCAAACAGGATTAAAAACAATGCCGCTGACCAGGCTATTGAAACAATCAGAAACAGGATTGACCAGTTTGGGGTTGCAGAGCCTACGATTCAAAGGCAGGGAACAAATGAGATAGTTATTCAGCTTCCGGGCATAAAGGACCCGAAGAGGGCGATAGAGATAATTGGAAAGACAGCGCAGCTTGAATTTAAGCTTGTTGATGACGCATCCCCTGTTGCCGCTGAAATCCCTGCATCCATAGAACCGGGGGAAGAGGAAAATCTTTTAAAGAAGTTTGCGGAAAAGCTTCCCGCAGACGATGAACTGCTTTTTGAAAAAAGGGTGAATAGAGAAACAGGAGCGGTAAGAAAGATTCCTATCCTTGTGAAAAAACAGGCAGCGCTGACAGGAGACCTGCTTAAGGAGGCAAGGGTGAATATAGATTCGTCAAGGGCCGGTTATCCTTATGTCTCTATATCATTCAATGCGGCAGGGGCAAAGCTCTTTGATGAGGTTACAGCAGCCAATGTCAAGAAGAGGCTCGCCATAGTCCTTGACAACACAATATATTCAGCGCCTGAGATTAAGGAAAGAATCGGGGGCGGCAATGCACAGATTTCAGGCAGCTTTTCAATGGACGAGGCAAAAGACCTTTCAATAGTCCTGAAGGCAGGAGCGCTTCCTGCGCCCGTAAAAATGCTGCAGAACATCACGGTAGGGCCTTCTCTCGGCACAGACTCTATTGAGGCGGGGAAGATGGCAGGTATTCTCGGGACACTGCTTGTGGTTCTTTTTATGATTGTTTATTACAAGCTTTCGGGCGTTATTGCGGATTTTGCTCTGGTCCTTAATATCATACTCCTTCTTGGAGCGATGGCGTCTTTAAATGCAACACTCACAATGCCCGGCATTGCAGGCATAATACTCGCAATCGGCATGGCTGTTGACTCAAATGTGCTTATGTTTGAAAGGATGAGGGACGAGCTGCGCTCGGGCAAAACTCCGAGGGCTGCGGTTGATTCAGGATATAAGAAGGCGTTCTGGACCATATTTGACTCTCATGTTACAACCCTCATAACAGCGGCAGTCCTTTTCCAGCTCGGCACCGGGCCGATAAAAGGCTTTGCAGTAACACTCAGTCTTGGCGTTGCAATAAATCTTTTTACAGCGCTTGTAGGAACCAAAACAGTCTTTGACCTCATCCTGAGCAGGCGGGACATAAGGGAATTGAGCATATAGTCTGCGACTCGTAGAGTCTGCAACTCATATAGGAGGACAGATGTTAGAGCTTATTAAAAGCACCAAAATAGATTTTATGGGGAAAAAGCGCATTGCATTTATATTTTCAGGGATTCTTGCAGTTATAGGCGTAATCGCCGTAATCCAGATTGCGACGGGAAAGGCAAATCTCGGGATTGACTTTGCGGGCGGCACTGCGATACAGCTTAAATTTGAAAAGCCTGTGGCGCTTCATGCTGTTAGAAAGGCGCTTGAAGAAAGCAGTCTTAAAGATTTTGACCTTCAGGACCTGCCTAGCGTAAATAAGATTCTCATAAGAGTAAAAAAGGCAGAGCAGAAACTCGGGCAGACGTCAGATGCGGTAACAGGCATTCTCAGCCAGAAATTTCCAGACAATAAGTATGTTGTTGATTCCACGACCGAGATAGGGCCGAAGGTGGGCGGCAAGCTCCGTGCAGATGCGGCAATGGCAGTGGGAGCTGCAGTTTTAGGGATACTCGCATATGTGGCGTTCAGGTTTAAATTTAACTTTGGAGTGGGAGCTACAATAGCGACATTTCACGATGTGCTTGCGGTTCTCGGCATGTTCTACCTTATGGGGCACGAGATAAATCTCATCCTGGTGACAGCCTTGCTCACGATTGCAGGTTATTCACTTACAGATACGGTTGTTGTATTTGACAGGATAAGGGAAAACATGAAAGTGCGGTATAAAGAACCGCTTGAGAGCATAATGAACATAAGCATCAATGAGGTTCTCTCAAGGACCATCATAACTTCCCTTACGGTGCTTTTGACGTCAATTACACTCTTCTTTTTCGGAGGCGAGGTTATACACGACTTTGCCCTGGCGATGATAATGGGAGTTGTCATCGGCACCTATTCTTCAATATTCATTGCAAGCCCCATAGTATTGCTCTGGGGAAGGAAGAAGACGTTTGCAAAGAAATAGCGGCAGGTTTTAAGTCACATAATCAAGATGTCATGCTGAATTTATTTCAGCATCCCGCCTTCACCTTTGTTCTCATGCTGAAAAATTACGCCAATTTAGTATAAAATGAGTCTTAGTAATGGCTAAAAAACAGCAGACAACTTTATTGAAAGACCTCTGGATAACCGCAGGTATCTTTTCAAGTCATTATCTTTTAGAGCGTCTGCCGCAAGCAGGGCCAAAAATCTGGCCTTCTGACGAAGAAGTGCTCTCTGCATATAAAGCTTTTCAAGAATTATATAAGAAGAATATAGTCGGCTTGAGAAAAGGAAACGAAGCCAACACCGAAAGAAGATTTATTGATAAGATTTTTAACAAGTTAGGGTTTGGTTATCTTAATCAGGATAAAATCCCGGAAGCAGAGCGCAGACAAGTGCCGGATTATTTTCTCTATTACACTCCTGAAGAAGCCGACAAGGCATTTGAACTGTCCCCACATAAGAAATACAAGCTCTCAATTTCAATTGCAGAAGCAAAACGCTGGGATCATAATTTAGACCAGCCGTCTTCCGGTAAAGGCAAAGCTACTAAAGGCAGGTATCCGCACCAACAGATAAGAGATTATCTGAATGAGTCCGAACACATAAGATGGGGAATTCTTACCAATGGCAAGGAATGGCGGCTTTATTTCAAAGAAGGACGTTCAAGTAAATTCTTTGAGATAGATATTGAGGCATGCCTTGAAGACCTTCAGAAGTTTAAATATTTTTATATTCTATTCAGACCGGATGCCTTCATAAAAGACAGTTTGGATAGATGCCTTCTCGACAACATTTATGATGAATCACTGAGATTTCAGGAAGATATAGAAAGAAACCTTAGAGAAAAGGTTTTTAAATGCGTTGAATGGCTTGGGCATGGATTCCTGTCCAGAGAAGAAAATCGCCTTTCAAAGAAAGACCTCGACTCGATATACCATCACAGCCTTATCCTTTTATACAGAATACTTTTTGTTCTTAATGCAGAGGCAAGAGACCTTCTTTCCACAAATCCACAAACAAAATACTACAAACATTACGGTATCCAGAGGATAAAAGATAAGGTAACGAATGAAAAGGGCGAATTCATAAGCAACAAAACAGTTCTGTACGATGCCCTTTTAGCTCTTTTTCATCTTATAAACGGCAGTGATGAAAAGCTCAACAAAGATATGAGTATTCCGAGATATAACGGCGGCCTCTTTGATCCTGAGAGGTATAAGTTCCTTGAAGAAAACAAGGCAGGTGACGATATACTCTCAGAGGTGATTTATGAGCTCTCTTACCGCACTGACAAAACAGGGGAAACCCATAGCATCGATTACAAAGGACTTGGGGAAAGACATCTTGGAACCGTTTATGAAGGTTTGCTTGAACACAAGTTTAGCCTTACTAACGGTAAGATAGTTCTTCAAAACGATAAAGGCGAACGAAAAGCAACAGGGGCATATTACACTCCTGATTACATTGTTAAATATATTGTTGAAAATACATTAACGCCGATTCTCAAAGAGATAGATGAAAAGGTTAAGGAAGAATATAAAGGCATTAAAGATGACTCTTTTGCAAAAGAAGTTCTCAAACTCAACATCTGCGACCCTGCAATGGGTTCTGGCCATTTTCTTGTTGAGTCTGTTCAATACCTTGCGGATGAGATTGCTTATCATCCAACAACAGAACTAAAAACACCGAAAGGCGAAACAGAGTATGAGATTAATTACTGGAAGCGAAAGGTAGTAGAGTCCTGCATTTACGGTGTTGACATAAAAGAACTTGCTGTTGAACTTGCAAAACTCTCTTTGTGGCTTAAAACTGTTGATAAAAGCCAGCCGCTTAACTTTTTAGACCACCATCTCAGGCGCGGTAACTCGCTCATCGGCGCAAAGATAAATGATTTAAGTTATCTGCCTATATCAAAAGGGAAGCAAAAGAAGTCCGAAAAACAAGATGAACAGCTTGTGCTTTTTGACAAGTCCCGTTTTAAAGAAGACATTACGGCGGTTATTAAGGGGTTCCATGCAATAGAAGAAATGCCGAGCGAGAAACTTTCGGACATAAAGAAAAAAGAAAAGACCTTTAACACATTGAAAGAAGAACTCATCCGATACAGAGAAATTGCCGACCTCTGGACAAGTCTATTCTTTGGAAATAATCTTGAAGAAAAAGAACAGGTATTTGAAGACCTCTTGAAAGACCAGTTTAAATATCAGACTGATATGTTCGGGTCAGATGCCGAGGTTACTGTAAAAAAGAAATCAAAGGCAGGTATATCCAGTCAGATTTATAGTTTCGTAGTCAGTTCATTGCAAAGTCCTGACGGCAAGACTCGGATGCCGAAACTTGCTTCGTTGCTCGAGAATTCCGAATCGATCTCCAAAGACAAAAATTTCTTTCACTGGGAACTTGAATTCCCTGAGGTGTTCTTTAATGCAGACGGAGGCACAAAAGAGAATCTTGGGTTTGATTGTGTAATTGGAAATCCGCCGTATGTAAATGTCGAAGGAATACCCTCTGATGAAAGAGATTTCTTAATGCAAGCAGGCATTTATACGACACCAATAAAGAGGATGGATATTTTTATTCCTTTTCATGAACTCAGCATTAAACTTTTAAGATATAATGGTCACCACTCTTTCATTGTGCCTTTTCCGCTCTTGACACAGGATTATGGACAACAGTTAAGGCTATTCTTTCTTAAAAATACAATAATTAAAAGCATAGCTGACCTATCAAGATATAAGATTTTTCCTGATGCTGTTGTCAGAAATATCATTCCAGTCTTTGAAAAGAAAATTACAGAGTCGGATTATGCAATTAATGTTATTACCCAAAATGAAGACCCAAATAAAATTCAGGCAGTAAGAGGCACGGTTAAATCAGTTGATGCAAGCCAGTTCAGAGATACATACGAAAATATGTTTAGAATCGACCTCACCCCCGAACTTCATAGCATCCAGAAGAAAATCGATAGCAAAACAATAAAATTTGGAAAGATTTTTGCAGCGTCATGGGGCGCAAGGGGCGTTCCAGTAGAAAAGTTTCATTTGGACAGCCCAATAAACAAACACTGTAAAAAAATGGTGAAGGGAGGAAATATCGAGCGTTATGGTCTTGCATATTCTGAGAAATGGTTACTTTATGATGTAAAAAAATTATACCGCCCTTCTATGCCTGATTTTTTTGAAAATGACAAGGTTATATTTCAAAAAGTGACAGGAGAACACGGACTCATTGGTGTATTCGATAACCAAAAATATTATACCGATGACTCATTAATATGTTGTATTCCAAAGTACCGTTTTGAAGGTTATGATGAAAACAAACTGCATAAGCATAAAATATACACCACAAAAGATGAAATAGATAGTTCAAAAAACTATAACATTTTATACGTACTTGCCGTAATGAATTCCCAAGCAAATGGATTTTATTTCTCAAAATTTGTAGGATATGCCCTCAATGTTTATCCTGAGAACATAGAATATCTGCCAATCCCCCGCATCGCTTTCAACACTCCTGAAAAAGAGCGGAAAGAATTTTTCAAAGAGGCTGTTACGCTGTATAAGAGGTCAAAATATGAAGACGTTTTAAAATGGGCAGAGTATGAATTGGCGTTAAAAAGGACAGATACCTCCCATGACTTTCTTGCATATCTCGCAGAGCAGATGATTGAATTAAACAAAATTAAGAATGAAGAGATTAAGGGCTTTCTGGAATGGCTTGAACGTGAGATTGGCTCAGGGATTGACGAACTGACAAATAAAACAGCAATCAAGGAATATCATGAGCACGACTTCAATTATTTTCTTGAAGTCCTCAAGAAGAACAAGAATAAAATCTCTTTAGACCCTTCCGACCGCAAGAAACAGGAACTCCTTGAAAAACATTTTTCAAAAAGTATGACAGTTCTCCAGCCGTTAAAAGAAAAGATTAAAGCCACTGATAAACTGATAGATCAGATTGTTTATAAATTGTACGGATTGAATGATGAGGAGATTGTGGTTGTGGAGGGGCGAAAATGATTGATTTACTAAAACAAATCAAAACCTGCTATAATGAGACAGGAAAAATCTAAAACTCGCATATCCATAATGGTAGACAAGGGAAATCATGAAAATTAAAGAAGAATCCTGCACTATAGTCCTTCTTGGGAATTGGAATAGATATATCCTATCGCCTGGCTGGTGTGCAAAAAACATCTTTAACGAACCTAGATTAGAAGTAGAAATAGCCTTGGATCTTGGGTTGCCTCCACGATATACTTCAGCACAGTCCCATTCAAGGATGATCCCTACAGAAGACAATGTTACCTTTGTGGCGTTACAGAGCACTAATGAGTGTCTCCAGAAAATGGAGAACCTCGCGCATGAATTGGTCAGTAAGTTGTCATATACCCCTGTAAAAGCATTCGGAACAAATATTGGATTTGTCGATGATGCAAGTAAAAACGACTTGCTTGGAATATTTAAGTTCTTAGATAGCGAACAATTAACTAATTTTGGCTGTCAGTTCACATTCAATTCAATTAGGAGAAGATTGATCGTAGAGAATAGAACTTTGAATCTCACCATATCTCATAAGGGTAGTGAAGTGTTTTTCGATTTTAACTTTCATTTTGACGTATCCAGTACAAATGAGATATTGATTAAGATAAAGGATAGTGTTGTTGAAAACAAAATAATTGCTGAAAACCTTTTGAAGAGTGTTTATAAATTGGATTACGACAATTTAGAGGTGAGAGGATAAAATGGCTTTAGAAACAATATCTCCTACGGTAACCCCTGAAACAGTATGGATGAAAGGCTACGAGGGGAAAAAACCGCAAAGATATATAGCTGGGCGTAGGGAAAATACAGTCTCAGTGGTTATATTTTTAGGAAAACCTTTTGCTGTGTATTGTGCTGCAGATCAAAGCTGTAAAGTTACTGTAGATTACAGCGAATCCGAGGGTCGGAAACAATTTGAAGATATTGTTGCAGCTTATGGCGACATTTTCGATACAACAACAAACATACCTCTCATGCTTGAGGATAAGTATGATATTGACAATAAGTCGGCGGTCAGCTCTTTTCTGAATGAAAATCCAACACTAATTAACGCCCTGATAGAAACGCATGAACAAATCAGAAGGATATTCGACAAAAACATTGCTGGAATAAGTCTTTTGCTCAATGAAGACCCCGAAGAAGATTTCACAGGTTTGTCTATTGTTGTAAAAACACCTTTGAAGTCAGAACTCTCGCTTGCCCTTCTGGATAAATTTGACGACGAATGGTGGCTGGATCTCGAGGCCGAGATACGAAACACCGTAACGGTGATTGTCAGAAGTGTATGAGCTTTAATTGGAAATTGTATGTTGACTTGTCCGATGAACTGATCAACCACCAAAGAACCCCTTCGCTTAAAGATGCCTATCTTCGTTCTGCCATAAGCCGCTCATATTATGGAGTGTTTTGTATTGCAAGGGACCCGTTAATTTACGAAACGGTCTACGATTCGAAAGTAGAATCACATAAAGAAGTAAGAGAACACTATAATAGTGCGGTTACAAGAAAAGAGAGACAAATAGGGACAAAATTATCTCGTTTATGGGCGGAGCGAAAAGCTGCTGATTACGACACAGATGCAACGTTCGATGATGAAAGGGCAAGAACTGCACATAAAATGGCGGTTGATACCATCAATCTTCTTGAAGAATTATCAACACCTAAGAAGAAATAGGACAAACAATCGGATTGTATTCCTACCAAAAGAAAAAACGAGCATCCACCATTGTCCCGAAGGGCAGAGGGCTTTGTTTTAAAATGCAATCTATTGAAAGAAAATCGCTGCTTTATAAAAGCGAAGTGGAATACGCTGACTTTTGTTTAAATCATGTCGAGGGTTGCTCTCACGGATGTAAATACCCGTGTTATGCCTATATGATGAAAAGAAGGTGCGGCATTGTTAAGACCTATGAGGAGTGGTGCAAACCTAAAATAGTATCTAATGCATTGGAGCTTCTTGACAAAGAAATACCGAAATATAGGAACAAAATAAAGTATGTTCATCTCTGTTTTTCCACAGACCCGTTTATGTATGAGCAGGAACAGGTATGTGAATTGAGTTTGAAAATTATCGATAAACTCAATACAAATAATATCCGTTGCACGGTATTAACGAAAGGTATTTCCCCAAGCGAACTCGGCAACAGAAATGGTTATAGCAATAAGAACGAATACGGCATTACATTGGTTTCTTTAAATGAAAAATTCAGGAAAGACTTCGAGCCGAATTCAGCGAAGTTCAAAGACAGAATCGACTCTCTCAAGTATCTGCACAAAAAAGGTTTTAAAACATGGATTAGCATGGAGCCATATCCTACGCCAAATCTGATTAAACAGGATTTAATGGAGATATTAGAAGCTGTATCTTTTGTGGATAAGATTGTCTTTGGCAGGTTGAATTATAACGTTAAATCATCTGCCTTTAAATATTCTAAGGAATTCTACAACAGCCTTGCGTCAGCCGTTGTTAAGTTCTGCAAGAAAAACAGAATTGCTTGCCATATCAAACAAGGAACACAAATATAAAGAGGTGACAGCCCCAGCATCCCCAGCGCAGAGGGCGGGAGATTAAGATTGTGGAGGGGAAAGGATGAATAAAGTCTTTCTATGGTAAAATAGCATTAAAAGGAGGCATGTTATGAATGCATTAAAATATCATTCCATAGTTCAGGAAAACGGCACGATTAAATTGCCTGTTATCCCTCTGCCGAAAGGTTCAAGGATTGAAGTGATAATTTTGCAGGAAGAAGAATCTCTTGAAATGATGCAGGCAGCGGAAAGCAGTCTTAAATTCTGGGATAACCCGATAGACGATGCAATCTGGAATAATGCTTAAACAGCGCGATATTATTCTTATCCCCATACCTTTTACAGATTTAACTTCACAGAAAAAACGCCCTGCCATTATAATCTCCAATGATAATTACAATGAAACTCATGAAGACATTGTGATTGTTGCCCTCACTTCAAATATTGAATCTCGTGACTTTACCATTATGCTGACAAACAATGACATGGAAGAAGGCACTTTAAAAGTTACGAGCATGATAAGGGCTGATAAGATTTACACTTTGAACAAATCAATTGCCCTTAAAACATTTGGCAGGGTTAACCATGACATTCTTTCCAAAATAAAAGGCTCTTTTCTTAAGCTCATTGCATAACAAAAAGCTGACCACGCATATTATCTTAAGGGCAGAAGGTGGGAGATTGTAGAGGGAAAGGGAATAAAATGAGATACCCCCTGACATATTAATATTAATACCAGAGAAGATTGAAATTATAGAGGAAAGAAATTATGCATAGAAAATGGCTTGTAAGCAGGACCAATCCTGACTATATTAAATACTTATCAAAGGCTGTCTCTGTCTCTCCCGCCTTTGCGCAGGTGCTGGCAAGCAGAGGGATAAAAACACCGCAGGCATTCAATACTTTCCTGAACCCGCGCATCTCTGAACTTTCAGACCCCTTTGAAATTGACGGCGTAAAAACTGCGGTTGAGAGAATAAAGCGCGCCGCTGATACTAACGAAACTGTCCTTGTTCATGGCGATTATGACGCGGACGGGCTTACCGCAACTGCGATAATGGTTCATACGCTCAGGGTATTAGGGATAGATGTCCATTATTTTATACCGGACAGGATTACTCACGGGTACGGTTTTAATCCTGCCGCTGTAAAGAAGGCAAAGGAACTTGGGGCAGCCCTCATAATCACCGTTGATTGCGGCATAACATCTTTTGAAGCCGCCGCCGCTGCGAAAAAGGAAGATATTGACGTCATCATAACAGACCATCATGAACCGGCCTTCAGGGGTCAGGGGTCAGGGGTCAGGGGTCAGGCTAACACCCAGCACCTAATACCTGATGCCTATTCACTGCCTGAAGCTGTTGCAATAATAAATCCGAAGCTTTCATCATCTGATTCTCCGCTCTCAATTCTCTCAGGAGCAGGTCTGGCATTCAAGATTGCAACGGCATTATCCACGCTTAACGCCTCACGCTTAACGCCTTACGCCTTGTTAGACCTGGCAGCAATAGGCACAATGGCGGATGTTGTTCCTCTCACAGGTGAAAATAGGATTATTGTGAAAGAAGGGATGGAGCTTATTAAGGAAGGGCGGAGACAGGGGATAAGGGCGCTTAAAAGTGCAGCAGGCCTTGATAAGAAAGAACTCAGGGCGGGGCTTTTATCTTTTAGCCTGATACCTCGGATAAACGCAGCAGGCAGGATTTCTGACGCTAGTGATGTAGTCCGTCTTTTATTGTCAGAGGAAGAAGGAGAGGCGGAAACCCTCGGCTCATGGCTTAACAGACTGAACTCTGAGAGGCAGAAAATAGAGCAAGAGGTTTATCAAAAAGCCCGAGAGGCCTTAAAGGCTGCGCCGGACGCTCCGGTAATCATACTCTCAGGAGAGGGATGGCATCAGGGTGTTGTCGGCATTGTCGCATCAAGAATAGCGGAGGAATTTTACCGCCCCACGCTTATCCTATCCATAGAGGACGGCATCGCAAAAGGCTCCGGAAGGAGCATCCCTTCTTTTGACCTGTGCGGCGGACTTGCTGAATGCAGCGAGTTTCTCCTGTCATTCGGAGGGCATCGGCAGGCAGCAGGCGTAAGACTTAAGGTTGAAAACATCCCGCTTTTTGAAAAGGCGATGCAGCGCATAGTTGAAACCGCTCTATCAAGAGAAGGTCTTGTCCCCTCGCTGGAGATTGACGCTGATGTGGCGCTCTCTGAGATTAATCACAGCCTTATCAGAGAGCTCGCAAGGCTTGAACCATTTGGCTGCTGCAATGAGGAACCGCTCCTTGCATCCAGAAAACTTGAGGTTGTCAATCCGAGGATAGTTGGAAACAATCACCTCAAAATGAGACTAAAACACGGCGCGCATTCAATGGATGCAATCGGGTTTGATATGGGAAGCGCAAAGACGTCAGGAGCCGTAGACGCTGTATTTACGCCGACCCTGAATGAGTATAACGGCAGCAGCTACCTCCAGTTAAATCTCAAGGCGCTGAGACCCAGCAAAAACAGGGATTAGGTTCCAGGTATCAGGTTCCAGCAATAAAGAGCAGTTGAAGTTTTTACTGACACCTAAGACCTAACCCCTAAAACCTAAATTCAAAGTTGTATAATAAATTTATGATAGAAGATGTTGCAACGATTGACGATTTGATAAAAAAAGTGCTTTCTTACAACCCCGATGCAGACATTGAACTCCTGAGAAAAACATATATCTTTTCCAGCGAGGCTCACGGCAGTCAAAAACGGATGGCAGGCTCTCCGTATATAGAACATCCCCTTGCTGTCGCATCAATCCTTGCGGATATGAAGATGGATACAACCACTATTGCCGCAGGGCTTCTCCACGACACAATTGAAGATACAAACGCAACAGTAAAAGACATAAAGGCCCTTTTTGGAAATGAAATCGCATTCCTTGTAAATGCCCTTACAAAATTGAGCAAGATGGAGTTCATGACTAAGGAGGAGGCGCAGGCGGAAAATTTCAGGAAGATGCTTCTCGCTATGGCGGAGGATGTGCGCGTCATACTTATAAAATTTGCCGACAGGCTTCACAACATGAAGACCCTGGAACACCTACCGGAGGAAAAGAGGAAGCGGATTGCCGCTGAAACGCTGGACATTTATGCGCCTATAGCAAACAGGCTCGGAATCGGCTGGCTGAAGATAGAATTTGAAGACCTCAGCTTTAAGTTTCTGATGCCTGAAGTGTATGAGGAAATCGTAAAGAAAATTGCAAAAAGGAAAGAGGAGCAGGAAGTTTATCTCAGGGATGTTGTGAAGGAAATGGAGGCAAGGCTCAAAGAGGAAAATATCGCAGGCGAGGCGTCGCATAGAATAAAACACTCCTACGGCATCTATCAGAAGATGCAGAAGCAGGGCATTACATTTGAGCAGATACACGATGTTTTGGGAATCAGGATTATCACAGATACAAAAGCCAATTGCTATGCGATTATGGGCCTCATCCACTCGCTTTGGACGCCTGTGCCGGGCAGGTTCAAGGATTTCATAGGCGTCCCAAAATCAAATATGTATCAGTCACTGCACACGACAGTAATCGGGCCTAAGGGCGAAAGGGTTGAGTTCCAGATAAGAACTGATGAGATGCACAGGATTGCAGAAAAGGGCATCGCTTCTCACTGGAGATATAAAGAAAGAGGGATGCTCACGGAAAAGGACAGCAGATATGTCACCTGGCTCAGAGACCTTGTGCAGTCCCAGAAAGAGCTTTCCAATGCGCGGGATTTTCTTGAAGAGGTAAAAGGCGCGGTTGTGCCTGACGTTGTCTATGTCTTTACTCCCAGAGGCGATATTAAAGAACTTCCCTCAGGTTCAACCCCTGTTGATTTTGCATACAGCATTCATACAGATGTTGGACACAAATGTGTAAGCGCAAAGGTTGACGGCAGGATTGTGCCGTTGAGATACCAGTTAAAAAACGGAGATGCAGTGGAGATAATAACCTCTCCCGCGCACAAGCCGAGCAGGGACTGGCTGCAATTTGTTGTAACTCAGCGGGCAAAGGCCAGGATAAAGCAGTGGATAAACACAGAAGAGCGGATGCAGGGAGTGGAACTTGGGATTAAACTGCTTGAAAGTGAACTGAAAAAACATGACATGAGCAATGCGCTCATGAAATCTGATGAGATACTGCAAGCAGCGAAGTCTCTGGGAGTGTCTTCTCTTGAAGAGCTTTTTGTATCAGTCGGATTTGGAAAAATTTCACCTCATCAGGTAGTAAATAAACTGAGGCCTGAAAAACCTGCGGAAGAGGTTGCTCTAAAACCTATTAAGCCTTCAGCAGAGCAGAAAGGGATAAGCATAAAAGGGATAGACGACATCCTTTACCATACTGCAAAGTGCTGTTACCCTGTGCCGGGAGACAGCCTCGTAGGATTTATCACCAGGGGCAAAGGGGTGACAATTCACAACAAGAAGTGTCATAACCTTGAAAGGCTTGCGGTTGATAATGCGCGGCTTGTGGATGTTGAGTGGAGGCAGGACGGCGACACAAGATATCCGGCCAGGTTATTAGTTGAATCAGTGGATAAGCCGGGGGTGCTGGCCAATCTCAGCGCGCTTGTGTCAGCCGATGATGTCAACATCAGTCAGCTTCAGGCAATTTCAACTCCAGACCAGAAAGCGCAGATTACCTTCATTGTTGAAGTCAAGGACAAAAAACAGCTCGCAGCCATCATACAGAAGATAGCGTCTATGGACGGAGTATTAAGGGTGAAAAGATAAACGGGCATGGGGGCTGGCACTACATATCATGAGCATCAATCTTAGAGCGGAGCCTTTTCTTTTTAGACACGATTTTTTTTGCGGCGAGAATCTTCTCCTTGGCCCTCTTTGAACGCTTTCTCTTCTGGCGCCGGATTTTTTCTATCCGCGCTTTCTCTGAGCTTTCCCTTCCTTTTATCAACTGCTCTATTTTTTTTACAAGGATTATTCTTGCATGATAACGGTTAAGCGACTGCGAGCGTTCCTTCTGACATTTAACCTCAATGCCTGTCGGAATATGCATGAGATAAACGCAGGTGGAGGTCTTGTTCACATTCTGCCCGCCCTTTCCTCCTGAGCGGATAAAAGATTCCTCTATATCCTGTTCACGGATGTTTAGGCTTAGCATCTTTGCCTTTAATGCATCGGCTTTTGCTGCACTTATAGGAAACATTGTCATAATGCAAATAGTATAGCATCTGTTCGGCAGTAAATAAGAAAGTTCCACCGGAAAGACAAGCGTATCTCATTTGTGCTACAATAAAAAAATAAAAAACAACGGAGGTTGCAGTATGACCAAGACAGCGATGATAAGGGCGAGGACCACGCCTGCCGTAAAGGCAGATACCGAAAGGATATTCCAGAGGTTAGGGATAAGCACATCAGAGGCTATTAATCTGTTTTTAGCCCAGGTCAAAATGCGCAAGGGCTTGCCTTTCGATGTAAGGATTCCCAACAAAGCCACTCTGAAGGCAATGAAGGATGCGGACGAAGGGAAGAACCTGACCACATATGACAGCGTTGATGACTTTTTCAAAAAGATGGGCGTATAGTGCTAAAGGTTAAAACCACAAACAAATTCGAAAAAGATTTTGAACTGATGATCCGGCAGGGCAAGGATATAGAAAAACTAAAAATAATTATGCGAATGCTTGCGCGCGAGGGAAGCCTTGAGCAGCGGCATAGAGACCATAAGCTGACAGGCAGTTATATCAGCCACAGAGAATGTCATGTAGAGCCTGACTGGCTGCTTGTTTATAGGGTTGATATAAAAGAGCAAACCATTACATTTGTAAGGACCGGCAGCCACTCTGGGCTTTTCGGGTAATGACATAGCATTAAGGAATAATATGGAGCTTAGATATAATTCATTCGGCGCATATATGAAAAAGCGCTTCGGCACAACAATCTACAAGGTAAATGTGGACGCAGGCTTCACATGCCCGAACAGGGACGGCAGTCTCGGTTTCGGAGGCTGCATCTACTGCAACAATAACAGTTTCAGGCCTGGCTCATGCAAGCCCACAATGTCGGTGAAGGAGCAGATAAAAAACGGCATTGCATATCTCAGCAGGAGATACGGAGTCAGCAAGTTCCTTGCATATTTTCAGCCCTATTCAAACACATACGCGCCTGTTGAGGAACTGGAATCGCTTTATAAAGAGGCATTGCAGGAGCCGTCAGTAATCGGTCTTGCCATAGGCACAAGGCCCGACTGTGTAGACAGCGAAAAGCTCGCACTGCTTGAGTCGTTAGGGGAAAAGCATTTTATCCTTGTGGAATACGGGCTTCAGTCAATTTATGACAAAACACTCAGGTTCATAAACAGGGGGCATGATTATAAAACTTTTCTTGATGCTGTTTTACTGACGCGAAGCAGAGGAATATCTGTTGGAGCGCATCTGATAGTAGGATTCCCCACAGAGACAAGAGAAGAAATGCTCAATATGGCGGATGAGATTTCTGGAATTCAGTTGGATTTCTTGAAGATACATCAGCTTCAGGTTGTG
>Ga0210015_1000605_pt1 | contig 37467 bp, 41 predicted proteins | sample CryGeymeta201522_FD_185471 | JGI IMG/M metagenome (GOLD analysis project Ga0210015, IMG submission 185471) | Groundwater microbial communities from Crystal Geyser aquifers in Utah, USA - Crystal Geyser metaG 2015-22 (SPAdes) (version 2) | ecosystem: Environmental > Aquatic > Deep subsurface >...
ATTAAAATGTTTCCTTTGTTGGTCAAAATTCCTGCCGTAGGCACTGCGTAGCAGCCCACCCGTTAATTTCAGTGGGACTTTTTTGTTGAGAAATTTAACGGGAGTCCTCTTTTGACATTTATGATAGCTAATATTTTTTTGCCAACACTCGATTATAACTTTATGTCGTAGGTATTTTTTCTCTCATGGTTAAGATGTCTCGAAATCATAACTTATCAGAGACAAAAGTTAATGAAATATAGGGTAATAATATGTATCTACAAAATCCTAGCAAAAAAAAACAAAAAATGGGTATGAAATTGTACAATCTTTACGATATGATTAGGCACATTAGAAAAATTTACTTTATTTAGTTTAAATTAACAGAGGAAATAAACTGTGGTTAGAGTAGCTATTAATGGCTTCGGGCGTATTGGTCGTAACTTTTTGCGTTGTTGGTTAGGCCGTGAGAATAGTGGTTTAGAATTAGTAGGTATTAATGACACTTCAGATCCTAAAACTAATGCACATTTATTAAAATATGATTCAATGTTAGGAAGATTAGATGCTGATATTAAAGCAGACGAAAATTCCTTAATTGTCAACGGTAAAACTATTAAATGTGTTTCTGATCGTAACCCTCTTAATTTACCTTGGGCTGATTGGGGTGTGGACTTAATTATTGAATCCACTGGTGTTTTTATTACCGATGAAGGTGCATCTAAACATATTCAAGCAGGAGCAAAAAAAGTCTTAATTACCGCCCCAGGTAAAGGTGCTAATGTAGGAACTTATGTTGTTGGTGTTAACCACAAAGATTATAATCACGATAAATATAATGTTATTAGTAATGCTAGTTGTACTACCAATTGTTTAGCTCCTATCGCTAAAGTACTTCATGAAAGTTTCGGTATCATTAAAGGTACAATGACTACTACTCACAGTTATACTGGGGATCAACGTTTATTAGACGCTAGTCACCGTGATTTACGTCGCGCTCGTGCAGCAGCGATTAATATTGTACCTACAAGCACAGGGGCAGCTCAAGCAGTAGCTTTAGTATTACCTGAATTGAAAGGAAAATTAAACGGTATCGCTTTAAGAGTACCTACTCCTAATGTCTCCATTGTGGATTTAGTTGTACAAGTGGAAAAAAGCACCATTGCTGAACAAGTTAATGATGTACTTAGAGAAGCGGCTGAAGGCGAATTAAAAGGTATTTTAGGTTATAACGAATTACCTTTAGTTTCCTCTGATTATCGTGGTAGTGATGTATCCTCTGTGGTTGATGCTAATTTAACTATGGTAATGGCTGGAGATATGGTTAAAGTTGTCGCTTGGTATGATAACGAATGGGGTTATTCTCAGAGAGTTGTGGACTTGGCTGAAGTCGTTGCGGCTAACTGGAAAAATTAATTTTTGAATTTTTTTTGTATTTAATAAACTCCCCAACTTCTCTTTTTTGATGAGATGCTTAACGCAATTAGTTGGGGATTTTTTTATGAATAAAAGCGAGTTTGATCTATACTTACTAAGGTTATTTAGGTTTTTGATCTTTTAAATTTAATTCTATTCAATGATCGTGAAAGGAAACAGAGAAGATATGATAATAGTAACTTGTTGTTTTAATTAAAACTTAACCTTCAAATTGAATCTCAAAATCTGAATTATGACTAAAACGACTTCAAAAATCAGATGTGTTAATAAAAGATGTAAAACATTTAATCTTTTAGAAGATACTTTTTGTTCTCGTTGTCATATTCCAGTGGTTAAACGTTATCTGCGAATTCACGGAACTTTAGCTAAAGAATATCATATCGGTGAATTAATCGAAGATCGTTTTCTGTTATATCATCCTGATATTGTTATTGATACTAAACCCGATTTATTACCGATTTTGCCTGATAATGTATCAGAAGAAATTACTTGCTATTTAAAACTTTTCTCTCATCGTCTCCATATACCTCAAATTTATGGCTATGTTGATCAACAATACTCTGCTTTACTTTTAGAATATGAAAGTGTACCCATAGATGACAAAGGTCATTTAATTTATCCTAATTTATTCGCTACCATTGAATCTAGTTTTGAAAAAGCCTCTACTTTAAGGCAGGTAAATTGGTTATGGCAAATGGTGATATTGTGGAAACCCTTAGCAAAACAAAAAGTTTTATCTAGTTTTTTTAAACCTAATAATATTCGGGTTAGTGGTGGCATCATCAAATTAATAGAGTTAACTAATGACGATAATGAAAATAATCCTAATTTAAAAGATTTAGCTAATTTATGGTGTCATTGGATTCCTTACTTAAATCCTTTAATTCAAGATATTATTAGTAACATTATTTTATCTTTACAAGAAAATTTAATTAAAACTCCTACTAAAATATTAGCAATTCTTGATCAAGTTTTATATCTTTTAGGTAATAATTTTTATCGGCGAAAATATCAAATAATTACTGCTACAGATGCAGGAAAAAAAAGAGGTAATAATGAAGATGCTTGTTATCCTGAGACTAATATTTTAAAAGAAACAAGATCTGGTATTGATACTCTAGCAATAGTTTGTGATGGTTTAGGTGGCCAAGAAGCAGGTGAAGTTGCTTCTAATTTAGCTATTGAAATTATCCAAAAAGAATTAGAAAATGATTATAAAAAAACTCTCAAGGAAACTCTCCAAAATAAACATTGGACTCCTTTAATTGATGCTGAAAAAATCCATAATGCTGTCAAAAAAGCTAATGATAAAATTAATGAAATTAATAATACTGAAAAACGTCATGAAAGGCAACGCATGGGAACTACAGTTGTTATTACTATGGCCATCGCCCATGAAGTGTATCTTTCTCATGTGGGAGACTCTCGCATTTACTGGATAACATCGGATAGTTGCCATCAAGTAACCGTAGATGATGATTTAGCCACTAGAGAAACACGATTAGGCTATGGCTTTTATCGTGAAGTAGTGAAAAATCCCCAAACAGGTGCATTATTACAAGCATTAGGGATGAATTCTTCTCAAAAACTAAAAGTACATATCAGGCGATTTGTACTAGATGAAGATTGTGTATTCTTATTATGTTCAGATGGATTATCTGATTTTGATCGAGTTGAACAGTATTGGGCTTCAGAAATAATACCAATAATCAAAGGAGAAATTACCATAGAAGATGCCGCTAAAAAAATATTGAATATCGGTATCAATAAAAATGGTCATGATAACGTTACTATTGGTTTAGTTTATTGTCAGTTAGAAGAAAAAAAGCCAGAAGAATATGAAAGTCCATTATCTTGGGAATACTTACAAGAAATAATCCCAAATTTACCAAAACCCCAAGGAAAAATAAACATCGAAAAACCCGATAATATTATGCCTGAGAATAAAGTAAATTTTGCCCTTGATAAATCAAAAATTATCATAATTGCATTTATAATCTGCTTAGGTTTAGGATTTTTTTTCTGGTATCAAAACAAATCTTCTCAAAATAAATCTTCTCGAATCTCGATTATTTTTTCCAAAAACCTAACTTCACCAAAGACTTAATTTATAGTAATGTAGAGAAGTAAAGAAAAATGTGGATGAGAAATCAGCAATTATGGAAAACTTATTAAACATTGAAAATATAGACTTAGAAACCATTATTACCGCTATATTATATTTAAGTCTTAGTGGCTTATATTTACTGATACTTCCTGCTATGGTTTATTTCTATCTCAATAAGCGTTGGTATGTAGCTAGTTCTTTTGAACGTGGTTTTATGTATTTTATGGTATTCTTTTCTTTCCCTGGGATGTTATTATTAAGTCCATTTCTCAATTTTCGTCCTCATCGTCGTCAATTAAGCTAATTATAAAAAAGCTGAAATAATCCTATAACATTGATTTAATTATGAGAAGAATAGATGCAATTCTAATCGCTTTGGTGGTATTTTTGATTGGTGGTTTAGCTTATATTATTTTTCAATTTTTAGGTATAGAAGCAGCTACTGCTGGAATTTGGAGTCAAGGGTTATTAGTCGTGGGTTTAATTGGCTGGATAACAACTTATTTATTCCGAGTTTTTACTAATGATATGACTTATCATAAACAAGTGAAAGATTATGAAGACGCTTTTTTTGCGAAACAATTAGAGAAAATGTCTCCCGAAGAAATTGAACAATTAATGGCTGAAAAAGAATAAGAAAAAAACTCAACTATTTAAACATTAATTATTGATTATCCATTACTATTTATACATAAAAAATGACCTCAATTTCTCAACGTTTTGCACAACTTAAAAAACACTCTCAATGTGCCTTAATTCCTTTCATTACTGCTGGTGATCCCGATTTAGAAACAACTATTAAGGCCATCAAAATCCTAGCAGATAACGGGGCGGATATGATTGAATTAGGTGTACCTTATTCCGATCCTTTAGCGGATGGTCCTGTAATTCAAGCGGCTGCTACTCGTGCTTTAAAACATGGCGTATCTTTAGATGATGTTCTTAATATAGTTAAAACTGTTCCATCGGATCTTGATATTCCCATTATTTTATTCACTTATTACAATCCGATTTTTTATCGAGGAATGGAAAATTTCCTTACTACTATTGCCGATGCTGGGGTTAAAGGTTTAGTTGTACCCGATTTACCCTTAGAAGAAGCAGAAAATTTTTTAAATATTGCTCAAGACAAAGGTATAGAAGTAACTTTATTAGTTGCACCCACTAGTCCCATAGAAAGAATCAAACAAATTGCCGCAAAATCTCAGGGTTTTATCTATTTAGTTAGTGTTACTGGAGTTACTGGTATGCGATCGCAAGTAGAAAGTCGGGTAGAAGATTTAATTAGTAAATTAAAAACCGTGACAGATAAACCGATTGGTGTTGGCTTTGGGATTTCTGAACCATCACAGGCTACTCAGATGAAACAATGGGGAGCAGATGGAGTAATTGTTGGTAGTGCTTTTGTAAAAAAACTCAATAACAATAATCATCAACAAGGTTTAGAAGATGTTGCTAGTTTATGCACAAGTCTCAAAAAAGCCATTGAATAATTAGAGGTTGCTCAAAAAGTATCAGGTGTCGGGTGTTAGGTATCAAGTAAAGAATTAGTAAACAAGTTGTTCAAATTGATTTTATCAAAATTAAATTAAGTAATGAATTGATCTAAACAAAGAAATTGTTAACCTGCAACCTGCAACCTGCAACCTGTCACCTGAAACCTATTTAGCGGATTGAATTAATAACCATGTACCTGTACCCAATCCTAAGAAATTAGGCAACCATGCCGCCATAAAAGGGGTAACAATACCCCAAACTCCTAAAGATTCACTGACAAAAGATAGTAAATAATAGGAAAAAATTAAACCTACACAAATACCAAAACTGGTGGCTTTATTCGTATTTTGGGGACGAATGCCTAATGAAGCACCAACAATACCAAAAACGACACAAACAAAAGGCAATGAAATTTTACCTTGAATTGCTACTAAAAGTTTGCGAATTTCTTTCTCATTAGCTTCTAATTTGACGATGGTTAAATGTTCTCTAGCTTGAGCAATACTCATTTCATTATAACTAAGAGGACGTTGTGCTAAGTCCAGAGGTGCGCGAGATAATGCTAATTGCTGATGTTCAAAACGAACAATATTACGATAGCCACCATCAGGGGAAATAAGATAAATTGTACCATTGAAAAAATCCCAGACATTTTCTGACATATTCCAAGTAGCAGTTTGAGAGGTAAGAATCTGATTTACACCTTTACGAGAAAGATCTAAAATCGTTAAATCCTTCATTTGTTCTCCGTTAAATTCTTCGGCATAAAATAACCTGACTAAAACCGAGTGAGTACTGCCATCTTCATAGGTAACGGTTTTGTATTCAGGATAAAGAATATTGCGATCTTTAAAAGTGGGTCGGACTCGATTGAGAGCTTTTTGTAGCGTTAAAGTAGCTTGTCTATTAGCGTTAGGGGTGACGACATCATTAATAAAAAAAGTACATCCAGTAACAATTAAACTCAAAATAATCGCTGGTATGATTAACCGATAAATATTAATACCGATACTGCGCAAAGCAATAATTTCACTGTCACTAGAAAGACGGCTATAAGCCATTAAAGTTGCTAATAATACGGACATAGGAAAAGCTAAAGCGATAAACTCAGGCATCCTTAAGAGTAAAATTTTGATGGCAACGCTAAATAATAAACCTGATTCTGTGACTTTGCGAATTAATTCAAATAAAGTACCGATGGATAAACCTAAAGAGGTAAATAAACCAATACCAAACAAGAAAGGTAATAACAACTCCGTCATAATATACCGATCCATGACCGATATTTGTGGTAAAGATAGTTGAAATTTTGGTTCTTTTTCCATGGTTTTAGGCTTGAAAATTATCTCCTAAATAGTATTGTCTAACGAGGGGGTTATTGTAAAGTTCTTCTCCTGTACCATTCGCTAATATTTGCCCTTCTCTCATAATATAAGATCTGCTAGTAATTGCTAATGTTTCTCGAACATTATGATCTGTGATTAAGATACCCATTCCTTGATTTTTTAATCCTCCAATGATTTCTTGTATTTCAGATACGGCAATGGGATCTACTCCTGCAAAAGGTTCATCTAATAAGAGAAATTTAGGTCCTTCTTTGCCCACCGCTAAAGCCCTTGCTAACTCGGTTCTGCGTCTTTCACCTCCAGAAACTTGAGAGCCTTGGGTATCAATTACTTTTTCTAAGCGAAACTCCCCAATTAACTGATCTAAACGCATTTTTTGAAAACGACTAGATAAATTAGTTTGCTCTAAAACCAACCTTATATTATCTTTAACACTCAAATTTCTAAAAATACTAGCTTGTTGGGTTAAATAACCGATACCTAATTTTGCTCTTTCATTAAGTTGTAATTTTGTAATATCTTGTTCATCGAGATAAACATTACCTTCATTGGGTTTAACTAATCCCGTCGCAATATAAAATGTTGTGGTTTTTCCTGCTCCATTAGGGCCTAATAAACCGACTATTTCTCCTTGAGAAACTTTAACATTAACTCGATTAACAATACATCTTTTGCCGTAAAATTTATGGACATTCTCTAACAGTAACTTCATTTAACAATTAGCAAATAGGCATTAGCAATTAATCATTATAAACTATTCACTATTTTCTATAGGATTTATTTATTTTCTGTTTCATCTACTAAATAAACGGATTCTACTTGTTGTTTTGTTTCGGGAGTAGCAATAAAACGTCCTTCATCAATTAAATAAGTCATGGTTTCTGCTCTCATGGTGTTACCTTCTTGCAATACATAAACATTTCCATTTAAAACTAATCTTCTTTCTCTACTAAAATATTGTGCTTGAGCAGAGGTTGCTTGAAGATCCCTTGCTGGATAATTAATATAAACATTTCCCCTAGCGGTAATAACTCCCGTTTCGGAATTAGCCTCTTGTATATCTGAACGTACTGTTAAGGGTTGTTTTGGTATAGCGGATTGCGCTTTTGCTTGGTTAAAATCAAAGTTGGTCAATATATTGATCATAACTGGAGAAAATAAAGATATTGCTATTAATGACGAGTAAAAAATTTTTCTAGGTTTTAACATAGTTTTAACGGCTTTCATACTTGTAAAATGGGTCATAAATAATCAATTCTAATCTTTATTTTAACGGATGATCGTAATATCTCTCTCTGACGATCAACTATCACTAAAAGTTGCTTGTTATAAAGAACTTGAGGGGAAAATTCCCAATGATGAAGAAATGTAACCAACTTTGACAAGCTGTCATTTGACAATAAAAAACAAATTGAGGAAGATCAAATATGAGAATCCTTAAAAAAATTAAAACATGAAAAAAATTATTAGTTTGGTATTGTTATTAATTACTGTTGCTACTTTCAGTTTTAGTACACCCGCATGGGCTGGAGATGCTGTAAAAGGAGCTGCAGTTTTTAGTGCTAATTGTGCGTCTTGCCATATGGGAGGAAGAAATGTTGTTAATGCAGCGAAAACTTTACAAAAAGCTGATTTAGAAAAATACGAAATGTATGACATCGAAAAAATCAAAACTCAAATAATGAAAGGTAAAGCAGCAATGCCAGCATTTAAAAACATTACGGCAGAGCAAGTTGAAGATGTAGCTACTTATGTTCTTTCTCAAGCGGATAAAGGTTGGAAATAATTTTTAGCCATTAATAAAGCAATTAGCAATTAACAATTTTTGACTTTTTATTTTCCCTTTCGATACAATAAGTGAGAGTAAAATAAATATCAAATCATTTAATGTCAGACTTAAAAACACAGTTAAAAGAGCAAATTGCGCCAATGGATTGGCAAGATTTAGTTACTCACGCTCAAAGAGATGTCTTAATTGTAGTTGATAGTAATTTAGATTTAATCGAAGTGGGATGCGCCATCGCTGAAGATAAAACAAGTTTAGTGCAAAATTGGATTAGTGAACAACTGATTCAAAAACCTTCCCCTCAACAACTAAGTTTGTGGAATCAAAATCCTAACTATAAGTTTAATACAATTATTGTGCAACCCTATGTATTAATTTCTCCTTGTTTTGAGGAGTAAAAATTTTGTCTTTATTGCTTTGTGTTTGTGATAAATTATTCCTTGAAAAAGGTGTCAGATGAAATGCAAACAGTTAATCTATAACAAATTTAATTGTTAATTCTTATAGTGCCAATAAAGTTTATTCTATCTAAATTTATCATAACTATTGTAGAGAGTCCGAATTTTTGGGATTACTTTAACAAAAATGGAGAAAGAAGTCCTACGCTCTATTTTTCGTTAAAAAACCGCCCATGAAATGAGCGTGGGATGAATTTTGACAGTAAAATAACATCCGTAGGATTCTACACAAAAATCAAAATCTCTGATAATGCACAAAGCAATAAAAGTACGACTATACCCCAATGATAAACAAGCTCAAAAACTTAGCCAAGTTATGGGTTCGGCTCGTTGGTGGTATAATTTTGCTCTTAATTTGTGCAATGAAACCTATAAAGCAACTGGGAAAGGACTGAATCAAATTGCTCTCAATAAGTATCTTCCAAAACTCAAAAAAGCAGAAGAAACTTCTTGGTTGAATGATTGTTATTCTCAGGTTTTACAGTCTGCCACCTTAAACCTCACAAAAGCCTTCAAAAACTTCTTTGAAGGTAGAACAAAATACCCTCGATTCAAGTCCTATCACGGGAAACAGTCGTGTCAATATCCTCAAAATGTATCTATAAAAGATGGTTGTTTGAAAATCCCACAATTGGGATTGGTAAAAGCATCTATTCATCGAATATTTGATGGGAAAATCAAAACTGTTACTGTGAGTAAAACTCCTACTGGTAAATATTTTGCTAGTATCTTATTTGAGACAGAACAAGATTTTCCTGAAGTAACTATCACGAGTAAAATCTGTGGGATTGATTTAGGAATAAAAGATTTTGCTATTGTTCATGATGGAGAAAAAACCAGTAAATATGCTAATCCCAAACACCTAAAAAAACATGAAAAAAACTTAGCCCGAAAACAACAAAAATTAGCGCGTAAACAAAAAGGCAGTAAAAACAAAGAAAAGGCACGAAAGCTAGTAGCTAAGGTACACGAACACACAAGTAATACCCGTTACGACTTCTTACACAAACTTTCCAGAAAAATTGTCAATGGCAATCAGGTAGTAGTCGTTGAACAATTGAATATCAAGGGTATGGTTCGTAACCACTGTTTGGCAAAAGCTATATCTGATGTGGGTTGGGGGACATTTATCAACTTCCTAGACTATAAACTCAAGCAAAAAGGTGGGTTATTAGTAGAGATTGATCGATGGTTTCCGAGTTCTAAAACCTGTTCTAATTGCTTATATCAAATGTCTGAAATGCCATTAGACTTAAGAGAATGGACTTGTCAGAGTTGTGGTACAGTTCATGATCGAGATGAGAATGCGAGTAAGAATATAAGAGCAGAAGGCATTAGAATAATACAGACGGATGGAATAGCCGTCTCTGCTAATGGAGGCACTGTAAGACCAAAAGGCGGACGTAAGTCAGTTTTGGGGCATGAGCCTGTGAAGTTAGAAGCTAACACTGTAATCTTCGATTCAGTGTGAGTAGTTCACATTCAGCTCGTGGATTAATCTAAAAATACTTAATCGAGAAATTTATAAATTGCCTAACCTCGATTATTTTGAGTAAAGGCATTGATTTTACCTAAAAATTCTTCTGTAAGTTTACTAAAGGCTTTTGAACCGCTAGAATTAGGAGAAGTTAATACCGCCGGCATAAATAAATCTATGGCTTTCGCTACATTTACATCCATAGGAATATCCGTAGTAAATAGTTGATCTATGCTAAAGTCTTGTTTAACTCGTCTAATTACTTGATCATAATACTTGTCATAACGTCCAAATATCCCCCCAGCTTCAGACAAAATAAACACAATCCCTAATAATCTTAAATCAAGAGGGTTATTATCTTGATGATTCTCTTTTAACTTTTTAACTCTCCTTTCTAATAATTGTATCCCTACTAATGATAACGGTTCAGGACGTGCTGGTAATAAATAAAAATGACTAGCCGCAATGGCGCTTCTGGTGAGAAGATTATACCCGGGTGCGCAATCCATAATAATAAAATCATAGTCTTCTATCACTGGTTGTAGAATATTACGGATTAATAATCTTTCAAAATTATTCCACACTGACTCAAAATTTTCGATTTTATTTTCGTTAACCGCTTGTTGATGCAACATTTCCGATACCAGATATTCATCGTATAAATCTATATCTCCGGGTAATAACTCTAACTGAGGTAAACCACAAACAGATTTAGTAATTAAGTCATGAATATCTAATTTTGCGTAAGGATTAGGCACAATTATATTATCAATTAAATAACTCAAAGTTTTGCGCTTTTTCCTTAACTTCCCAAATTCATGGGGTGGTAATAAACTTAAAGTCGCACTAATTTGCGCATCTAAATCTAAAACTAAAACTTTTTTATTAAAATTTTTGGCTAATGAAGTAGCTAAATTTACCGTTAAAGTTGTCTTACCTACACCGCCTTTCATATTAACGGTACTAATGATATATCCCATAATATTTATCGTAAAATATCCATAATAGATTGTTTTTGTTCTTGATCATATCCCCAACGAACTAAAAACTCTTGATATATACCTTTTTCTTCTTTAATAGTATTCAGTAATAATGCTATTTTTTCTTCAATTTGTGGCATTGATAATTCTTGAATTAAATTCAAACTTCTTTGAGTAACTCTTGCTGATTTTTCCGACATTTCTAAATTTTCATTTCTTTCGTGGGTTATTTTCATCGCCGTTGACATGGCAATATTTTTTACTAATAACTCACTAACAATTTCAGGAGAAGTTTTTAACCCTTCAATAATACCTGATGATTTTTGATCAACCATAGCATTATCACTGGTTAAATAAGTAACAAAAAACCCTCTAGCTCCGTTTTCTGATAAAACTAAACATGATACTATAGTTTCTTTTTTTTCTTCTGATAGTTGCGAAATTTGATTGATAAAGTTTTCTGTTAAAGAAATAGCCTCTTCAAAGGTAATATTTTTCTCTGCTGTTAAATTCATAAATATCCTGTCACAATAATCTTATCGTTGCTTACTTTATAACAATTTTAAACAAATTCAGGTCAATTCCTATAACCATTTTCTTATTTTATTACAATAATTAATACATAAAAAATACTAAACCTAAAGAAATTAATAAAAATTAACCTTAAAGATCCCTATCGTGATAAAATTGTGACAAATAATTTCCCAAGAATCTAGCCGTCAAAGTGATCAATACTGAATCAACTCCCATGACAAACATCTCTCAAACCAATGATATTGAGAGTTGTACCCCAGAAGTAAAGGAAGATTCTATGAAAGAGTTTTATCAACTCCGTAATAATCTCCTCATCGGTACTATTTTAATCGCTGTCGTTAGCTTTATTTTAGTTTGGTGGTTTTATAGCTTCAATACTAGCCTCAATTATTTATTAGGGGCTTGTTTCAGTTTGGTTTATGTGAATATGTTGGCGAGGGAAGTTGAAAGAGTAGGCACGTTTAAAAAACGTATTGGAATGACGAGATTGGCGATTTTCATGGGTTTAATTATCGTTGCTACTCAAAGGCAACAACTACAAGTGATTCCGATTTTTCTCGGTTTCATGACTTATAAAGCCTGTATCCTTTTTTATATTTTACCTAGTAGTTTATTGGGCAATCTAAATAAATCAGATAAAAATGGCTAATTTTATGATAAATTGTCAAAGATTCCTAAAATCAGGAAAAATCTTGTTCAATGGACCTTGCAAATACATTAAATCTATTACACTCTGTTAATTTAGCAGCTATCGAAGTTGGAGAACATTTTTACTGGGAGATCGGTAAATATAAAATACATGGACAAGTATTTCTCGTCTCTTGGTTCGTAATTGGTGTTCTACTTGTAGCTTCAATTGCTGCTACCCGAAATATCCAAAGAATCCCGACGGGTTTCCAAAATTTTATGGAATACGTCCTTGATTTCTTGCGCGGTTTAGCTAAAGATCAAATCGGTGAAAAAGAATATCGCCCTTGGGTACCTTTTATCGGCACATTATTCTTATTTATATTTGTGTCTAACTGGTCTGGTGCTTTAATTCCTTGGAAGTTGATTGAAATCCCCGAAGGAGAATTGTCCGCTCCGACTGTTGACATCAACACTACCGTAGCATTTGCGTTATTAACATCTTTAGCATATTTTTATGCTGGAATTAGTAAAAAAGGCTTAGGTTATTTCGCTGATTACGCCCAACCTTCTCCCATTATGGTACCTTTCCGTGCCATTGAAGATTTTACTCGTCCTCTTTCCCTAAGTTTCCGTTTATTCGGGAATATTCTAGCGGATGAATTGGCAGTAGGAGTATTAGTTTTATTAGTACCTTTAATTGTACCTTTACCGTTGATGATTCTCGGTTTATTTACTAGCGCTATCCAAGCGTTAATTTTTGCAACCCTAGCGGCTTCCTATATTGGAGAAGCAATGGAAAGTCACGGCGAAGAACATCACGATTAATGAATAATGGATAGTGAATAGTTGATAGTTATGGAAATGAGAACTAATTAACTAATTAATTATCTTCAATGGTGAAAAAGATCAGAAAAATCATCAAACAGGCTATCATTAAAACCCAAAATATAGTTAAATACTTTTTGGGATAAAATTAATGACCATTGTGTGATTAACTATCATAAGAGAAAGATTGCTCAATTCCTTCTCTTATAAAAACCAAAAACTAAATTTTTTGTAGTACTAAATTAATTAAAAGGAAAAAGAAAGAATTATGGAACCATTAGTCGCTGCTGCTTCCGTCATCGCTGCTGCTTTAGCTGTAGGTTTAGGAGCTATCGGACCTGGTATCGGTCAAGGTAATGCTGCCGGTCAAGCAGTAGAAGGTATCGCCCGTCAACCCGAAGCTGAAGGTAAAATTCGTGCTACCTTACTTCTTAGTTTAGCGTTCATGGAAGCACTAACTATTTACGGTTTAGTTGTTGCATTAGTATTATTATTTGCCAATCCTTTCGCCTAATAAGTTAATTAGATCTAGGATAACTCAAAGTACAAAATTCAGGTATTAGGTTTTAGGTTTTTCGAGATTTTTTTTTGAGAAATCTGATCCTAAAGCCTAAGTACTGAACAAAATATACAATTGCAGTAATATTTCTAAGCATAATTGCACATTAGAAAAACGGAACAATTAAATTCTGCCCCTAAGTCAAATTATGATGACACAATGGATTTTATTAGCAGAGCAAACCTCAGAAGGAGGATTGTTTGATCTTGATGCTACTTTGCCTTTGATGGCAATTCAGTTTTTACTGTTAGCAACAATACTCAACATCCTTTTCTATAAACCTTTAGGTAAAGCAATTGATGATCGAGCTAGTTATGTTCAAGGTCAAATTGCTCAAGCCAAGAAACAAAAGGAAGAGGCTTTAGCCCTTGCTCAACGATACGAACAAGAATTAAAAGAAGTCCGTAAGCAATCTCAAGGTATTATAAGTACTGCGCAATCTGAAGCTCAAAAAATTGTATCAGATCAGATACAACAAGCTCAGCAAGAAGTAATTGCTGAACGTCAAAAAGCATCAGAAGAAATTGAAGCGGAAAGAGTTGAGGCTTTATCTGCCTTAGAGCAGGAAGTGACAGCTTTAAGCCGACAAATTCTTGAGAAAGTGATCGGCCTTGAATTTGCTCAATAACAAGATAAACAAGAAATGATTGTATAGAATATCTTTACATTCTAATCTCTTGTTTTCTCTCCCATGAAAACGCCTATTAAATATTAATTATGGTGACTTTATTTTATCTAGCCACTGAAGAAGCTGGGGGTGGATTTGGTATAAGTTCAGATATTCTAGGCTCTAACGTGATCAACTTAATTATTATAATTGGGTTGTTGGTAGTATATGGCGGAAAATTCATCAGTAATTTACTCACTCAGAGACAAAACAAAATTGCTGAGGAAATTCAAGAAGCAGAAAATCGTGCCTCCGTCGCTGCTAAAGCATTAGCTGAAGGAAAAGAGAACTTAAATCAAGCTCAAACCAAAGCAAAACAAATCAAATCTGATGCACAATCCACTGCTGAAAAACTCCGGGAGGAAATTTTAGCACAAGGACAAAAAGATATTGAAAGAATGAAAGCTACGGCAGTGCAGGAATTAGATTCCGAAAGAGCAAAAGTTGTAGCTGGTTTGAAAAAAAGAATTGCTGTATTAGCCCTTGAAAAAGCAGAACAGCAGTTACGAGAAACCGTGAAGGATGAAAACGTCCAAGGTAAGCTCATTAGTCGTGCTGTAGAGCAGTTAGGAGGTTAAATTTATGCAAAGTGCAGTTACCGCCGAAGTCGTAGAGCCTTATGCTGAAGCCTTAATGTCCCTAGCGAAAAGTCAAAATTTAGTAGATGCCATTAGTCAAGATGTGCGCTCTTTAATGAATTTAATTCAAGAGTCTGCGGAATTAAAAACTTTTTTGATTAGCCCATTAGTCAAGGCAGAGGACAAAAAAGCCGTTATTAGAACAGTAGTAGGAGAGCAAATTAATCCTTTTTTGCTCAATTTTTTGCTGTTATTAGTTGATAAAAGACGTATTAGCTTTATTGAAGGAATTTGTGGGAAATATCTCGAAATTCTACGGAAGTTAAATAACGTTGTTTTAGCCCAAGTTACCTCCGCAGTTAGATTGTATGAGGGTGAATCTGAAAAATTAGTCACTAAGATCAAAAATCTTACAGGGGCAGCAGGTGTAGAAATTGAGACTAGAATTGATCCTGATATTATTGGTGGTGTAATCATCAAAGTTGGTTCTCAAGTTTATGATGCTAGTCTCAAAGCACAATTACGCCGTATCAGTCTCAATATACTCTCTGGTAACTAAAATAACACCTCTCAAGGGTTTACTACAAACTGTTCGTAGTATTTAAAATCATAAACCATCACAGGTTTATAAAAAAAACGATCAATTGTATTAACAAGCAAACTTTTAAATATAAGTCGCTAAAAATAAGAAATTATGATCAGACCAGACGAAATTGCTAGTGTTATTCGCCAACAGATTGAATCTTACGATCAAGAAATTAAGGTTTCTAATGTCGGAACTGTCTTACAAGTTGGCGACGGTATCGCTCGTGTTTATGGCTTGGATAAAGTCATGTCAGGAGAACTCGTAGAATTTGAAGACGGTACTGTTGGTATCGCCCTTAACCTTGAACAAGATAATGTTGGGGTTGTTTTAATGGGTGATGGTATCGGTATTCAAGAAGGTAGTAGTGTTCAATCTACTGGTAAAATTGCTCAAATTCCCGTGGGTGAAGTTTTAGTTGGTAGAGTTTTAGATGCTTTAGCTCGTCCTATTGACGGTAAAGGTGATATTGTTTCTACCGAAACTCGCTTAATTGAGTCTAATGCACCCGGTATTGTTGATCGTAAATCCGTTTGTGAACCTATGCAAACTGGTATTACCGCTATTGATGCCATGATTCCTGTGGGCAGAGGTCAACGAGAATTGATTATCGGCGATCGCCAAACTGGTAAAACTGCTATTGCGGTAGATACGATCATTAACCAAAAATCGGAAGATGTTATTTGTGTTTATGTAGCCATCGGTCAAAAGGCTTCTACTGTTGCTAGTGTAGTGGATACTTTAAGAGAAAAAGGTGCTTTAGATTATACGGTAATCGTAGCGGCTAATGCTAACGCTCCTGCTACTTTACAATATTTAGCTCCTTATACTGGGGCGGCCATTGCTGAATACTTCATGTATAAAGGAAAAGCCACCCTCGTCATTTACGATGACTTATCGAAACAAGCTCAGGCTTACCGTCAAATGTCGTTACTATTACGTCGTCCTCCCGGTCGTGAAGCCTACCCTGGAGATGTATTCTACTTACATTCTCGCTTATTAGAAAGAGCAGCAAAATTAAGTGATGAGTTAGGAGGTGGTAGTATGACCGCATTACCTATTATCGAAACTCAAGCAGGAGACGTATCCGCTTACATTCCTACCAACGTAATTTCTATTACCGATGGTCAAATTTTCCTCTCTTCTGACTTGTTTAACTCGGGTTTCCGTCCAGCTATCAACGCTGGTATTTCAGTATCTCGTGTGGGATCTGCGGCTCAAACCAAAGCCATGAAACAAGTTGCGGGTAAACTAAAATTAGAGTTAGCTCAGTTTGCTGAATTAGAAGCATTTTCTCAATTCGCTTCGGATTTAGATGCAGCAACTCAAGCACAATTATCTAAAGGGCAACGTTTACGCCAGTTACTCAAACAACCTCAAAACTCTCCTTTAGCCATTTGGGAACAAGTAGCTCAAGTATATAGCGGTATCAATGGTTTATTAGATGATATTGCCGTAGAAGACGTGGTAGAATTTGTGGCTAGTTTAAGAAGTTATATCAAAAACAACAAGCCCAAATTTGTGGAAATTGTCAGTAATGAGAAAAAATTAACTGACGAAGCAGAAACTTTGTTAAAAGAAGCCATCGTTGAAGCTAAACAGGCTTTCTCTGCTTAATTGATTAATTAGTCTGTAATTTGTGGTGGGCATTGCCCACCTATGCAGATTTTTCCATTACTAATAACTAATTTTTAATTATTAATTAATATTATGTCTAATTTAAAAGCGATACGAGATCGTATTGACTCGGTAAAAAATACTAAAAAAATTACTGAAGCGATGCGTTTAGTAGCAGCAGCGAAAGTTAGAAGAGCTCAAGAGCAAGTTACTGCAACTCGCCCTTTTGCTGATACTTTAGCACAAGTGCTTTACGGCTTACAAAATCGTCTCCGTATGGAAGAAACTGATTTACCTTTACTTAAACAAAGAGAAGTTAAAACTGTTGCTTTATTAGTGGTAACGGGAGATCGTGGATTATGTGGAGGATACAATACAAACATAATCAAAAGAGCTGAACAAAGAGCGGCAGAATTAAAAACCCAAGGTATTAATTATACTTATATAACGGTAGGTAGAAAGGCTAGTCAATATTTTCAACGGAGAAATGAGCCTATTGCTCAAAAATATTTTGGTTTAGAGCAAATTCCTTCGGCGAAAGAGTCTGCGGCTATTGCTGATGAGTTATTATCTTTGTTTTTCTCGGACACCGTTGATCGAGTAGAATTAATTTACACTCGTTTCTTATCTTTAATTAGTTCTAAACCTGTTATTCAAACTTTACTACCTTTAACTCCTCAAGGTTTAGAAGTCCATGACGACGAAATTTTCCGCTTAACTGTGCGTGGTGGTAATTTTCAAGTGGAAAGAGAAACCGTCGCTAATTCTGTGGGTAACTTTCCTCGTGATATGATTTTTGAACAAGATCCCGTTCAAATTCTGGATTCTCTTTTACCTTTATACATTAATAATCAACTTTTGAGATCATTACAAGAATCTGCTGCTAGTGAATTAGCCGCTAGAATGACCGCTATGAATAACGCCAGTCAAAATGCTAGTGATTTGATGAAAACTTTGACTCTTTCTTATAATAAAGCTCGTCAATCATCTATTACTCAACAAATTCTGGAAGTTGTTTCTGGTGCAAATGCCTTGGGTTAATATTCAGAAATATTATCTCATCTTCCGCCCCTCTCTTCACGGAGAAGGGGTTTTTTATTATTTTACTTCTTTTGTTTTATTTACTGACTAGATTTTGAGGTTATAAAACCTGATAATGGTTCTTTCACTGGTTTTCCTACTTCCCGAGGATATTGTTTAGGAGTAATTCCTGTTTTTTCGATATAAATACAATGACGAATATGATTCTTTATAGGTGTATTTTTATTAATAATTTTCGTTACTTTTCCTCCTAATTGATGTGCAATTTTTTCTGTTATTTCTTTTTCTTCTTCAGATAAATTTCCTCTATATAAAATAGCAATTCCTCCAAGTTTTAGTAAAGGTAAACTATATTCTAAACATACAGAAATTTCGGCAACTGCTCTAATTAAGGCAAAATCATATTGTTTTCTATATTTTTTATCTTGTCCAATAATTTCTACTCTATTAACTAATGTCTCGATATTTTTTAACTTTAACTTATGGGAAAAATCATTAATAAATTTAATTTTTTTATTGGTAGAGTCCATTAATGTTAATTTGGCTTCTGCAAAAGTGATCGCAATAGGCAACCCAGGGAATCCTCCTCCTGTACCAATATCAATAATTTTTTTATGAGTTAAATCATATTCTAAAATTGGTGCTAAAGAATCCCATAAATTTTTTTCCCAAAATTCTTCAATAGTTGTAATTCTGGTTAAATTTAAGTATTTATTAATAGCTAATATTTCATTATATAATTCTTGAAATAAGTTTAATTGTTCTAAAGAGGGTGTCCAATTCGTGGTATTTTGCCACAATTGTTCATAAGTGGGTAAGAGATTATTTTCTATCATAAATAAAGCTACTGAATCATAATTTTAAAAGTTTTACTTGCTTATTTTACTGTGAAATAATAAGTTTTTAACTATACACTTATAAATGATTTGTAAGAATTTTCACCCCTAACCTCCAATTTTTTGGAAATTAACTAATTATTTTCTTACGACTCAAATAAAATTATTATAGCTGATCAATAATTAAATTTTAAAAAATAAAATGAGGACAAATATAATGGGGAAAAAGCACGAAAATTATGAAATTCTTAATTTAATAGGTTATGGTTTATCAAAGTTTAATCATGATTTTATAAAAGAATTTGGCTTTGAAACAAAAACGGCTTTTTATCAATATTGCATCAGTGTAGGAATTTGTAAAACTGTTGGTATTGTAAAAAATAGAATGGATTTATTTGATTATTTTTTTCCTGATAATGGACGCAAAGGATGGTGGCAAAAAGGAGATGCTTACATTCATAGAAAAATTCAAATAGATTCTTTATTTGGTGATGCTGACGTTATTTCTTATGCAAATATTATCAAACTTTATTTAAAAGAAAATTTTAAAATTCAAGATTTATCTTTAAAAGAGAATCCTTTAATCAAATCTAAATTTAAACAACTTCAAATGACTGGTTTAGAAGCTGAATTATACTTTTTAAATAATTTTAAATCCCTTGATTTATTTCGAGAAGGAAAAATTGAAGATGCAAGACTTTATGGAGATGGTTATGATTTTCAAATCAATGTAAATAATAATTTTTTTTTAATTGAAGTAAAAGGAATTAGAGAGAAAAAAGGGAAGTTTAGATTAACCGAAAATGAGTATCAAAAAGTGAAAGAATATCAAAATCAATATATTTTAAGTGCTATTTTAAATTTGAATGAAATTCCTATTATTAAACTAATTGAAAACCATATTCATAATTTAGATTTTAAAAAAGTATCTGTTCAACAAAAAATCAAAGTTGAATATCATTTATGTAATCCAATATTTATTGAAACATTTTAGAAACTATTTTTTATATTTATTTTAATTACTTTTATAATAAAATACACAATCATCAATTATGATTCATCTTAGGGGTGTTTATACAAAAGAAAGATTGTAAAATTATATACTAATTGAAAAAATACTCAAGACGCAAGAAAACCATCAGAAAAGAGGTTATAAATTGGATATACAAATTTTAAGGAGATATTACCGTTGGCTAAAGAAAGATTAGACGTATTATTGACACAAAAACAATTGTGCGACACAAGAGCGATGGCACAAAAACTGATTAGGGCTGGAAAAGTAAGGGTAAAACAACATATTATTGATAAACCGGGTACATTAATTGATATTGAAAGTTTCATTGAAGTAGAAGCAAAACCGCCTTTTGTCTCTAGGGGAGGAGAAAAATTAGTTAAAGCCTTAGAGGAATTTAACATAAATATACAAGGGAGAATTTGCCTTGATGGTGGCATTTCTACAGGGGGATTTACCGATTGTCTTTTTCAAAAAGGAGCAAAAAAAGTTTATGGTGTAGATGTAGGATATGGGCAAGTAGCTTGGAATATAAGACAAGATGAGCGTTTAGTATTATTTGAAAGGACTAATTTTCGCAATCTTACCGTAGAAAAACTTTATCAAAACGAGGAAAAAGCAGATTTAGCCGTTATGGATTTATCTTTTATCTCTTTAACCAAAGTTTTAGGCAAATTATGGGATTTTTTAGCATCACCGAAAGATATTATCTTATTAGTTAAGCCTCAGTTTGAAGTAGGTAAAGATAAAGTCGGTAAAAATGGCGTGGTGAGAGATTCTCGTTTACAAGCAGAAGCTATTTACCAAGTTTTAACAGAAGGAATTAAATTAGGTTGGCAATATCAAAGTTTAACATGGTCTCCCATCACTGGTCCTGCGGGAAATATTGAGTTTTTATTATGGCTAAATGAAGATAAAGGAAATAATCCTCCGACTCTTGAAATGATCGAAGAATTGACCAGTAATAGCCAAAAACAGTTAAAAATAAGCAATTAATTATTATTTACTTAATTCATAACCGTTTCTTTAGAAATATCTTTACTGGTTATAGGTTGACTCTTCGGTTTTTGGGATTGTCCCGAAGCATTGGAAGATAAAGATTGATCTAAAGTAATTTTGATTTTAGGACCAGAACTAGCTAAACGGATGATCATACCATCTTTAACCAATACTTTATTAATTTTTTTACCATTAATAAATGTACCATTAGAACCTAAATTAATTAACGCCCAATCATCCCCTCGTGGTCTAATTTCAAGATGATGACGAGATACTACTGCACTATAAAGAACTACCTCATTGTCATTAGCTCTTCCAATTCTAATTACTGAATTTGGCTCAAAATTCCATTTTTGAACTGCAATTGATTTGAGAGGATGTAAAAGAGTTAAGGTAATCACCGACGTTTCATCTGAGTAAAGATTATTTCTTTTGTTATAAGTCAAATAGAAGGTTTTTAACAAGTTTGACTCGATACACTCTCATATTTTACATGATTTAGTTCATAGTTGATACTTCCTAATCATTTAGGATCAATTTAAACGCATTTAGGAAAAATTAATAGAGATCTATAATAATCCATAGGATGATTTTAAAATATCAAACTTTGATTAGTTTTAGCTGATGAAAAAATAATTGTTAATTGTTAACCATTAATTTTTATAATAGTCCTGCGTTAGATAATCCTAAAATAAAACCAGCTCCCAAAATATGACCAAAACTAAGGGTTGCTAATAATTCTGGTAAGCCAAATTTTTTCCATAAAGATGGTTTTTCTACAGGTAAATCAGGACCTATTCCTGCTTTTTGAATGGCAAATCGTCCGATAAAAACTGCTAATAAATTCGCTGTAATCATTATTATTGCTACATTAAGATTCCATTCTACCGTCTGAGGAATATTGGCTAAAAGATTATTTGATAGTAAAAGATTCATCGTGCTAATTTAATTTGATTTATGTTAACTATTTTTGTTATGTTAGTAGCTATGGTGCTTTTTTGTTGATTCTCTTAAAGATTATTAATCATTTTTATTCCTGAAGTTTGACTTATTTTTTATTATGCGCGTCAAAATATGTGGTATTACTACCTTAGAACAAGGTTTAGCCATTATTAATTTAGGAGCTGACACTCTTGGCTTTATCTGTGTTACACAATCTCCTCGATATGTTAATAATGAAATCATCAAAAATATTATTCTACAATTACCGAAAGAAATAAGTAAGATAGGTGTATTTGTAAATGAGAATATCGAAAATATTATTAAAACTGTGCAAGAAACAGGATTAACAGGAATACAGTTACATGGAGAAGAAAATCCAGCTATTTGCGCTCAATTAAGAGAATTTTTGCCAGATATTGAAGTTATTAAAGCCTTTCGTTATCAAAATTCAGAGTCTCTAGCTTTATTAGAAAGTTACATCCCCGTCATTGATACAATTTTATTAGACGCTTATGAGGAAGGTATTTACGGTGGTACAGGAAAGACTTTTAACTGGTTACATTTAGCAGATTTTCGCCCTTCTCGCCCTTGGTTATTAGCAGGAGGCATTAATCCTGATAATGTTTTAAGTGCTTTAGAAAATTTAAAATGTGATGGTATTGATGTATCTAGTGGTGTCGAAATCAGCGCAGGAAATAAAGATTTAGAAAAAGTTAAACAATTATTTCAACAGTTAAATAGCGTTAAAAACGAACTTTATTCTTCAAATTGACCAAAAAATGAGCATATTTAAGGTAATTTTTGCCTAATCCACGCCTTTCTAAACCATAGGGAATATTAGCTTCATCAAGAATCCACTGAGCATAAGTATTACTATTAGGACCTGGGTAATAACGATAAACATAATTATAAGGATATTGTGAAGAACTTTCCCGAATAATTTTGGTTAAAATTTCTGCCTCTTTTCCTTGCCACTGAGTTTCTCGCCAACTATGGCCGTTACCTACTCCTTGAGTAATAGTCATGAGATTTTGATGTAAATGTCCCCAACTTGACATGACTAAATCTTTACTTTGCCAAATTTCCCAACGTTCACTATAACTTTTTTCGTGAATCACAAACCAATAATGTACTGCAATTAAACCCAAATAAGGAATTTTTGCAGCCCTTAAATCAACTTTTAAGTTCATAAAAAGGTAGAGAATAATGTAGAATAAAACCCGTACTTATTTTTTAAGATAAGTTCTCGTCGTCATTGTAATAGATTTAGACTCGTGAGGAGTAATGTTTAACCTGATAACCGCAGTAACTCGATTAACAAAAAAATCATTAAATCCTAAAAATCTCTCTTTTTCATCGGGTTTGCTGATAAGTATCTTAACTGTTATTATCACTAATAGTTTAATCCTTGTCAAACCGAAATTAGTACAAGGGCAAACTATTCCTGTAACGGCATCTTGGCGACAAGCGTCTTTTCCTGTGGAGAATTTTCAGGCTTATACTTCTGGTTTTGGTTATAGAGTTCATCCCGTTACTGGTAGCAGACAATTTCATCAAGGTTTAGATTTAGCTGCCCCTTTAGGTAGTTATGTTCGTAGTTGGTGGAGTGGGCAAGTCGTAGGACTTTCAGATCATACAGCTTGTGGTACAATGATTAAAATTCAATCAGGAAATTGGACTCATATCTATTGTCACTTAATGGGAACGGTAGAAAATACAGATAGAGGAACAGTTTTAGTGGATCGTAGTGGTGGAGTTGTATTGTGGCAAGGACAAAATGTCCCAGCCGGTGCGAGAATTGGAAGAGTAGGGATGACAGGAAGAACTACAGGGCCTCACTTACACTGGGGTTTAATGTATAACGGTAATTATGTTAATCCTGCTGATGTGTTACGTCAAATGTTCGCCCAAAAAATTTAGAAGGTTAAAAATAAAATAACGAATATTTAGCAATTACTAATATAAAAAATATTTTCTCTATTAATCATTAGATAAAAGCTCAAAAAAACTATCCTCTAAATCATAACCAAAAATTTGTGTCATAGCTTTAAGTCGAGAATTGCCCTTGAGATTTTGCTGTTTTAACCAAGTATAAAGGATAAAAGTTTTTCCCATAATAAAAATATCAAGAGCTTCCGAATTATATTGTATTCCTTCCGTACGATTAAAACTGTGAGGCACAAGCATCGCCGTATATCTAGCTAATTCCCCATCACGCCAATTTAGACAAAAAGGCAACCAAGGATAACGACTATCTAAGGCTATAAACCAAAGTCTTATTTCTGGTATTTCTGATAATTCACGAGGATCATTTTCTTCTTGAGGATAATCAATATTAAATACTATTTGTTGTTCTAATGTTAAAATTTCTTGACGTTTTTCTAAGTCTTTAATAACTATTTCTACGGGGGATAAATCTAGTTGATTAATGTGATTTGCGTTAATTTTAATATCAATAGTCATAATAATTCGGGGTTGCTGAAAAAGTGCTTTGGTGAGGTTAAAAGATAAAAAATGAGAAATTATTATTGATGATTAATTCCAAGCTGGATGAGAAAATAAAGCATCAATAACTCTAACACCACGCAATTGATTTGATAAGGGTAAATGTCCTGTTGGTGCGCTTAAATCCCAGATAAATTCTTGAGGATATTTTGTCCATTTATTCCCCGCTTTCCATTGTAATTTTTCCCATAATTGTGGATAGTTTTTTCCTAAAGATAACCACATTTGACGCTGAATTTTATAACCAAATTTTCCTTCGGAATATACCTGCCAAAGTACATCTATTAATTGTAAATCAGCTATGGAAATTTTCTCAATTTCGGTGAAATAAACCCACTTTCTTTCTATGGCTGTTTTTCCGACTAATTCGCATAATTTTACTCTGGTTAATGCGTCTGCTTCTTGATATTTTTGATTAATTAGTAATTGTTGTAAATCGTTAAAATCAACATTTTTTTCTGAAGTTAATTTAACTATGCCTTTAGGAAAATATAGATTAATAAATTTTTTATTTTCTTCTTTATTGTCTTGTTTTAATAATTGATAAATTTTTCCATTAATAGGATTAAGTTGATCTTTATTATTGAATAAAAACTCTCTTAAAAATTGGTAGCCATCATCTCCTTGATTTATAAATTCGTTGATAAGGGATAATTTATTTTTATCTGAGGTTTGATTAAATTTTTCTTTTAATATGTCTAAATCACTCATTATTGATTAATTTTAAAGTTATTTATTATAGTATTTATATGATATAATTTAGTTTAATAATTTTATATAAACTTGTTATATTTTAGCTTAATTATCAGGTTTATAGGGAAAAGTTAACCAAATAAACATAAGTCAATAAAATAGCAATTATTGCTCCCATAAGAGTATTTAAAACATTAACTATTTCATTAGTTAACCAGTTAAATTTAGTTTGTAAAGTTGCTCCAATTAAACTCTCTAAATTAGTAGCGATAAAGGCAGATATTAAACAAATAATTATCCCCATACCATCAATCATGTTGATACCATAACCTAACAAAGCAATGGCAATACTAGCAATAATACCAGCAATAGTACCTTCAACACTGATTGCCCCTTCAGTGCCTCTAGGTACTGGTTTAAGAGTGGTAATCAAAAAAGTGTTTTTACCGTAGGCTTTTCCGATTTCACTAGCACAAGTATCAGATAATTTGGTGGCAAAACTAGCGACATAACCGATAACAAAAAAATGTTGCCAAGAAAGAGGAGCAAAAACATAACCTAAAGCGCATATTGTGGCAATTAAGGCACTTCCCCAAACATTTTCAGGGCCTCGAACCCCTGAGCGTTTTTCGGCTATGCCTTCGGCTTCCTTCTGCTTAATACCTACTTTAGTAATTCCTGAGCCTACTAAAAAATAAAACATCACTACCAAATAACCTTGCCACTGAAAACAACCCCAAACAATCACTCCTAAAACCCAAGCATTTAGATAACCCATAATGGTTAATAATTTTTTGGGAGAAATTAAGGCGATAATGATGAGAAAAGTATTTAAAATAGTGGCAATTAACCAAGAATTAGACCAATCAAAGTTAAGATTTATCATAGTTATTTGGTAAGTTTTAAAGATGCTTTTTTTGATAAATTTGTGATTAAACAGCCACAGGTTGAGATAAATAACCTAGTTTTTCTAAACCTTGTAATACTTTATTTACGCTTTCATCTAATTCCTCTAAGTCAGTGCGACACTCAATTTCAGGGTTAGTAGGTGGTTCGTAAGGATCACTAATACCTGTAAACAGTTTAATTTCACCACTACGCGCTTTTTTATATAAACCTTTAACATCTCTACCTTCACAAACAGATAAAGGAGCGTTAACAAAAACTTCAACAAAGTTACCGATTTTTTCTCTAACTTCTTCTCTAATAGCACGATAAGGAGAAATAGCAGATACAATAACCATAACACCGTTACGAGTCAGAAGATTAGAAACAAATCCAATACGGCGGATATTTTCGTCTCTGTCTTCTTTGCTGAAGCCTAATCCTTTCGTTAAGTTTGTGCGTACTATATCACCGTCTAAGACTTCTAATTTATAGCCTTTTTCTCTTAATTTTATCTCTACTTGTTCACTGATAGTGGTTTTTCCAGCACCGCTTAAGCCAGTAAACCAAATAGTTACGCCTTTTTGTTCCATGATCTTGATTATATTGATTAATTATAGGACGTTATATCCCTAAAGTATTTTACAAGGGCTGGTAACAGTTAACAAAAAACTAGCTAATTTTCCTTTATCTTAATGATTCTGAAGAGATTTTGAAAAATCTTTTTTAGAGAAGTTTATTCGATGAAGGAAAGATTATGATGCCGTTACTAAAACTTGATTTTCAGTTTTGCCTTTTTTACTGGTTTTTTCTCTCAATGCTACTAACAATGAGTCAACATTTGCCTTAGCATCGCCGAAAAGCATTTTGGTATTTTCTTTGTAGAATAAGGGATTATCGACTCCTGCGTAACCAGTAGCTAAACTACGTTTCATTACAATAGAGTTTTGGGCTTTCCAGACTTCTAAGACAGGCATACCTGCAATAGGGCTATTTGGATCTTCTAATGCGCTAGGATTAACAGTATCATTAGCACCGATAACTAACACTACGTCTGTATCGGGAAAATCTTCGTTAATTTCATCCATTTCTAACACGATGTCATAAGGCACGTTAGCTTCTGCTAATAAAACATTCATGTGACCGGGTAAGCGCCCTGCGACAGGATGAATCCCAAAACGCACATTAACTTTACGACTTTTTAAAATTTTGGTAATTTCAGAAACGCCATGTTGAGCCTGAGCGACAGCCATACCATAACCGGGGGTGATTATCACACTTTTAGCATCAATTAATAAATCGGCAACTTCGTCAATATTCGTTGCAACGACTTCCCCAATTTCTTTGGTGATGGATGAGGTAGTGGTTTTTTTGCTTCCTTCGCCAAAACCGCCTAAAATTACGCTGATAAAAGAGCGATTCATGGCTTTACACATAATATAACTCAAGATAGCACCACTACTACCTACTAACGCACCAGTAATAATTAACAAGTCATTACTTAACATGAAACCTGCTGCGGCTGCCGCCCAACCTGAGTAACTGTTTAACATGGAGATAACCACAGGCATATCAGCGCCACCGATAGCGGCAACTAGATGAATACCTAATAAACAAGCAATACCCGTCATGATGAGTAAAGGTTGTAAGCCAGATTCGGTGTTAAGAAAGTCATAACCGAAATAAATAATTGCGCCTAACATCCCTAAGTTGAGAAAATGTCTAGCAGGTAACATGAGGGATTTTGAACTAATGATAGCGCGTAGTTTACCAAAAGCCACTATCGAACCCGTAAAAGTAACTGCGCCAATGAAGACACCGATATAAATTTCGATTTGATGGATAAATTCTTCTGCACCAATTAAGCCAGATTCGGGTTGTAAATAGTTACTGACTCCCACCAAAACGGCGGCTAAACCAACAAAACTATGTAAGATTGCCACTAATTCTGGCATGGATGTCATAGCGACTCGACTAGCTAAAATTGCACCAATAATCACGGCAGGAATAATAGCAGTAATTAGGGTTGCATAATTTGTTACATTGGCACTAAAAGCTGTAGCTATAAATGCGATCGCCATGCCTGAAATACCGTAAATATTGCCTTTTGTGGCGGTTTCTTGGTTAGATAAACCAGCGAGACTGAGAATAAATAAGGCACTAGCGGCGATGTAGGCAACTGTTACGAGGTTACTTGTCATAAATATTTAATAAAGTAGTTTTAGTAATTGACAATAGAGAATTAATAATGCTCTAATAATAGGTTATTCAATTTATGGGTGTTTAATTGTTAAGAATCTTTTTAAGATATATTTTTTTATTGATTTTTATTGATTGTCAAACATCATAATAAATGTAAATCTTTTTTGATATTGTCTAATTGATCATTAATTTTTATAATGGAATTTTTATTATTTTACTCTAATTTCATCTTAAATTGTCTAACTTAAATATTGATTGTTAATTATCCAATTAGTACTTCTCTTCTAAACATTTTAAGCATTCTTTGAGTAACGAGAAAACCACCTGAAATATTAATTGTGCCGACTAAAATTGCGATCGCACAGCTTTAAATTCAATATTTTGAATAGAAATTTTATTCTGAAAAAGGAACAATAAGTTCTAAAATATTAACTAATTCTGGAATTTAATTGTTAACAACACTCTAAATTAAAAGAAGATTAATTCCATCATCATCATGAACTAATTTATTTCTCATACTGATAATTTGTTTATAAGGAATTTGGGGATATTTTTGATAAAATTATGCTGAAATTCGTCTTATCCCTTCACCTAAAACAGAAATTTCATACATAACTGCAGCTTGAGTTTTTAAATCTTGAATAAAATCTTCTTCTTTTATATCTTCAGATATTTCTAAACGACTGTCAATTTTTTGTTTTAGATTCTCTAATTTATAATTAGTTATCATTAATAAAAATTATTTTATTTCAATTACATTTTAAAATCTTTAACTTAAATATTAATTGTTAATTGTCCAATTATTAACTTATTTTCTAAACATTTTAAGCATTCTTTGAGTAACGAGAAAACCACCTGAAATATTAATTGTGCCGACTAAAATTGCGATCGCACCTAATATACTTGTAGCTGAACCTGATTCACCAGAAATCTGCAACATTCCACCGATAATAATAATGCCACTGATAGCATTAGTTACACTCATTAACGGCGTATGTAAAGCTGGGGAAACATTCCAGATAACTTGCCAACCGACAAAAACTGCAAGAATAAAGACAGTAAAGTGAGATAAGAAAGATTCAGGTGCACCCCATCCCACAGCAATCAACGCTAAAATCGCTAAAATTGCCCATAATAAACTACTATTGCTTTTTTTCTCCTTTTTACTCTCAAAAGTAACGATTTTTGCCTCTGATTTAACCGTAGTTGTGGGGGAAGGTTGAGCAATTTTTGGCGGTGGGAAAGTCACATCTCCTTCATAAGTTACTAATGCACCTCTAATTACTTCATCCTCAAGATTAACGGTAAAGTTATCATTACCTCCCATATCCTTGAGTAGATGCCATAAATTTGTGCCGTAAAGTTGACTAGATTGACTTGCCATGCGACTAGGTAAATCCGTTAAGCCGATAATTGTCACTCCGTTATATTGATAAATTTCGTTAGGTTTTGTAACCTCACAGTTACCACCTTGCTCGGCGGCTAAATCAACAATAACACTACCTTGACGCATACTACGCACCATTGCTTCGGTGATGAGTTTGGGGGCTGGTTTACCCGGAATTAAGGCAGTAGTGATAATAATATCGACTTCTTGGGCTTGTTGGGCAAATAAAGCCATTTCCGCATCGATAAATTCCTTACTCATAGTTTTAGCATAACCGCCCTCTCCTGAGCCATCTTCAGCAAATTCTAACTCTAAAAATTCACCGCCTAAACTCTCAATTTGCTCTTTGACTACCAGTCTAGTATCAAATGCCCTTACTATAGCACCTAAACTTTTGGCAGTGCCAATGGCTGATAATCCAGCAACTCCTGCACCAATTACCATTACTTTTGCAGGAGGCACTTTTCCTGCGGCGGTAATTTGCCCTGTAAAAAATCTACCAAAGTTATTAGCAGCTTCAATTACAGCCCGATAACCTGCTATATTTGCCATACTGGATAAAGCATCTAATTTTTGCGCCCGACTGATTCTAGGCACAGCATCCATAGCGAATACCGTTGCTTTTTTCTGTGATAATTCTGTTAATAATTGAGGATTTTGAGCAGGATAAATAAAGCTAATTAAAGTTTTATTATTATCTAATAAGTTTACTTCTTCTTCTTGAGGGGGACGCACTTTTAAGATAATATCAGCTTCTTGCCACAATTGTTCTCTATTATCAATAATTTTACACCCAATTTCTTCATAGGAAAGATCACTAAAACTGGCTTTTTCTCCTGCATTCGTCTCAACTAAGACAACAAAACCAAGTTTTTGTAATTTAGTCGCTGTGTCTGGAGTAGCAGAAACTCGACATTCCTTAGGATAAATTTCTCTAGGAATACCTATTTTTAAAGCTATTTTTTGAGAATCAATTGTTTTATCATCTGTCATAATTCTTTTATTTTTACTCTTATTGTTGTCATCGTAAAATGATTATAAAATTTTGGTGCTTAATTTAAACTTCTTTTACTAATTGAGCTTTTATTTTTTACAATTCTTTACTTATTTCTAGTTATTTACTTTAAAAACTAGCTATGGCATTTAACCAAAATCTTAAATTATTCTTAATTTTTCTTCATCATGATAATTATTAAAAAATTCCTTAAAAAAATTTTAAATCTGTTTATTCATTAATTTTATGTTATCTTTACTTTTTACTTTATCTTGGTCATAGTTTAAATCATGAAATTATTTAAAAAATATCCTCTCATTATCACCGTTAGTTTTCTTCTCCTTAGTTGTGGTTTTCAACCCTCTTCTGTTTCTAGTAATGATGAAAATATCTCCTCAGAAATTACTCCCATTGATAATACTTCTCTTGCCCAAAATCTTCCCATCGGTGCTAAATTAATAATTGATGATCAAGAAATTGAGTTAGAAATCGCTGAAACTCCTCAGCAACAAAGCATTGGTTTAATGTATAGAGATGTAATTCCTCCTAATCGTGGAATGTTATTTCCTTTCAATCCCCCTCAAACCGTTAGTTTTTGGATGAAAAATGTTTCTATTCCCCTTGACATGATTTTTATTTCTGAAAACGTAGTTAAACATATTACTACCGCCCCACCATGTAAAGTTGAACCTTGTCAACTCTATAATTCTAATGTACCAATTGATCAAGTTATTGAGTTAGCTAGTGGTAGAGCAAATGAACTAAATATCAAAGTTGGCGATCGCATAAAACTCGAAATACTAGAGAGTAAAAAAAATAATTAAAATTAATTAACCAAATTTTAATGAATAGGGTTATAATGCTTTATCTAAATAATAAAAGAAAAAAGCTATTTGAATTGCAATAATCTGTTCAAGGAAAAACTAATTTTGCAACTTGTTAAGATTTATCAATAAATTCCGATGCAATAAAAGCATAAGTGAACTGTTAATTATAGATAAGTAAGATAAATTTACGTTATAAAAAACAGCACGAAAAATCTATTATATATTTACTTATCATATCAAATACAATATTACATTAGTAAAAATAGATACATTTATTATATGTATTTTTGGGAAAAATTTTCTCATAACTATAAATTAGAGAAAGAAAAATTGTCATATTTGTATCTTTTTTTTTATAATTCTCTCAAATTTAAGTCTCATTTTATTATCAATTTTAAAAACTTTTTAAACAACATTTTAAATTAAAAATTAATTTTATGCCTAGTATAACTTATCATCGTTTTATAAAATTTTTGCAAGAAGAAATCAATCTACCGCAAGATTCCATAGCTATTGCTCAACGTTCTGTAGATCAAAATTTAGGTTTAATTCCTATGGTATTATGGCAATATGGACTGATAAACTTAGAACAATTGGACAGAATTTATGATTGGTTAGAAACCTATTAAAACATAGTTTATTATTGTTTTTTAAGATAATTTTTATCAAAATAAAATAATCAAAGAAAAATTGTCCAGTAACGTTAGTAACTATAATCAAAACATTAATTACTTTCTGCCCTTAATGACTAATACTAAGTAATTCTGAGAAATTAACCTAAAAATTCTTAACATAAGTTAACATAGAATTTAACAATAGTAAAAAAAGTTCAAAACTCAAACTAATAAGAGTAACTGATAAAATAATCTTAAATATATTAGGAGACTATCCACTTGTGAGTAAGAATAATAAAAAATGGCGTAATGTCGGACTCTATGCAATTTTAGCTGTAGTTGTGGTTGCTTTAGGAACGGTATTTTTAGATCGCCCTCAAACCAATCAACTAAGCTGGAAATATAGTCAGTTTATTGACGAAATTCAAGGAAACAAAGTTGAAAGAGTTAATTTGAGTGCAGATCGTAGCGTAGCAGTAGCAACAGCTAGAGATGGACAAAGATACTTAGTTAACTTGCCCAATGATCCTCAATTAATTGATATTTTATCCAATAACAATGTAGATATTTCTGTATTACCTCAGAGCGAAGAAAGTTTCTGGTTTAGAGCCTTAAGTAGTTTATTTTTCCCCATTTTATTGTTAGTCGGATTGTTTTTCTTACTCCGTCGTGCTTCTAGCGGGCCTGGCTCTCAAGCGATGAATTTTGGTAAATCTAAAGCTAGAGTACAAATGGAGCCTCAAACTCAAGTTACTTTCGGGGATGTAGCAGGAATTGAACAAGCAAAATTAGAATTAACCGAAGTTGTTGACTTTCTTAAAAATGGTGAACGTTTTACTGCCATTGGTGCAAAAATTCCCAAAGGTGTATTATTAGTCGGCCCTCCTGGTACTGGTAAAACCCTTTTAGCCAAAGCCGTTGCAGGGGAAGCAGGTGTTCCTTTTTTCAGCATTTCTGGTTCAGAATTTGTAGAAATGTTTGTTGGTGTTGGTGCTTCTCGTGTTCGTGATTTATTTGAACAAGCTAAACAAAACGCTCCTTGTATCGTATTTATCGATGAAATCGACGCAGTAGGTCGTCAACGGGGTGCAGGTTTAGGCGGTGGTAACGATGAACGGGAACAAACCCTCAACCAATTATTAACAGAAATGGATGGTTTTGAAGGTAACACTGGCATTATTATCGTCGCTGCTACTAACCGCCCTGATGTCCTTGATTCGGCTTTATTACGTCCCGGACGTTTTGATCGCCAAGTAGTAGTAGATCGCCCTGATTTTGCTGGACGTGCTGAAATTCTTAATGTTCATGCCCGTGGTAAAACTTTAGGTGCTGATGTGGAATTAGAAAAAATCGCCCGTCGTACTCCCGGATTCACTGGTGCAGATTTATCTAACCTTCTCAATGAAGCCGCTATTTTAGCCGCTCGTCGTAACTTAACTGAAATTTCTATGGACGAAATTAACGACGCAATTGATCGCATTTTAGCAGGTCCTGAGAAGAAAAATCGAGTCATGAGCCAAAAACGCAAAGAATTAGTAGCTTATCACGAAGCAGGACACGCTTTAGTAGGTGCTTTGATGCCCGACTATGATCCTGTTCAAAAAATCAGTATTATCCCCCGTGGACGAGCAGGAGGCTTAACTTGGTTTACTCCTAGTGAAGATCGCATGGAATCTGGTTTGTATTCTCGTTCTTACTTACAAAATCAGATGGCTGTAGCTTTAGGCGGACGTATCGCTGAAGAAATAATCTTCGGTGAAGAAGAAGTAACCACTGGTGCATCTAACGATTTACAACAAGTAGCAAGAGTCGCCCGTCAAATGATTACTCGTTTCGGCATGAGCGATCGCCTTGGTCCTGTAGCATTAGGTCGTCAAAATGGTAACGTATTTATGGGACGTGATATAGCATCAGATCGAGATTTTTCTGATTCTACCGCTTCGGCTATTGATGATGAAGTGAAAAAATTAGTAGATCAAGCGTATCAAAGAGCAAAACAAGTATTAGTGGAAAATCGTACAATTTTGGATAAGTTAGCTGATATGTTGATTGAAAAAGAAACTGTTGACGCTGATGAGTTACAAGATATTCTTAACAATAGCGAAATAAAAATGGCAGCTATTGCATAAACCTAGCCCCTAAATCCCCAATTCTGGGGACTTTTTTTTACTAATTTTGAAAATTTACTTATTTATTACTATTATATAAACTAATTCTCTGGGGTTATAACTTCATTAAGTTTACCTAAAAAATAGTCCTCTTTATATTTAAGATTACGAGAAATTTCTAAGGCTTTTTGAAAAGATTTAATAGCTGAAGAAGAATCTTGTTTTTGACGATAAATTATACCCATAGAATCATAACTATTCATTAAACCATAAAGATTATAAGAAAGTTGTTGCACTTTAATTAATTCTTGATAAATAGCCAAAGCTGAATCTAATTGCTCATATTCTTGATATAGTTTCGCTAATTTTTGTAAAGCATCTCCTGCTACGGCATATTGTTTTAATTCCCATGCCATATTAAAGGCTTCTTGATAAGATTTTGTTGCTTCTTCAGGTTTTTTCAAAGTTTTATAATCATCACCGATGGCAATTTTTAAAATAGATAAAGCTAATAAATTTTGATTTTTGAGATAATTTTGGGCTAATTCTTGTTTATATTTAAGAGCATTTTCTGGTTGAATAATGGCACTATTAATTTCTGCTAATTTTCGTAAATAAATTCCTTCTGCTAAATAGTCTTGATTGATTCTGGCTATAGTTAATAACTCTTCATAAATCGGTTGAGCACGATAATAATCAAACTTAGCAAAATAGAATTGTCCTAGTTTATCTAAACTGATTTTTATTTTATCAGGCTCATTATTTAAACGAGCTAATTCTAAATTTTTTTGATTGATAGTAATAGATTTATCTAAATTATGTAATCCTTCATAGGCATCTATAAATAATGGTAAAAGCTCAGAATTTATCTCCTTATTATTCGTAGATTTAGCCTCAACAATTAATAATCTGTCTGTTAAAAAAGTAATATCTTCATTGCGACTTTTTTCCCAAGCAATTTTACCAACTTTACTAATCATTTTCACTTCAGAATCTACTCCTAAAGCTCTACTTAAATTAATGGCTCGATACCATAAACCAAAAGCTAAATCAACATTACCAGCTACTAATTCACTATCGGCTAAAGTATCTAATTCCGTTATTTTTTCTTGGATTCTTTTTCTTTCTAATTTTGTTAAATCTCGATTTATTTTAGGCAATAATTCATCTTCAAAATTAACTAAAAGAGGATTAACTTTTTCTGGAATTTGAGCAAAAGTTATTTGCGGTGGAAAACTAATTATTAATAACAGAGAAAAAAAACAATTATTGACAATTTTGTTAGTAAATAAATTCATAAAATTACAAGCTATTGTTGACGATAAACCCTTTATGTTCAATAACATTAGACTTCTTGCAGAAGTGGAGTAATGAGTAATAAGTAATGAGTAATGAGTAATGAGTGAAGAAATTAACGTTTTCCATCCCAATTAATTTTACTTTTTATTTTGCAAGAGGTCTATTCAGAAAAATCTGATTAGACTTAAGTATTTTAACTTTAACGAAAAGTGAGTTTTATAAATACAAGGGAATAATAATGATAAGATAACTATTGCGATGTATAACCATTAAATAAAATTATCGCAAAAGATAAGGTAAATCATATATTTAATTAAGATGGCAAAAGTTTTAGTATCAGACTCCGTAGATGAAGCAGGAATTAAAATTCTTTCTCAAGTGGCTCAAGTAGATATAAAAACAGGATTATCTCCCTCTGAGTTAGCTGGAATTATTGGTGAATACGATGCTTTAATGATTCGTTCTGGTACTCAGGTAACACAGGAAGTAATTGAAGCTGCTAATCAATTGAAAATTATTGGCCGTGCTGGGGTGGGGGTTGATAACGTAGATGTACCTAGTGCTACCCGTAAAGGTATTGTCGTAGTTAATTCCCCTGAAGGAAATACCATCGCTGCCGCCGAACACGCTTTAGCAATGATGCTTTCTCTTTCTCGTCATATTCCAGATGCTAACGAATCGGTAAAAGCGAAAAAATGGGATCGTAAAAATTTCATGGGTACAGAAGTTTACAAAAAAACTTTAGGTGTCGTTGGTTTAGGAAAAATTGGCTCTCATGTCGCTAAAGCAGCAAAAGCCATGGGAATGAAAATTTTAGCTTATGATCCTTTTATCTCCCAAGAAAGAGCGAATCAATTAGGTTGCACTTTAGCAGATTTAAACACCATTTTTACTGAATCTGACTATATTACTCTTCATGTACCCAAAACTAAAGAAACCACTAACCTCATTAATGCTACTGCTTTAGCCAAAATGAAGCCTAGTACCCGCATTATTAACTGTTCTCGTGGCGGTATTATTGATGAAGATGCTCTCTATGAAGCATTAGTTAATGGACAAATTGCAGGGGCTGCTTTAGATGTATTTGCCTCTGAACCTTTAGGAGAATCTAGGTTAAGAGAGTTAGGTAGTAATGTGATTTTAACTCCTCATTTGGGTGCTTCTACGGCGGAAGCTCAAGTTAATGTTGCCATTGATGTAGCAGAACAAATTAGAGATGTAATTTTAGGATTACCTGCTCGTAGTGCCGTTAACATCCCTGGATTAAACCCCGATGTGATGGAAAAACTCCGTCCTTATATGCGTCTTGCGGAAACTTTAGGTAATTTAGTGGGACAATTAGCAGGAGATAGAATCGAAAGTTTTACGGTCAAGTTACAAGGTGATTTAGCTGATAATAATAGTCAACCCTTAGTGGTTGGGGCGATTAAAGGTTTACTCTCTAACGCTTTAAGAGAAAGAGTTAATTATGTTAATGCCGCTATTGAAGCAAAAGAAAGAGGCATTCATGTGATTGACAGTCGAGATGCTACAATCAAAGACTATAGTAATTCTATCTATTTAGAAGCTACGGGTACAAAAGGCACTCATTCGGTTCGAGGTGCGTTACTTAATGATGGTGAAATTCGTATTACTAACTTAAATGATTTTCCTGTCAACGTTTTGCCTAATAACTATATGCTGTTTACTTTACATAGAGATATGCCAGGGATTATTGGCAGAATAGGCTCTTTATTAGGTAGTTTTAATGTAAATATTGCTAGTATGCAAGTGGGGCGTAAAATTGTTCGTGGTGATGCTGTCATGGTATTAACCATTGATGATCCTTTACCTGAAGGTATTTTAACGGAAATCATTAAAGTTTCTGGCGTTACCGATGCTTATACTGTAAGCCTTTAACAAAAATGGAGAAAGAAGTCCCACGCTCTATTTTTCGTTAAAAACCGCCCATGAAATGAGCGTGGGATGAATTTTGACAGTAAAATAACATCCGTAGGATTCTAAACAAAAATCAAAATCTCTGATAATGCACAAAGCAATAAAAGTACGACTATACCCCAATG
>Ga0210015_1000618_pt1 | contig 37125 bp, 37 predicted proteins | sample CryGeymeta201522_FD_185471 | JGI IMG/M metagenome (GOLD analysis project Ga0210015, IMG submission 185471) | Groundwater microbial communities from Crystal Geyser aquifers in Utah, USA - Crystal Geyser metaG 2015-22 (SPAdes) (version 2) | ecosystem: Environmental > Aquatic > Deep subsurface >...
CTACCACTAAATTGATTGGTAAACCTAGCCAAGAGGAAATGTAGTGGCAAACAATTTTGGCTAGCTATGCGCTAAATATGGGGGGTCTCAAAGTCGGGTTTTAAAATACATATCGATAGGAGGTGACAAATTCACTGAAAATTAGGATGACATTTTCGCTGGACAACAACATGCCGCGAATTGTCTCGTTGCTGTCAAGATTTAGTAGGTCAAAACCCTGGATGGTTAACATTGGCTATACCTCTTTTTCCTGCTTGTTAGATAAAACTTATCGCCAAAGTTTGCTCTGCGGAGAAATTTTTCTCAATTTTTTCTCAAAATACTTGCTTTTTGAGAAAAGTTTGTTACCTTATAGGGCTATGTCGCAATTTACTAATGTGGAAGAATAGGGTCGCTACAAAATCTCTATTAGCTACCACATTAGAATCTCCTTGGCCTAGACTTATGCCAATTATACCCCTGTGGCTGCACAAAGCTACTACTCGGACAAGCTCTTAGCTACCAGGTTTGCTAAGTCCATAACCTCAATTTCTACATCGGGACCTTTTTCTTCACCTCTATTCACCATGGCACACTTGAAGTGAATTTGGCATTTTGGGCAGCAGGTTATGAGAGTTTCTGCACCTGTGGCTTTCGCCTCAAGCAGTCGCCCAATTCTCATCTCATGGGAGTATAAATCGCAGTTAGTAAAAGGGCCTGTGCCACAACAAAGAGACCAGTCTCTATTCCGCTCCATCTCAAGGAACTCTATTCCTGGGATAGCTTCAAGCACTCTCCTCGGTGCATCGTAAATACCCAGATGCCTTCCCAATCTGCAAGGGTCTTGGTAGGTTACCTTCTTTTTAACTTCTCCCTCTTTAAATTTCAGTCCATATTTATCTATTCTCTCGGCTAAAAATTCAGAGATATGTTGTAATTCGCAACCTACCTCAAACCCATAATTCGGATAGTCTAGCTTAAAAGTCCGATAACCTTCAGGGCAGGAGAAGATAATCTTCTTCACCCCAGCTTCTTTTGTTAGTTTTGTATTATGTTCGGCCAACCTTTTAAAGGTTTCCACATCGCCCATCCAAAGCGCATCATGCCCACAACACTTCTCGTCCGATAGTATCACAGGCTCTATCCCTAAGTGATTAAGTATCTTCAAGCTTGCTTCCGTAATATCGAGGGTTCTTACTCCAAGATATTCAAAAAAGGGGGCCAAATAAGGGGAGCAGCCAACAAAAAATAAGATATCACTTTGGTCATAAGTTCGATACTGCTTGGTTAGCCATTCTAGCCTTTTTTGCTTATATGGGGACCTTGCCATAAGCCGGGTAACTGAGTGCAAAAAACCGCCATGGGCTAAATCCCCTTGCTCACCAGCATCAGATGCTAGTAACCTTGTCTTCTGTATAAAAGCGGGATAATCAACATCGCCGGGGCATCTAAGAGAGCAAGCATAGCAACTAAGGCAAGAGAAAAGCTTCTTATCATGAATGATTTCGTCCTCAAGGCCAACCAAAGCCTTTCCCACCATCCTAAAAGGGGAATAAGCAGGATCATGTTCTGCAATGGGACAAAGGCTTGTACACTTACCACAATCAAGACAACTGTAGGTTTTGGTTTCTTGAACAATATTTTCTAAAGTTAAAGCTGACTTTCCCTGTTTAGCTTCCTGGGATTCTTTAGACGGTTTAAAAGGCGAAGGACCCAATTTCTTAAGCTCTTCTACCATTTCCTCAATAGTTTGGGCAAATATTGATCCCTCAGAAGTAGCTATCCACTTAAGTTTCACCCTTTCTTCCTCGATCCCAAGAATATCGGTCACTCTTTTAAGCATCCTGAACTTTTCCTCTGCCTTTAAGTTTCCGGAAATGTAGTGACAGTCACCGGGATGACAACCGGCAACTAAGACACCGTCTGCTCCATTCTCAATCGCCCAAAGAACATGTTCCGGGGCTACCATCCCGCTACACATAACTCTTATAACTCGTACGTTAGGAGGATAATGAATACGGCTCGTGCCAGCTATATCTGCTGCGGCATAAGTGCACCAATTACAGGCAAACGCGATAATCCGAGGTTCAAATTCAGCCATTTTCTATCCCAGCTAGGGCTCTAACCATAGTGAATATCTCATCATGAGTGAAATGCTTGATTGACATGGCTCCGGTGGGACAAGCAACAGCGCAAGCACCGCAGCCTTTGCACAATGTCTCATTTACGGCGGATACCATCCTACCATTCTTTGACATTACTTTTGGAGCATTAAATTCACAAGTCTCCTCACATATCCCACAACCATGACATAAAATCTCATCTACATGGGCTATGGCAGCTTCAATTGTAACCTTGCCTCTATCTATTAGTTCCAGCGCTCCAGCGGCGGCAGCTCTTCCCTGAGCTACGGAATCTGGAATATCTTTAGGGAACTGGCAGCAACCGGCAACAAAAATCCCATCCATAGCTGTAGCTTGAGGTTCAAGCTTGGGATGACGCTCCAGGAAAAATCCTGTTGCCTTTTGAGTAATCGAGAATTTCCTAGCAATTTCAGCAGCATCAGAGCGAGGTACCATAGCAGGACATAAAATAACCATATCCACAGGGACGCGTAGTATGCTTCCTAAGAAGGTATCTTCAGCTGTCACGATTAATTTTCCTTTCTCCTCTTCGGTAATACCTTGCTTTACTTGAGCTACCTTCCCTCTTATGAAAGTGACCCCTTCCTCACCAACGCGCTCATAAAATTCCTCATAAGCATCCCCGGTGCAGCGCATATCAATGTACATTTCATATACAGCAGCATTTATCTTCTCCCTGAGATGATGGGCATGTTTGAGCGCATACATACAGCAGATCCTAGAGCAATATTCGCGGTAGTTTTTGTCACGGCTACCTACGCAATGAATAATAGCCACGCTCTCCGGTGTTCTTCCGTCTTTAAGCTGAATTTTCCCTTGGGTTGGTCCTGAGGCACAGGTCATTCTCTCAAATTCAAGTCCAGTTATGACGTTATCATATTTCCCATAACCATATTGTGGTATCTGATTGGAATCAAGAAGATCGTAACCAGTGGCCAAAATAATTGCGCCTACTTCCAACTCGATGACCCGGTCAGTTTGATTAAAATCTATGGCATTTGCCTCACAGAACTTTATACAGGCTCCGCATTTCTTCCCTCCCGACTGAATGTAAACACAGCGGTCTTTGTCTATTGTTGCAACATTGGGGACGGCTTGGGCAAAGGGAATGTAAATAGCCCGCCTCGTCCCCAAACCTACCTCAAACTCACTTGGTACCTTCCAGGGGCATTTTTGCTCACAAACGCCACAGCCGATACATTTACTTTCATCTACATAACGTGCTTTTTCCCTCACCTTCACCTTGAAATTGCCTACCGATCCTGAGACTTCTTCTACCTCACTGTAAGCTAAAAGCTCAATATTAGGATGATGTCCCACTTCGGTCATCTTCGGGGTAAGAATACATTCAGAGCAATCTAGGGTAGGGAAAGTGGTATCTAATTGGATCATATGCCCGCCAATCGAAGGCTCTCTCTCCACCAAGTATACCTTGTGCCCACCATTAGCTATTTTCAAAGCTGCCTCTATTCCAGCAATTCCTGCGCCTACAACCAGGGTATTGGGATTAACCGGTGATTCCTTAATCTCCAGAGGCTCGTGGTAGTAAACACGCTTCACCGCAGCATGAACCAGATCCTTAGCTTTCTCTGTAGCTTGCTCTCTATTCGTGTGAACCCAGGAACAATGTTCTCTGATATTGGCATGCTCATATAAATAGGGATTCAGCGCAGCATCTTGACAAGCTTTACGGAATGTATGCTCATGCATCCTTGGTGAGCAGGAGGCAACAACAACTCGATTAAGTCCTAGTTCTTTAATATCATTTTTGATGAGATCCTGCCCTGGATCAGAGCACATATAACGATAGTCCCGAGAAATTACTACGTGGGGTAGAGTTTCAGCATATTTGGCTAATTCTTGCACATCCACTGTGCCGGCAATATTCAATCCACAATGACAGACATAAACTCCGATCCTTACCTTTTCCATTTCGTATCGCCGCTAAACTCGCTATATTATTGCCTTGTTAGTTTAAGGTTTGACAATGTCCGAAAGGGCATAAAAAAGAGACAGCTCAGGTGAAAATTTCATAGCTGTCTCTTGGCTCAATAAACAAAGGCTCTTAAAACAAACCCGTTAATCCGCTGACTTATCCATATACTCGTCTAATGTCCTGGGCTTTAGCAAGTCTCAACCTAGCGATTACAGCTCGGGAAATATTCTGCGACACGCGGTAACACATAGCAGGATTCTGGTCACAGAAATTCTGGAATTTGGTGGTATCAATAGCAACAACTTTAGCCCTTTCCACGACGACGGCCGTTGCTGTTCGCTGATATGGGAGCACCACCGTTGACCAGCCAAGAACATCGTCTTTCGAGGCAGTATAAACTGTCTTTTCTACCCCGTCTTCTTTAATCCGGACAGCTACTCTACCTGATTCAATGAAATAGATCCTCAGGGCATCGTCACTTTCTCTAAATAGGACAGTGCCTGGCTCACAAATCATCGTTTCACCAATGCTTAGTATCTTTCGTATTTCTTCGTCGCTCAGCCCATGGAATAAAGTAGCTATCCTTGCCTTTTCGCCATAAACAACCTGTTCTTCGGGAGCTTTCTCTTTTGCTGGCAGAGAGGGGCGAAGCGGCGGTAGTACACCCTTGCTGGCAACATTTTTCATTACCATAGGATCAGGATTGACCGGTCCACCACAGTCTGGACGATAACAAGTAACATCGGTAAAGCTGCACCTTAAGGAGCAACCGGGACAAGTATCTGGCGGTCTATTTGCTTCCCGAATGAAATATCCACATTCAAGACACTGCCACTTTGGCATTTTAACCTCCTTTTTTCATTGTTTAAGTTAAATACATTTTAACAATTATTCCCTGCTGAGTCAAATCACCGATCCTTTCCCCCGCCATGCAGTGGCCCCAGTTCCTTTATATCTGCGGTTAACTTATTGACGACATCGACGAAATCGTCAGCGCAGGACGCGCATACCCACTCAAGCTTTACCCTTCTCGGATCGATTCCCAAATAACTCAATAGTCTCCTGAGAATTGCCACTCTTTTCTTGGCTCTGTGATTACCATATTGGTAGTGACAATCTCCAATATGACAGCCGAGAATCAGCACTCCATCTGCTCCGTGCTGTAAGGCCTTAACCACGAACTCAGGTTCTACTGCACCACTGCACATCGTGCGGATAATGTGGACGTTGGGAGCACATTTTAGTCGTGAAACTCCCGCGAGATCAGCTCCAGCATAAGAGCACCAATTGCAGAGAAAGCCCACAATCCTTGGTTCGAAACTCATGCTAACACCCCCTCTATTTCCGCCATAATCTCGTCGGCGGTGAAATAGTTATGTGTGATGGCGCCACTGGGACAAGCAGCAGCGCAAGCACCACAGCCCTGGCACAGGACTTGATTAATCCGCGATACCTTGGTGCTGTCATCGAAGAAGATGGCACTATAGGGGCACAAACGGTTACAGATTTTGCATCCGGAGCATTTAGTTTCATCAATAAACGCTGTTATTGCTGGGACCTCCATCTTCCCTCGGACAATCATTGCCAGAGCCCGAGCCGCTGCTGCTGAAGCCTGGGCTACTGTGTCCGGAATATCTTTAGGACCCTGACAACAACCAACGATGAAGATACCTTCAGACATTGTTGCCACGGGATCAAGCTTGGGATGCCTTTCCAGGAAAAAGCCATCAGCGCTGCGCCCGAGATGGAAAAGTCGGGCTACTTCTCCGGCATCTTTACGAGGCTCGAGGGCAACACACAGGATAACCATATCAACGGGGACACGAAGCATCCTTCCTAGCAGGGTATCCTCAACAAGGACAATCAGTTTCCCCTTCTCCTCTTCGCTCACGGCTTGATCAGTAACTTTAGCTACCTTCCCCCGGATAAAATTGATATTCTCTTTCTGAATGCGCTCGTAGAACTCCTCATAACCTTTGCCGAAGCAGCGCATGTCAATATACATCTGATAGACGTCAGCATTAGTTTTTTCCTTAAGCAGCTGGGCATGCTTAAGAGCATGCATGCAGCAAACACGGGAGCAATACTCATGATAGTTCTTATCCCGGCTGCCCACGCAGTGGATAATCGCCACGCTATCAGGCTGCCGGCCATCGGCAAGGATTATGTGTCCCTCAGTGGGGCCACTGGGGCTGCACAGCCTCTCGAACTCGAGACTGGTGAAAACGTTGGGATAGCGTGCATAACCATACTGAGTGATCTTGCTAGCATCAAAGGTGTCAAACCCTGTAGCGATTATAATGTTGCCTACATCCAGCTCAAAAATGAGCTCTTTTTGCTCGAAATTGATTGCTTTGGCGTCACAGAATTTCTCGCAGGCACGACAAGTCCTCTTTAGGAAGTAAGCGCAGTGCTCGGTATCAATAACCGGGATGTTAGGCACTGCCTGAGGAAACGGAGTGTAGATTGCCTTGCGCTTCCTCATGCCAACATCAAATTCACTTAGCGCTTTCCAGGGACATTTCTCCTGACAAATGCCACAGCCAATGCATTTCTCCTCATCCACATAGCGTGGCTTTCTTCTAATTTTGACCCTGAAGTTGCCTACATAGCCAGAAATCTCAACAACCTCACTATAAGTTAGAATCCTGATGAACGGGTGATGAGCAACTTCGGTCATCCTTGGCGTGAGAATGCAGGCAGCACAGTCCAATGTTGGGAAGGTTTTGTCAAACTGTGCCATATGTCCCCCGATGCTGGGTTCCCGTTCTACGAGATAAACTATTTGATTCGCGTTGGCAATCTCTAGGGCTGCCTGCATGCCAGCAATGCCACCACCGACAACCAGACTAGCCGGAAAGATTGGCACGGCGCGGATCTCTAAGGGTTCATGATGGGATACCCGATTTACTGCTGCCCGAACCATTCTTTTGGCTTTCTCGGTAAGCTCGGGGCCCGGCTCATGAAGCCAGGAGCAATGCTCGCGAATATTAGCCATCTGGAATAGATAGGGATTTAGCGCAGCACCCCGGAGCACCCCTTGGAAAGTTTTTTCGTGAAGGCGTGGAGAGCAGGAGGCCACCACCACCCGGTTGATTCCCAACTCTTTAATATCATTTTTGATGAGGTCTTGCCCTGGGTCAGAGCACATATATCCGTAGTGACGGGAAACAATTACATTGGGCAAGGTTGCCGCAAATTTGGCTACCTCTTCCACATCAACTGTGCCGGCAATGTTTGTTCCGCAGTGGCAGACATAAACACCAATTTTTACTTCTTCCATTTTCGTTCCTCCGTCATTACATTGCCTCAGCAACAAGCTCAGAGACATCTTTAACCTGGATGGTCTCTGCCTTGTCCATAGAGAGCACGCTATCCCTGTAGTTGAGGAAGCAGTAGGGACAGGCTACAGCTATTATATTGGCACCTTTCTCAAGAGCTTGCTCCACCCTTATGTCCGAGAATCTTTCCCCCTTCTTCGTGTCCATCCAGATCCTACCACCACCACCACCACAACAAAGAGCTTCCTCACGGGAATCAGGAAATTCAACTAATTCCAAGCCAGGAATACTTTGTAGTAGCTTCCTTGGTTCATCGTATATGCTATTGTGTCGTCCAAGATAACAAGGATCAGAATAAATTACCTTCTTCTTTATCTCTTTAGAAAATCTCAATTTCCCCTGGTCGATAAGCGAAACTAAATATTGGGTGATATGGAGCACCTGGAATTTGCCTCCAAGTTCGGGATACTCATTCTTAAACGCATGGTAACAATGCGGTGAAGAAACCACTATGGTTTTAACGCCGTTGCTACCAAAGGTGTTAATGTTGCTTTTAGCCAAGCTTTGAAAGATCTCTTCATGTCCCGCCTTTCTAATTGCCTCGCCACAGCATTTTGCCTCAGTGCCTATAATCCCAAAATCAATCCCAAGTTTGTTGAGTATGGTCGCGGTAGACCGAGATACTGTTTTTACATCAGGGTCATAAGACGGAATGCAGCAAGGGAAATAAAGTATTTCAGTACCCCGTGTAAATTTTTTCACCCCCAGATCCTTAGCCCAGTCGTCTCGCTTTTCCGGCTCCTCACCAAGTGGATTACCTACGCCGGCAATATTCTTGGCTGAAATTCGTAGAGCATCAGGAACGACGCCAATGCCCAAGCTGGCTACGGCTCGGCGTATGGCCCTCATAACGTCGATTATCTCTACACCTCGGGGGCAGCGTTGAACACAAGCCCGACAGGTAACACAAATCCAGACATCCTCGCTGCCAAAGTTGGTTGCTCCAAGCTGAGCCTCATGCATAATGCGGCGAACCATGAAACTTCGTACCGTATTCCAGGGGCAAATACCGGTACAAAGACCGCATTGGTAACATAATTTGAGCGGCTCACCACCAGCCTCGAGTATCACATCTGTCACTTCTTTATAGGGGCTTAGCACTTCCATTTCATATAACCTCACTTTCAAAAATTGGGGTTGTGTTATTTAAGAGGGTGTCCGAAAACTCAGTACCGTAGCTTTGACCAGAAAATTGCTTAGCTTTGAAAAAGTGCCATTTTGGGAGTTCTCGGACAACTTCTTAATTGGGGGAGGAACTCACCCCGGCTAAATTTTGTCTTTCCCAAATTTTCTCCCAATCGTTTTTGTTGTAAGACAAAATTCTCAGTGTGAGGCTGAGTTTGTTAGCTTGGCAATGACTTTCATGAAACTTTTACCTTTTCAATCCTTGCGGCACAGACCTTATATTCAGGGATTTTGGCCACCGGATCAAATGCCGGATTTGTCAAGACGTTTGCTGCGCATTCAGCGAAGTGAAATGGTATGAAAATCATACCCTCAGGCACCCTTTCTGTTATCAATGCTTTGGTCTTAATCTGACCTCTGCGAGTTTGAACCGAAACAAACTCCCCGGCACCAATGCCCAGCCTCGCAGCATCTATGTGAGCGATCTCCACATATCCTGTCGGAACCTCCTTGTTCAGTAATTCTGTTCTTCTGGTCATCGTCCCTGTGTGGAAGTGGAATATTATCCTCCCCGTACTCAATATGAAAGGATATTCCTCATCTGGGAGTTCCGCAGGCTCTTTGAATTCTATGCCGAAAAATTTGCCCTTACCATTGGCACGGCTAAACTTTTCCTTATGAAGGTAAGGAGTTCCCGGGTGTTCCTTAGATGGGCATGGCCAGGCTAAACCACCCTTCTGAAGCCGATCGTAAGACATGCCGCCATAGCTAAGAGTAAAGGATGCTATCTCATCCATAATCTCAGCAGGTGATACATACTCAAACTCCTTGGAACCCATTGCCTTCGCAAGGCTACAGATTATTTCCCAATCAGCTTTACTCTCGCCGGGAGGCTCAATGGCCTTCCTCACCATCTGCACCAGACGCTCTGTGGAGGTGAATGTACCTTCTTTCTCAGCATAACATGCCCCCGGAAGCACAACATCAGCTAACTGGGCAGTCTCAGTAAGGAATATGTCCTGTACAACAAGGAATTCGAGTTTTTCCAAGCCTTCCTTGACATGGCTAATGTCTGGGTCTGATACCATCGGATTTTCGCCCATAATGTACATCGCCTTTATATTGCCTTTCGCAGCCTCGTTCATCATCTCAATGATGGTCAGCCCCGGCTTTTCCGGTAGCTTCACCTTCCAGGCATTCCCAAACTTCTCTCGCGCCTTTTCGTCAACCACATTCTGGTATCCTGAATAGACGTTGGGCAATGCCCCCATATCACAAGCACCTTGAACATTGACTTGCCCTCTTAGAGGGTTAACCCCGGTGCTTGGTTTACCTAAATTACCTGTCAACATTGCCAGATTGGCGGATGACCGCACATTATCTACACCGGTTGTGTGTTGTGTTATCCCCATTGAGTAGATGATAGAGGCACGCTCAGCTTTGGCGTATGTTCTAGCAGCATCGACAAGGATATCTTTGGGCACGCCTGTTATTTGCTCAACATACTCTGGGGTGTATTTTTTGACCACTTCTTTAAGTTCCTCAATTCCCTCGGTTCGCTCCTTGATGAATTCCTTATCCTCCAAACCCTCATTTAGAATGACATTCATCATACCATTGAACAAGGCAACATCTGTCCCTGGCCTGTGCCTAAGGTGGTAGTCAGCAAACTGAACCAAAGTGATACTCCGCGGATCCGCGACTATAATTTTTGCCCCTTTCTCCTTTGCCCTCAATATATACCTGGCTATCAGTGGATGCTGCTCTGGGGTGTTAGAGCCAATAACCAATATGCAATCGGCATCTTCAAGTTCTCTTATTGAGTTGGTCATTGCCCCACTACCAAAGCTTTGCACTAAACCAACAACCGTGGAGGCATGACATAACCGGGCACAGTGATCAACGTTATTTGTGCCTAAAACTGCTCTGGCAAACTTCATCATGAGGTAGTTTTCTTCATTAGTGCACTTTGCCGACGAAAGCACAGCAATGGAATCAGGACCATAGCTCTCCTTATATTCCTTAAGTTTCTTGGCCACGAGGAACAGAGCCTCATCCCATGAGATATCAGTAAACTTCCCATTCCGCTTTATCAGTGGCTTTGTTAATCTGTCCTTACTGGTTACAAAGTCACCGGCGTTCAATCCCTTTATACATAGCTTCCCTTGACTAACCGGATGTGATTTACATGGCAATATACCTATGAGCTTGCCATCAAGAACTTGAAGGTAGAAGTTGCACCCACAACCACAATAGGGGCATGTCGTAAGGACATTCTTATACTCCACTTGTCACCTCCTTTCTCATAGGACTCTCATCCAGTGTAGTTAATAGCGGTGATTCCTGCTCCACAGCTATTCCAGCTTCATAATCGAATAAGTCCTTCATATCTCTCCTCAACTGCCTAAAAATCGTGAGCAATGGGATGTCAACAGGACATGCCTTCTCGCATTCACCACATCCAATGCATCTTTCTGAGATATGATAAAATCTTATGAAGAGGAACATTGGGATTTCGGGTGGTAACGACCCTGTCTCAGTAAAGATTTTCTGCTCCATCTTGCAGTCCTTGCAAAAACACATTGGACAGGCATCCCTGCATCCATAGCATTTTATGCATTTGCTGAGCTCGTGCCTCCAGAAGGCCAATCGCTCCGGTAAGCTCTTACTCAAAAGAGCATTGATATTCTCATCTCCAGAAACTCCTTCAACCCTCTCCCCTATGACAAGGTTATTAGGGTAAGGTCTTTCGCATTTGCACTCCTTAGCCTCCTCCTGGGAGCAGGCGATGCCCATGATTTTGATCTTTTCCAGGTCTATCTGACCTCTTTTAGCCAGCTCAACTAGCGCCCGCTCTTCACATCCCCTAGCCACAATGCCAATTTTCATATTCGGCTCTCTTCTCTGCATAAGGGATAGTATATTGTCCTTCGATGGCCTACAGGTGTAGCAAAGCCGACGATATTGAGTCGAAGTTGTTAGCTTACCAAGCTCGCTTATGCCATTGACTCTACCAGTAAACAGGTAAGGCGCTACGCCGCCATCTTGCTCTTTCAGACCGAAGATGGCATCAACTTCTTTAGATTCGAGCCACTTTCTGGCTAAATCTCGAATACTCTCTATCATGCTCTTACCTCTTTCAGTGGATTTGGCCCCAGTTTCTTTATCTCCTCAGTAAATTGCCTGACGACTTCAGCAAATCTAGCGCCCTCTGATGCTGAGACCCATTCAAGCCTAACCCTGGCTGGATCAATCCCCAGGTATCCCAATATCCTCTCCAGAATGGCCATCCTCTTTTTAGTTCGGTGGTTGCCATATATATAGTGGCAATCTCCAATATGACAACCAAGAATTAGCACTCCGTCTGCCCTAAGAGACAAAGCCTTAACTACAAACTCAGGCTCTACTCTACCGGAGCACATCACCCTGATAATCCTTATATTTGGTGGATATTGGAGTCTGCTTACTCCAGCAAGATCTGCCCCGGCATAGGAGCACCAGTTGCAGCAGAAAGCTAATATCTTCGGCTCAAATTCGGCCATGTGGCTACCTCCTGGATCTGCCCAAACTTTTGGTGAACTAAGCCTTCTTACCTGTATCAAAGGCAGCACCTAACATAAACAAGAGCCCTATAATACACAGCACTACTGTGCCCGGGAAAATCATACTACCCGCTTGTTTCCCAGCCACAGCACCCACAGCCAATAAGATCAGCCCTATGAGAAATTCACCTTCTCCTCGTGTCATTTTTTCCTCCTTAACCCTGACCCTGAACTTGTTTCAGGGGATTCAGGGTCAATTTCTTAACATTGATTGCGGAAATTGCCTGCGCTTTCCGATGAGGAAACGCCCTGATTACTGTACCTAAAACCTCTACTTGCTCGCCAACTGCTAAAGACTCCTGCAGCGAAGTAAATAGGATTGCTGATATAGCTCCAGTCCCATCGTTTATCTTTAGCCAAGGGCGATTCAGCCATCTAAAGGAAATCCTCTCTACCGTACCCCTGATTTTTACAGCTTCACCTAGCGTATTTGAATTGATATTTGATACCTTATGAAACCTTGCCTTTTCCTCATAAAGTGGTGTAGCACTAGAATAGGTACTCTGGCTCATTCTTGTCAGAATCATTGGGATGATAATCAAAGCAGCAAGCATAGGGATAGCTATAGCTAGAAGGCGATAATCTTTGCTCCGGGAAAAGCTGAAGATAATTAGGACAGCGAAGATAGCAAAGGTTATCCAAGCTATCAAGGACATACCAAGAGGCTTTGACCTATTATTCATTCGGTGGGCAACTCCTTCCTAAAAGCATAGAAGTAGAAGCAAGCCACGAATAAGAAACCCCCGACTATATTTCCCAAGGTTGCTGGTAGTATATTCCAGAACCACATATCACCCCAGCCAAGCCCACCATTTTGGGCAAGCAAACCACCGATATCACCGATGACCTTGGGATGCGAATTGACCAGAAAAATCCCGGCGGGCAGGAAATACATATTGGCGACACAGTGCTCAAACCCTGAAGCAACAAAGGCCATGATGGGGAACCAGACGCCAAAGAACTTTCCTACTACATCGTCAGCACAGATACCTAGCAATATGGCTATATTAACCAGATAATTACACCCTATCCCCTTCCAGAAGCAAGACCAAAGTCCCCATCCACCAGCTGCTTTATAGGTAAGAGTTTTGCCAACAGCGATATTTATCGCATTTAGCCCAAAGGCATTTACTCCTAAAGCCCCCTCGGCACCGGTTACAAATGGTCCTACTGCCATTAAGTAAGCATAAAAAATAGAGCCTATAAGGTTACCTATATAGACCCAGACCCAGACCCGTAGAACTTTCGTCCAACTGGTCTTTTTCATCATAGCTGCCATGGGAACCAGCAGACAGTCACCGGTAAATAGCTCAGCCCCTGTTAGCACTATAGCAATCAGTCCTACCGGAAAGACTGCCCCAGCAACCAGGCTTTTAGCGCCGCCGGCAAAACCAGTGCCGCACACAGTAGCCAATGCTGCTCCAATAGCGATGTAAGCTCCCGCCATGAACCCACGGAGAAGTAGTTGAAATATTGGCAAATTTGCCTTATACGTCCCCGTTTTCCCGGCCATCAGGGTCATCTTTTGTGGTGGATTAAAGGCCATTTTTTCATTACCTCCCTTTTTATTTTTTACTGTATTAAACGACCAGAGCTTCTATTTGTGCCATAATCTCCATTCCTCGTTTTTCTATCCTTGGTTGTGTTATTTAATTGGGGGAGGAACTCACCCCGGCTAAATTTTGTCTTTCCCAAAACTCCCCCCAATCATTTTTATTATAATGCAAAATCCTCAGCTTGAGAATACTAACTCCAGAATTTGTTCAAAGAGTCACCGGTCACCACAGGGCTTTAATGCCCTGAACATTCTATGTAAGAAGTTACCAGGACTTTAGTCCATCCATTGGCAAAAAAGATTATGAATCCTTACGACCATTTATTATTGTACTCAAGAGGCATAAGGAAGGCATAAGGATATGACGCTAGATTATAAAGATTTCATATAAAGTTTGAGCCTCAGACAAAAGACAGGACAGTGGCATTATGTGGCGAGCAGGGAGCTTGCCCGAGGAGCGCACTCAGGCTTAACAAACCGATAGCCTATGCCCGATTCGGTCACAATCAAGCGAGGATTTGAGGAGTCGTCTTCTATCTTGCGCCTGAGCTGCCCGATGAAAAGGCGGACATATTCCCTTTCATTGCCATATTCTGGACCCCACACATTGTGCAGCACCTCTGCGTGAGTGAATATCTTTCCGCAATTGGAAACCAGATATGCTAACAACTCATACTCCGTCCCCGTGAGTTTTACAATTTGTCCTCGCTTCTTAACCAGCCGCTTAGACAGGTCAACTTCCAGGTCTCCCGCAGCGGATATTGGGGCAGCAACGACTCGGCCTGCAGAACGCCTTAGGGCGACTCTAATTCGAGCCACTCTTCTATGCCAAAGGGCATTGAGCGAGTTCACCTCATCTATATGTCGCTCGATATGAAGCTTTGCCCCCTCCAGCGCCTTCTTCAAATCCCTGCCATCTAGCTCTACTTCGGTTACCGGTGTCATAGTTGCCTCCTCCTTTATTCGTTATAGAAAGCGATTCCCAATGAGTCGGGGCTGAGATGGATTGCCACTACCGGAGAGGCTTCTCCTATCCAGAGCTCAGCACAGTTGTATTGCGAGGCTATCCATTTCTTAAATTCCTCGGCTTCGCCTCTCGCCGCGGCATGAAGTACGGCAGCATGAAGTGGTGTGTCTTTCCGTGCTTTCTCCTCCACCAAGCTCTTTAAGCGGTGACGTGCTTCTTTTCTGGTAGCATATTTCTCAAACACGGTAAGTTTGCCCTCCCTGGTGATGGTGATGATATAGCTCTCCTCCTGTGAAGCTACCTCTGACTCAGCAATGCGACCAAGCCGAAGGAAGTAACTTATTGAGCCAGGATTGAGGAAGGTATTCATTTTTGGGATAACGCTCTCGGCTGTCTTGACTACTCCTTGAAGGTTAGCGCCGGCATTGGCAGCGCTGGCAGCAGCGGTAGCTACCAACCCTAAGGCTGTCACAGTACCATGAGAATCAACAACCTCAACAGGGACACCCTCAGTCATATCTTTTGCCATTAACGCTGAGCGGTATCCTGCTGAAGGGGTATTGGGGCTGAGCGTAACGGCAACTATGCCATCTACCTTGCCCCGCAACTCTTCAAATATGCTGTAAAACTCCCCTTGAACCGAGCCGCTGGTAGTCGGCAAGGTCTTCGCTGTCTTCAGCCGAGCATAAAATTCATGCGATGTCATATCCAGCCAGTCGCGATAATCTTTCCCATCCCATACTAAAACCAAAGGCACCACCCGGACATGATATTTCTCAGCGACATCTTTGGTAATACCAGAACTGCTATCAACAAGTACGGCTACTGACATAACTCACCTCCAAATTACAATTCTCACAGTGTACACTTTGGCAAGGACTCCCTCCAAACCTGCCATCAATATATGTCTTCTAGACTTCAATTCCCATTCCTTCATAACCAAGGCTAATCTCGGCATCCAGCCTTAGCTAATTCAGCAACCTCTCCCTTTATCTCGTCTTCAAATACCAGAGCCATATGCACCAAAATAATAGGTGGAAGATAGCCCTTTTTCTGGCGAAACTCAATCAGTTCTGGCTTAAGCAATTCTGGAGTCATGTGACCTATCTTCGGAGACTGTGCACTCCACGCATTCGACATCCCACAATCGAGGATAAGCAAATCTGGGTGGACATGCTCCCAGTGTGAGGCTAATCCCGATCCGGTATCCCCACTATAAAATAGGCTCTTCCCATCCTCAGAGCCAACCTGATAACTCACAGCAGGAACAGTATGATGGACAGGAAAAGCAAGGATAGTGTAGCCCACAATAAGCTGTGGTTTGTATGCTTCTATTTGATGAAACTTAAGGGCTGGTCTTTCAGGAGAAGGCGTTATGGTGAATTCAGGGTCTATAACACCATTGAAAACGTGCCTCTTTGGGGCATCAATGGTTTCTTTGGTGCTATAGGCATCCACAGTAGCACCAGCAAGAAAGGCGTGCGTGGAGAGGCTGGCCAATCCCATTGTATGATCCGCGTGTGAATGAGTTAGCAGGATAGCCTTTATCCTCTTTTGCTGAGATAGAGATAAACTGCAGGAGATAGCACCAGCATCCAAGGCTAATACACCATCAATCAATACTGACATGAACCTTGTCTCAGTTGACTCCAGCCCATGTGCCCCTAAGATTCTGACCTTCATTATTGAACCTGCCATATGCATGAGCCATTCAGACAAGCTGTCCAGATGTGCTTGCCCAAAGCTAACATTAAAGAAAACGCTCCTCGCAATGACACCTTAAATGAATTTTACTTCAAGGAAATGTGTAGAACAGGAAACACAAGGGTCATAAGCACGTACCAGCATTTCTAACATATGAGTTATTTCCTCTTGGCTCTTGTTAATGATTTGCGGTACCAGTGCCTCCATATCTTTCTGGATATTGTTATGATTCTGGTTAGTGGGGATAATGCAGTTAGCCTGAGTCAAGATGCCTTTATCATCATAAGTGTAATCATGGAACAATATGCCACGAGGAGCTTCCACAGCGCCAATTCCTCTTCCTGCCTTAACCTTAACTTCTGGCCTCTCCTCCTTTAGTCCCCGCGCTAAAATTCGATCAATTAACTTCAGGCTCTCTTCAAGCGAGTGGATTGATTCCACGAGCTGGGCTACGTTTATCATATATGGATTGTGACACACTGCCTTTAGCCCCAATTCTTGGGCAGCTTTTTGTGCTTGAGGTGAGAGTTGTGCATAGTTATTATTGAATCGAGCCAATGCCCCCACCATGTAAGAATCTCGCTTGTGTTTGGTAAACTTGGCCGTGGAGTGAGGCACACAGAATTCATTAGTGATGCTCAAATAATCGGTTACCGGCGCGGCGCCAGTGTCGGTAGAGGCGATGTCGCCGGAGATAAAGGCGTATTCCTGGGAATCTTTAAGGGCAATATATTCCGTTTCCCTGACAAAGTTTGGTATCTTGAGGCCCTTAAATAGTTCAACTGTTTTCTTCAAGTCTTTTGTAGCCTCAATGAGCTTTTGTTGCATGGTTTTCAGCTGTTGAGCTTCAGGTATCTTGACAAAGCCACCGACAACACAAGACAGGGGATGAGTTTTTCTACCACATATTAAATCAGCCAGATCGTTGGCTAGCTTCTTCAACCTCAACGCTCTAAGAACTACTTCCTTCTGGGTTGCCGCCAGGGGGATAACACTGTCTGCTCCCAGGAAATCCGGGGCTACCAGAAAGTAAAGATGGAGCACATGGCTTTGTAATGTCTCGGCGTGATACAGGAGCTTACGCAGGAGCATAGACTGTTCGCTTGGTTTGATGCCAAATGCAGCTTCAGTTGCTTGAATAGAGGCGGTAGCATGAGCTATGGAGCATATACCACAAATCCTGGGTGAAAGCCAGGTGACATCCTCATAGTTTCTGCCTCTGAGCATAGCTTCGAAAAACCGAGGTGACTCGGGGATTTCCCATTTTATTTCTTCTATCTTGCCATCTTTGGCATTAACGATGATATTGCCGTGTCCTTCTATCCTGGTTACATGATGGACATTGATACTTAACTGCGTCATTTCGACACCTCACGTCCCTCGCCAGATAAGGGGAGAGGAGGGGAGGGCCTCCTTTCTAATTGTCCCTCGCCAGATAAGGAGTGGTGCTGGGTGGGTCCCCCTCCAGCCTCTATCAGATAGCCATTGAAATGCCGGTATTTTTCTAATATATCTTGTATGGTTAATCCATGTTTCTGTAGTATTTCTTTTTCCGAATTTATATTTGGCTCATCTACCAAGCCACGGCAACCCCAGCAATGGCGACCACTGGTAACGCAAATAGCGTTGCAACCAGCTCTGGTAACCGGGCCCAAGCAAGTCTCCGCTTTGTCAAAGGCACAAATGTTCCCGGCTAATTTGCACTCAACACATACGGGGTAGTTAAGCAGCTCAGGCTTTTTGCCCAGCAGCAGTGCTTTAGCTAGTTTCAGAAACTCATATCTATTCATGGGACAACCTGGTAGGTAACAGTCCACAGGCACTACGCTGCTGACAGGGCGTGCTGGAATTGTATTGTAATACCTGGCGCAATCACCATAAACTATCCTGAGATTTTCCTCCATCGGAAGGAAATTTTTGAGACAATTGACACCACCTAAACAGGCGCAAGCACCCATGGCCACTAACACCTTTGCTTGTTCCCTAACTTTTTTTATTCTTTCCATATCCGATTCTGTGGTAATAGCCCCGTCTATAAAGGCTATTTCGTAGTTATCCGCCCTCCTTGACCTAACCTCTCTGAAATTGACAATGTCTATCTGAGCTAGCAGCTCTACCAATTCCTCTCCGAAGTTGAGGACTTCTAGTTGGCAGCCTTCGCAACTGGTGAAATCAAAGAACGCTACTTTAGGCTTCATTACAGTGCCTCCCTTAGGCTTCTCAGTTGCGCGAGGGTAAATACCGGTCCCTCCTGGCATACATAGACACCATTAATTTGGCAATGCCCACATTTGCCTACACCACATTTCATCCTCCGCTCCAACGATAGGATTATATGCTCATCGGCAAGGTCTTTCTTCTTTAGTTCTACAATGACAAACCGGTACATTATGGGTGGTCCCACCACTACTGCCATGGTCTTCTTGGGATCAATCTGAACCTTGGGTATAAGAGTGGTAATAACTCCCTCCCTCCCCTTCCAACGCTCATCTCCTTTATCCACTGTCTCATAGAATTCAATCTCTGGGTTCTTACTCCAGGCAGCGAGTTCGCCCAGGAATAACCGCTCCGCTGGTGACCTAGCCCCCAAGAGCATGACGACTCTGCCAAAAGAACTCCTGCGGTCAAGGATATATTGCACTAACGAACGGAGCGGGAAGAGGCCAATGCCTCCGGCTACTAGGAGAATATCCTTGCCTTCAAGAGTCTCCAGCGGAAAGCCATTGCCGAAGGGCCCCCGAATGCCTACAATAGCTCCCTTTTCCAGGGTGTGCAGGGCGTTGGTCACATTGCCTATCTTTCTTATCGCCAACTGAAAAACCCCGTCTCTCGTTGGCGAGGAGGAGATAGAGATGGGCGCCTCTCCAATACCCGCAACCGAGACCTCGACAAATTGCCCTGGCCTGTGCCCCAGACTCTTGCCATCCTTGAGTCTGAATTCAAAGACTCTCTCTCTTGGAGTCAGTTCATCGACCTTTACCAATTCAGCAGGGCGCGGGGCATATAACTCGGTCTCTGGTCTTGCCTCTCTGATTATACGCACCGCCGCTTCCTTCATCCTGGCTGACTCTGCTATGGCATTAAAAGCCTCCAGCGGGCTTGCGATGTCTGCCAGGCAGGCAGCGGCACACCGACCACATCCCACACAGCCAACCTTGCCGTATCGCTCTATGATATATTTCCCCTTGCGGTAAATTCGATGCCGGAACCGGCTAACTTTGTCAGGTCGGAAATTCTCGCCGGTGCCTACCTTAGCAAAATCGACCAGCATGCAGCCATCCCGGTGGCGGAAACGCTCTCCCTCACGTAGATTTAGCGCCACATCATCTTCGACATCGAAGCAAAAACAGGTGGGACACACCATAACGCAGGAGCCGCAACTGAGACAGGTGGCACTCTTTGTTTCCCAATAAGGGTCATCGTAACTATTCTCCAGCAACTTGGGCAGTCTTTCTTTGGGCACATCGAGGGAGAGCTTGTATTTAGCTAACGCCTGGTCCCTCGCTACCTTCTGTTTAGCTATCTCATCGCCAGTGGGTTCTCTCACCTCGGCATACTTTGTTAGCAGGTCGGCACCTTTTTCTGAGCCCACAGTCACCATGTAGTCACCACCAATATCTGTTAGCAGCAGGTCAAAGCCCCTTTCGGCTAGATGAGTACCCATGCTAGGGGCAAAGGATTTGGGAGACGGGTTGAGACAGTCAACCCCAATGATGATAGTGCTCTGCCGCCGGGCGCTGTAATTAGGGTCGGGATTGGTAGCCAGGAATGCTTCATCCAGCAGCTCGATAGCCTTAATATCGCAAGGGTGCACACCGATGATGGCCCTGGGGAGGGCCTCGATTACTGGCTCGAACTTTGACTCATCACCAAGCCTGAGTTTGAGCAAGGTCTCCTTTGCTGGCAGAAGATATGTTGTGGGCGGCATGACCGTAACATCATAGTCTAAGCAGAGTTCTTCAAAGCTGGCTATTCTGTCGTAAACATATTTGCCCTGCCTGGACTTGACTCCGACTACCTCCATTTCTTCAGCCAAGCCCTCCACCATGGATTTCAAGCTCTCTCTAGTGATAATGAAAGACTTCTTGACCTCAACTACTTTGACAACAGGGGGTTTAGGCCGTATTTCCACTTCGGCAGGAGCTTTCGGCTCCAAGGTTACCGCCCCAAGAGTTTCCCTGATCAGCCTTTCCAGGTCGTCAGGGGCAAAAGGCTTAATGAGGTAATCAACAGCACCAAACTTCATCGCTTCAACCGCAGTCTCAGCTGAGGGGTAGGCGGTTATGATAATGGACTTGATCCATGGTCGCTGTGCCTTTATTTCCTTCAACACCTTAATTCCGCTTTTCCCAGGTAATCGTATGTCTAAAACCATAACACTGAAGTCCTGCCTCTCCACTATCTCCAGGGCTTCTTCGCCGGTCTCAGCCGTTGCTACCTCGTAACCGGCATCTTTGAGCCAATCTCTGATTGACTCCCGTACGATTGGCTCATCGTCTACAATCAAAACCGACTGCTTCTGCATCTCAGTAGCCTCCTTATGCTTGGCTTTCACATTTGGAGAGTGTTTGTCTAATCAGCCTTTCCAGATCATCAGGGGCAACGGGCTTGATCAGGTAATCAACAGCACCAAGTTTCATCGCTTCAACTGCCAACTCTACTGATGGGTAGGCAGTGATAATGATAGATTTTATCTGTGGCTTCGCCGCCTTTAACTCCCTTAGTACCGCGAGCCCGGTTTTCCCTGGCAATCTGACATCCAGAACCACAACGCTAAAGTTCTCCCGCTCAATCATCTCCAGGGCTTCTTCGCCGGTCTCAGCCGTTGCTACCTCGTAACCGGCATCTTTGAGCCAATCTCTGATTGACTCCCGTACGATTGGCTCATCGTCTACAATCAAGACTGGATGCTTCTTCATCTCAATAGCCTCCTCATCCCTAGCCCAAATTGGCGTCCAAATGTGGATTCACTCCTTAGGAGATCCCATAATATTTCATGCAAGTTCAGCTGGGGGAATACCATGTTGCCTCGCTGTGCTTAATCTAAATGTGGCTTCTCCTTCTTAACAAAATGTACCGATGCAAGGCGGCACAGTCTTTGACTGCCAGGCAATTCCTTGAGCTTGGCAACCTCATCTTCACCGATAACCGCTATCGTTCCAAATCTATCTTGTATGTCCTGTGCAAATGCACATGAGCCACATTCATAGTCGTGAGTGCAGAGTCGAAAAGAAACAGCACCAAGTTCTAGCCAAAGATGTTTCTTACCCGTTTCTACTTTTTCTGCTTCTCCCAGCGCTCCTCTGATTGTCTTCTCCAGATCCTCCACCTTGAAGGGCTTGGCTAAATAGTTGAGGAGTCCCAAACTTTGCGCCTTTTCCCGGGTTTCTTTTGAAGGGTAGGCAGTAATCATTATTCCTTGAGTTTCAGGGCTAAGGTCTTTGGCCTGCTCGTACACCTCCAGGCCATCAATACCTGGTAACCTTAGATCAAGAACAACAACGCCAAACTCCCCCTCCTTGATTCTTTTCAAGGCTTCCTCCCCAGTCTCAACACATTCAACTTCATAGCCATCCTCTATAAGCCAATCCCGCACACTCTCTCTCATCACAGCCTCATCTTCTACAATCAGAATCTTCTTTTTCTTGGGTTCCATCGTTCTCCTCCTTTTCCTTGAATACCATAAGTCTTAACCTTCTTTATGTTCTTCTTGACGAACGGGTAAGTAGACAGTAAAGGTGGTACCCTCTTCCACCTTACTTTGTACGTCTATTCTGCCACCATGGCGTTGGACAATTCCATGAGACACAGCCAAACCTAAGCCTACACCCTTCTTTCCCTTAGTACTGAAGAAGGGAGTGAACAGTCTACTCATGTTTTCTGGGGAAATGCCACAACCGGTGTCCTGAACCGCCAATTTGACTTGACCATCACTACTGGTGGAGGTACGGAGGGTTAGCCTGCCCCCTTCAGGCATTGCCTGAATCGCATTCATGATAAGATTGGTGCAAACCTGCTGAATCTGGTCAAAGTCAGCCACGAGCCTAGGTATGGTAGGGCTAAGTTCTTTTATCACTTGGATGTGCTGTAGCTCAGCTAAATGAGCAGCAAGGTCAAACGCTCGGCTAACGATCTCGTTGAGGTCTACCTCCCATAAGGTTGGCGGCGACTGTCGAGCAAAATCCAAGAGGTTTCGTATTAACTTAGTGCTGCGGTTGAGTTCGGCTTCCATTTTCGATAGGTTTTCGAGGGCAACATCTTTGGACAATTTGTCACTGCGTATCCTCTTTGTGAGCAATTGGGTATAGACGAGAACGCCAGATAGAGGATTATTAACCTCGTGGGCAATAGAGGCTGCTATCTGACCTAGAGAGGACAGTTTCTCGGCCTGCACTAGCTGCTCTTGGTTTTCTCTTAGTTGGTCATAAGATTCGGCAAGCTTCTGGTAGGCAATATTCAATTCGGTACGAACCTTTTCTTCCCTTTCCAGCCGATTAACCTACGTTGCTATCAAAAGGCTGAATAGAGCGGCAGAGATGACAAAGCTAAGAGCCCTAGCTAGGGGGTTGGAATACGGGGAAAATAGCAGAGCGCGTGGCAACACCACACACAGGAAAAGGAACGAAGTGAGCAGGCTTCCTCGGACTCTAAATATCACAGCAGCGTATACTATCGGAATAAAAAACAATACCCGCTGCATATCATGAACACCAGTAAAAAAGCTGTGGTTAAATGGCGGTATGGTAACTAAGGGAGTCTGCTCAACATAGTAACTGAACGTAAGAAGTGCTAGTAGAGCTGTAATTATCCAGAAATGAGGGCTCCACACACTCTTAGTAGTCTTGCTCTGCGGCAACGAGTTAGCAACTTTGGCCACTATGCTTTCTTCCCAACGCTGCAGAGTGCTTTTTGGAATGGATTTGGTTGTCATAATAGTTTCTTCCCTAAGCAATCATACCTCGTGAGAGAACCACAGTCAACAGAATGTGGGGCTATGAAAAATTTAAAACTGGACTGGTTTTTAAGTTTATACCAGCACTCCTTCAATTTCGGCCATAATCTGTTGAGTAGTAAAATGCCGGCCGGTGATGGCTCCTGATGGGCAAGCAGCAACACAGACACCACACCCCTTACATAGGGCCTCATTAATGCTAGAGACCTTCTTTTTTTCATCAAAAGTGATGGCACTATAGGGGCAGAGAAGATTACATGTTAGACACCCCGAGCAGTGAGCTTCGTCGATAACCGCTGTGTTTGCCTCGAGCTCCACTTTGCCCTTGGTGATAAGGACTAGTACCTGCGCTGCTGCCGCTGATGCTTGAGATACTGTATCCGGAATATCCTTTGGACCTTGGCAGCAGCCTGCTATATAGATTCCGTCAGTCATGGTAGCCACTGGATCCATTTTGGGGTGACGCTCCAAAAAGAAGCCATCCGCCTTGCGACTGATAGAGAAGGTGCGAGCTACCTTCTCAACATCTTGCTGCGCCTCGATAGCAGTGCAGAGGACGACCATATCGGCAACCACCTGGGTTACCTTACCATTATCTGGGTCCTCGGCAGTGATAGTTAGTCTCCCCTTGTCTGCCTCTTTTCCGTTGGTGCTGGTGATATGTTGCACCTTCCCCCGAACGAAGTTAACCCCCTCATGAACCAGGCGCTGGTAGAAATCCTCGTAATCCTTGCCAAAACAACGGATATCGGTAAATATCTGATACACCTCGGCATTGGTCTTTTCCTTGATAAGGTGGGAGTGTTTCAAGGCATACATGCAGCATACCCGTGAGCAGTAGTCATGATATTTTTTATCGCGGCTGCCGACACAGTGGATGAGGGCTACACTCCGTGGCGTAGAGCCATCTTTAAGCTGAATATTGCCACCAGTGGGGCCAGTAGCATTACATAGTCTCTCAAACTCAAGACCAGTGATAATATTGTCATATTTTCCATAGCTATATTGAGGCATAGCACTGGGGTCAAGGGTCTGAAAACCGGTAGCTATGATGATGTTGCCTACCTCCACCTCCACCAACTTATCCTTCTGCTCAAAATCAATAGCCCCTGCCTCACAGAACTTCTCACAAGCGCGACATTTCCCCTTCTGAAAATAGACACAGTTCGGTCGGTCAATGATGGGAACGTTAGGCACTGCTTGGGGAAATGGGGTATAGATAACCTTCCGCTGCCCCAAACCCATATCAAACTCGCTGGTCACTTTCCAGGGACACTTCGTCTGACATAGGCCACAACCGGTACACTTCTCCTCGTCGACGTACCTGGCCTTCTTTTTGATTTTGACTTTGAAGTTGCCCACATAACCTGATACCTCTTCAACCTCGCTGTATGAAAGCAACTCGATGTAGGGGTGCGAGCCTACATCACTCATTTTCGGCGTGAGGATACAGGCGGAGCAGTCCAGGGTAGGGAAAGTCTTGTCCAGCTGGACCATATGTCCCCCAATGGAAGGCTCACGCTCCACGAGGTAAACCTTATGATGTGAGTCAGCAATCTCCAGAGCTGCTTGAATACCAGCAATACCTGCACCCACTACCAGCGTGCTGGGATTTACCGGAACCTCTCTCATCTCAAGAGGCTCGTGATAATAAACGCGCCGCACTGCCGCCTCCACCAGCGACTTAGTTTTTTCGGTGGCTTTTTGGCGATCGTCAGTTACCCAGGAGCAATGCTCCCGAATATTAGCCATCTGAAACAAGTAGCGGTTAAGCCCCGCCTGCTCACATACCTTACGGAAGGTGGGTTCATGCATTTTGGGGGAGCAAGAGGCAACTACAACCCGGTTCAGATTCAAATTCTTGATATCCTGTTTTATCATATCCTGGCCAGGCTCAGAGCACATGAACTTATAGTCACGGGCTACTACAACCGAATCCAGACTGCCAGCATGCTGGCTTACCTGAGCCACGTCTACCTTTCCGGCAATGTTGCTACCGCAATGACAGATATATACCCCTGTTCTTACCTCACCCATAGTGACTCCAATCCTTCAGGCTTTGAGTTCATACTTTTCATGGTTGTTCCAAAAACTGCGAAATTTGCTCAAAAGTGAATACCGGGCCATCCTGGCAAATGTACTTATCACCCACATTACACCGGGCGCACTTACCCAGACCGCATTTCATCTTGGCCTCCAGAGTGGTGATAATCTGGCTGTCTCTAAAGCCAAGCTCCTTTAATACTGCGAGTGTATAGCGAATCATTATCGGCGGGCCGCAGGTAATGGCAATGGCATTGTCAGGTGAGGGCGCTACCTCTTTAACTACATTGGGAACTAAGGCCACTCGTCCTCTCCACTGCTCATCACCCCGGTCAACGGTGAGTTCCAGTTTGGTCCTGGGTGCTTCCATCCAAGCCTGGAACTCTGGGGCGAATACTAGGTCTTGGGGTGTGCGTGCCCCATTTATGATTAGCAACTTCCCATAATCGTTGCGGTGTTCCAGTATTTGGTTAATCACCGGGCGTAGTGGTGCCATCCCGATACCACCACCAATGATGACTATGTTCTTCCCCACATAATCCTCTAAGGGAAAGTGATTACCAAATGGCCCCCTCACTCCTAGAATGTCCCCGGGCTCCAACTCATGAATGGCTGCGGTCACTGTGCCAATACGCCGCACAGCAAACTCTAAGCCATCCCTGTGTTGAGGCAAGGAAACGATGCCAAATGGCGCCTCACCCTGTCCAAAGGCAGAGAGCAAGGCAAACTGCCCCGGTTTGTAATCGAAGCCAGCTCTAACGGCAGGGTCAAGTAGCTCTACCTTCAAGAGCTTGATGTCAGGAGTTAACTCCACGACACTCTTGAGAGTTGCCAGATATGGAACAAAAGGATTCTCAAGACCCACTTTTAACCTCCAACTGTTGAAGGTCTCTTAGCACTTCTCGGATGTCTATATTCACCGGGCAGGACCTAACGCAACGGCCACACCCGACGCAAGCAACGTCCTTAAATCGCTCTGGGAAATAGAGCAGCTTATGAGCGAAACGCTGCCGTAGCCGAGCCCCCTTTGTAACCCGGGGGTTATAGCCCCCAGCGATACGAGAGAATCCCGGGCTTTGACAGCTGTCCCAGCCCCGTATCCGCTCTACACTACCCTTATCACTATAGTCCCGCACATCGAAGCAATAACAGGTAGGACAGACATATGCACAGATGTTACAGTGTAGGCATCGGTCAGCAAGCCGCTCCCAATAAGGGTCATCAAAGAGCTTTTTCACTGCTGGGACGACTTCCTTAGTAGGAACAGCACCGGGCTCAGGCGGTTTAGGTAGTGTACCCTTATACTCTGCAAAGCTTTCAGATAATAACGCCCTGCCCTTTTCAGTAATAACCTGCAGAATGTAGCCATTATCAATCTCGGTAAGCAAGATATCTACATGACTGGGGTCATTGGGCGCACTACCCATACTGGTGCAGAAACATTCCGGCTGGGCTTGACGACAGGAGAGTCCAATAAGAGAGGTCCTAGCCCGTCGCTCCCGGTACAAGGCATCGCTTGGCTCACGCAGTAAGGGTCTGTCTATCAAAGCAATACCCCTAGCATCGCAGGGGCGCAGTCCAAAAATGACGGCATCTTTCTCAATTGTAGTCGGCACCAGCTTCTGCTGCCCATCGTTACTCTGCACTGAAAACAGAGTCTCCATTGGTGGCAAGAACCACCCCTTGGGTGAGAGCGTAGTATTACCAAAATCAAGAGTAACCTCTGCCACCTTGGAAACAGGCTGTAATAAGATTAACCCCTGAACTCGAACTGGTGCCACAAGAACACGCTGCCGAAGCAACGCATCAAGCCAACGGATTAAATCTTCCTTAGACAGAAACAAGTTCATTCTTCAAATCCTAGCGTTTCTTCTTTCTTGAAGGTAGCAAAAGGGGGTTGTTCCTCAGGGCTCAGCCCTGCCTGGAAGGTGAATAGTTCCTTCACTTCCTTCTCCAGCTTCCGGTTCAGTCGACCGAGCGGGATGTCTACCGGGCAAACCCGTTCGCACTCATTACAGCCAATGCAACGTCCGGCCAGGTGGAAGGCGCGCGTTATCTGCCACAATTCATTCTCTTTCGGGGCAATCCTAATACCTACCCATAAGGGGTCGAGTTGTTCAACAAAACAGTCGGGACAATAGCAGCCTGGACAGACCTGACGGCAGGCATAGCAACGGATGCAGCGCCCAAATTGCTCTGACCAGAAAGCTCTCCTTGCTGCGATGGGCTTGGTCTCTATCTCTTGAATATCCAAATAGGGCTCACCCTCGGGCCGTTCTACAAGCTTCTGCTCAACCAAAAAATCATACACAAGCGGCTTAGTCATCTGGCACGTTTGGCACCTTGCCTGCAATGCCTGGCCCTTGTCATTACAGCTCGTTTCCATCACGCCAGAACAGGTAACGCCGATGATAAACACCATATGCCGCTTAATCTGTGCCTCATTCAACAGAAGGTTGATAGCCCGTGAGTCGCAGGGCTTGACCACGATAGCCACTTTCTCCCTCTTCTTATCCAGAAGGTATCTAACCAGATTGTGAGTGCAGGTTTCGTCAAAAATAAGCCGCTCCACTGCTGCCGGCTCATAGGCAAAGAAAGGACGAGAGGTAAGCCCATCACTGGCCCGCTCATAGCCAATGACACACTTAACCGTTCCATCTTTCAAGAGGTAGCTTGCTTCACTACGAATCTGCTGAATTAACTCCGAATCCATCTAGCTTTCACTCCTTGGGCCCAGCTCAGCTAATTCCTTAGTGAAATTGGATACCATTTGGGCAAACCTCTGGCCTTCTGAGGCAGAAACCCACTCCACCCACAGCCGGTCTCTTGCTATGCCCAGATAGTCAAGGAAGTCTCGGAGGAGGGCAAATCTCCGCCTAGTATGATAATTCCCCTCATTGTAATGGCAATCACCAGGGTGACAGCCTGAAATCAAGACTCCGTCGGCTCCTTGCTGAAAGCACTTAAGCACCAGAAGCGGGTTAACCCGTCCAGAACAGGGGACACGGATGATGCGAATATTGGGTTCATAGCTCATACGGCTAGTACCTGCCATATCAGCGCCAGCATAGCTACACCAGTTACATAAGAATCCAATAATCTTGGGTTGATACTGCGAATTCATAGTGCCATTACCTCAGCTAGAAGTTGCTGGTCGCTAAAACCTCTCAGTTTTATCGCCCCAGGGCGGCAAGCAGTGACACAGATACCACACCCCTTACACAGGCTCTCATTAATTGAGGCCACAGTCCGCCCATCCCGCATGGTTTCCGCTTCGACAGCCTTAAAAGGACAAACCTGAACGCATAGCAGACAGCCACTACACCTCGTGATATCCACGATAGAGCTCATTGGTTCAGCGTCAATGACGTCATGGCTGAACAGTTTCAGTACATTCTCCGCCGCAGCACCACCTTGAGCCACAGACTCCGGTATATCGGTAGGTGCAATGGCACATCCAGCCAGGAAGATGCCATCAGTAAAGGTCTCCACCGGGCGTAGCTTGGGATGCGCCTGAAGAAGATAGTTCTTAGCATCGTAGCTGATATTCAGGGTCTGAGCTAACTTTGAGGCTCCTTCACTGGGTACCAGCCCTGTGGCAAGAACCACCAGGTCAGCAAGTATGCTAAATGCTTTGTTCTGGAGAAGGTCTTGGCCAGAAACTAGGAGCCTGCCGTCACCCTGAGATACCTTATCTATCCGCCCCCTCAGGTAGGTTGTCCCTATACCCTCCGCCCGCTCCAGAAATTCCTCAAAAATCTTACCCCCTGGGCCACGAATATCGGGGTACAGAATATAACTATGGACTTCGGGATCGTGCTCTTTTAGCATAACAGCGTGCTTAGCCATATACATGCAACATACCTTACTACAATAGCCCTTTCCGGTACGTTCATCCCGAGACCCAACACAACCAATAAAGACTATGCTCTTAGGATGAGCCCCATTGGAAGGACGAATTACCTCACCAGTAGTGGGACCAGCAGCACTCATCATCCTCTCCAACTGCAGGCTACTAATCACGTCGGGATATACACCACCACCATAGACGCCAAATTGGCGGTAATCCGAGACATTGACGCCGGTAGCTACTACTATTGCTCCTACATTCTCCTCTACTACCTCGTCTTGCATATCATGGTTAATGGCCTTAGCCTCACAAACCTTCTCACACTCCAGGCACTCTGAGCAAACTGCGCAATTCAGACACCGCTTGGCTTCAGTTATAGCCGCTGTCTCATCAAAGCCCAGTTCTACCTCAGCAAAAGAACCCTTGCGCCGCCCCACACCAAGAAGGGGCATGACACTTCTTGCCTTCTTCTCTACACCCTCCTTTGACACCTCTTTTACCCTTTTAACCGTTTTTGGTCTCCCCTCTTTTAGGTCTATACCTTCAAGGTAGCGCTCAATAGAGATAGCTGCTTCTTTCGCAGCAGCAATGGACTCAACAACGACACCAGTGGGCCCGGCAACTACATCTCCACCGGCGAAGACACCATTAATGTTTGTCTCCAATGTAACGCCATCTACCTTGATGGTTCCAAACGGCATTTTCTCCACCTCTTCAAAAGCTCTCACGTCCGGTCTCTGACCAATGGCAACTATTATTGTATCCGCCTCTATAGTGGGCGCCGGACCTTCGGCAAACTTTGGAGCAAACCTGCCGTGTTCATCACGAACCGCGGCACAGATTCTAGCCTCTAAACCTATAACCTTCCCATTGTCGGTCAAAATCCTCTTTGGGCCTAAGGAAGGATGGATAATTAATCCTTCTTCCTCAGCCTCTTCAATCTCCAAATCCTGGGCAAGCATCCTATCTTTGGAAGTAAGATCCCTAGACTCAAGACAGACTAGATGAACTTCTCTACTGCCGAGGCGCAAAACCACTCTGGCACTGTCGATGGCAACACTCCCACCACCAATAACCAGCACCTTCTCGCCCATAATAACTCTCGCCCCTGAATTCACTTCCTTTAGGAAGTCAAGGGCAGGGATTACCCCCTTGCTATCCTCACCAGGTATACCTATTTTCTGGCTAGCCGAGGCGCCAGTAGCCAGAAAAACAGCCTTGTACCCCTGCTCAAAAAGTTTTCCGATATCCTCTACTGGCGTGCTCGTCTTAATCTCGACTCCTGTCTCTTTGATGTAGTCTATTTCCCTGTCCAGTATGCTTTTAGGCAGTCGATACTCTGGGATGCCATATCTCAGGAGACCTCCCGCCTGAGGCATAGCCTCAAATACCGTGACCGCATATCCTTTCCTCACAAGGTCATAAGCACAGGCAAGACCAGCCGGCCCAGAGCCAACAATGGCTATCTTAGCTTCCTTAGTTCGAGGGATAGGGGATACTTTTTCACTACGAGTCTTAATTTCGTAGTCAGCAATGAAGCGCTTGAGACTAGCGATAGCGATGGGCTCATCCACAATGCCCCGCTCACAATCACGCTGACAAGGATGATTGCACACGCGCCCACACACCCCAGCGAAGGGCATTGTCCGCCTCACCACTTCCAGGGCTTCCTTGAACTTGCTCTGGGAAATGAGCGCAATATAGCCCTGAGCGTCGACCCCCGCAGGACAGGCAAACCGACAGGGCGGATACCCTCGCTTATCAATGGTATACTTATTTGGTATCGCTTGAGGGAAAGGAATATAGACAGCCTTTCGCTCACTCAGGTTCTCATCAAATTCACTCTTCACCGTGACAGGACAAACCTTAGCGCACTCGCCGCAGCCAGTGCACTTGCTCGTATCAACATAGCGGGCTTTCCTTCTAATCTTGGCCTGGAAGTCTCCCACATGCCCTGAGACAGCCTCCACCTGACTATAACTCATTAGCTTGATATTAAGATGCTGACCCACTGTGGTCATCTTAGGGGTGAGAATACAGGCAGAGCAATCCAGAGTGGGGAAAGTCTTGTCTAGCTGGGCCATACGTCCCCCGATGGAGGGTTGTCGTTCAACCAAAACCACCTCGTAGCCAGCATTCGCTATATCCAAAGAAGCCTGAATGCCAGCAATCCCCCCACCTATGACTAAAGCACGTTTAGTAACGCCAATCTGTTTAGAAATAAGAGGCTCCTGCCGTCGAACTCTAGCTACCGCTTTACGCACTATGTCTATCGCCTTAACTGTGGCCTCCTCTTTTCGGTTGGAGTGAACCCAACTACAGTGCTCCCGCAGGTTTGCAATTTCTAGGAGATAGGGGTTCAAACCGACACTCGCCACAGTTTTGCGGAAGGTCACCTCGTGCATGCGTGGTGAACAAGCACCGATAACCACACGGGTTAGCTTCTGCTGGATGATAGCTTGGCGGATAGATGACTGTCCAGGCTCGCTACAGGTGAACTTGTTATCCTCAACGTGAACCACTTGAGGTAGCTTCTTAGTCGCCTCTATCACCTTCGGGATGTCTACGGTACCGGCTATGTTGCTGCCGCAGTGACAGAGAAAAACTCCAATTCTCGCCATATTCCCTCTTCGCTTACGCCTTTCTAGAAGTTGTCCGAAAACTCCAAAAATGGCACTTTTTCAAAGCTAAGCAATTTTCTGGTCAAAGCTACGGTACTGAGTTTCTGAACACCCTCTGTAATGGTGGGAAACAATTACATTGGGCAAGGTTGCCGCATACTTGGCTACCTCTTCCACATCAACTGTGCCGGCAATGTTTGTTCCGCAGTGGCAGACATAAACACCAATTTTTACCTCTTCCATTTTCGTTCCTCCTGATTAGATTGCCTTGGCAACAAACACATGGACAACTACCTTTGTTAAGACAGCTAAGTAATACCTATCAACTGCAAAAATGTGTTACGCAGTCTTGTTGCAAGCACACTGGCTATTCCCACGTATAATGCGTAGCCTAACTCAGGATTACTGAAGCGTAAATTACGCAACTCTTGACCATCAAAAACTAATGCCTTTGTCCTCTCTACAGTTTTTACTGTAGCGGTATAACGATATGATGGCAGCATAGCCGACCAACCAATGATGTCGAAACGGGAAGCAGTCTGAACTACTTGCTCACGGCCCAGTCCCAGTTCTACAATAATTGAGACCAAGCCTTCTTCAATCACACATAACTTTTTTGCCTCATCACCCTGCTTGCCTATAATTACCCTTGGTTCATACTCTACTTGGCTACACAGCTTTGCCAGCGCACTAAGCTGGTCACTGCTTGTCTCAGGTAACAAACCAGACCTTTTTAAGACTTCCAACGTATCCACTTTTTGTCCTCCAACTTTTATCATTTACCCTACATAATCAGTCGCTCTTCCTCCTATCCTTTTTTCATTGATGCCACAAGTTCCGTGAGCACTTTTTTGGCGTCTCCGAACACCATCATCGTGTTCGGTAAGTAAAACAGTTCGTTGTCCACTCGGGAGAATCCCGGGTTCAAGGATCTCTTGATGAAGACCACGGTCCGAGCCTTGTTGACTTCGAGGATTGGCATCCCGTAGAGGGGCGAGTCAGGCTTTGTTTTTGCTGCGGGATTGGTCACATCGTTGGCGCCAACCACTATAACTACGTCAGTCTCGGGGAACAAGGAATTGATTCGATCCATCTCCCAGAGCTGGTCATAAGGCACCTGGGCTTCTGCGAGAAGGACGTTCATGTGGCCAGGCATTCGCCCCGCGACGGGGTGGATGCCGTACTTCACATCAATGCCTCGTCCTTGGAGGATGTCGGCAAGCTCCTTGGCCACATACTGGGCGTGGGAAACAGCCATTCCGTAGCCCGGGGCAATGACGACGGATCTGGCATTATCCAGAACAGCGGCAACATCCTCGACTTCGTAGCTCTGAGTAGTACGCACAACTGCTGCCGCACCCCCACCTTTGGTAACCGTCGCCCCAACTCCGCCGAACAGAACATTAGTAAAGGAGCGGTTCATAGCCTTACTCATAGAGAGGGCCAGGAAGAAGCCCGAGGCGCCGTCAAGCGATCCCGCGACTATTAGGAGCTTGTTGTCCAGGACAATGCCCAAGGCCGCCGCCGAGATACCTGCATAGGAGTTCAAAATCGCTATCACTGTGGGCATGTCAGCGCCCCCGATTGCCATGACTAAAAGGAATCCGAAGAGGAGGGCAAACCCCGCCATGATTGGGAGAATGAATCCCTGCAAAGGGTTCAGGACCAGGTAAACAGCTAGGGCGACGGCGATTCCCAGGCTCGAGAGACTCGCCACGATTCGGCCACGGTAGACAAGAGGCAGGCCGGAGATCAGTCCTTGGAGCTTGGCAAAGGCGATGCAGCTGCCCGTGAAGGTCAGGAACCCGAGAATCATCTCAGCCGAGAGGATTGAGAGAGTTAAGGTGTCTATGTTCGGCACTCTCTGATAGTAATCGGCCGCTCCCACAAGAGCAACCGCCAGCGACCCAAAGGCATGGGACATGGCAGTTCGCTGAGGAACAGCTACCATGGGAAGCTTTAGTGCAATGGGCGCCCCGATGACCGTACCAACTATGAATGCCACAATGAGCAGGTCGATTCGCTGAGTTCGAAAGGCAAGTAATGTGGCAATAATTGCGATTATCATGGCCGCCGTTGCGGCCCAGTTCCCGCGCCGCGAGGTCTTGACTTCGCTCATCCATTTCAAGGAGAGCACAAAAAGAACAATGGCTAGGAAGTAGGGGTACTGGACTAGAGAAGCATTCATTTCGTCTCCTTCTGCCGTCTGAACATTCTCAATATGCGCTCGGTGATCCAGTAGCCGCTGACTATGTTGGTGGTTGCCAGTGCCACAGCGACCACCGCTAGAAGTAAGACGAGGCTATTCTTCGGCTCTGTCATGACAATCAGGGCCGCCACGACGGAGATTGAGGAGATGGCGTTTGTCAGAGACATCAAGGGGGTATGAAGAAGTCGAGTTACATGTCGGATGAGTTCTGTGCCGAGGAACGCCGCCATCACAAAGATCAGCAGATTCACTACAAGAGTAGTCATCTCAGACCTCCTTCAGATATGGCGATTTTTGTTGATTCATGAACTACTTCTCCATTATTAATTACAAGAGTTGCGCGAATCAGGTCGTCTTTCACGTCGATACTCAAAGTGCCATCTTTAAGCATTGTTGAGAGGAATGAGGTGATGTTTCGCGAGTATAGTTGGCTTGCCTGTGGTGCCATTGTCGATGGCAAATTCAAGGGGCCGTAGATCATTACCCCATATTTAACCACACTCTTTCCCGGCTCAGTTAGGACGCAGTTACCGCCCTGCTCGGCGGCCAGGTCTACAATAACTGACCCAGAACGCATCCCTTTTACTGCGTCTTCCGAAACCAGAATGGGTGCCCGCTTGCCCGGTACCAGCGCCGTGGTTATGACTATATCGGATACCTGGGCGTGTTCCGCCAGTAACTCTTGCTGCTTGCGATAGAACTCCTCTGATTGGGCCTTGGCATAACCACCTGCCGTCTGCGCGTCTTTGGCCTCGATGGGCAACTCGACAAATTTGGCTCCCAAGCTTGCAAGCTCCTCCTTTGCCGCGGGACGCACATCATACGCCTCGACCACTGCTCCCAGTCGTCGCGCAGTTGCGATCGCCTGGAGTCCCGCCACACCGGCGCCAATCACGAAAACCTTGGCGGGGGGAATAGTCCCTGCTGCGGTCATGAGCATGGGGAAGAGCTTTGAAAGTGAATTGGCAGCGAGAAGGACTGCCTTGTAACCCGATATTAAGGCCTGCGAAGAAAGGGCATCCATCGACTGTGCCCGACTAATCCGTGGCATGAGCTCCATAGCAAAAGCAGTCACTCTCTGGGCTACGAGCCTCCGCACCGCCTCAAGATTTGCGAGAGGGAAGAGGAAAGAAATCAGTGTCGTACCCTCCTTGAATAGACGTGCTTCCGCCTCCGTTGGAGGTTGTACTTTCAGGACAATATCCGACTGCCCATATAATGTCGCAGTGTCAACGATGGGCACTCCCTTATCTGAATAAGCAGCATCAGAAAAGCCTGCGCCTTCGCCCGCCCCTCGTTCCATCACCACCGACACTCCCTTGAGTCTAGAAATAACCTCGGGAACCAGTGAGACACGCTTTTCCCCGATCGCGATTTCCTTTGCAACGCCTATGACCATTCTGCTACCTCCGACAACAAGATAGTGATGAGAAGAAAATGATGAGTTTAGTCTTTGGCAAAACCGTAGCGAGCAGCACTCCGAAACATTTTGACAATTTCATAGATGCTATCACTTATAGATTCCTCCGCTTGCCAAAAAGATTATGAATCCTTACGACCTTTTATTATTGTACTCAAGAGGCATAAGGAAGGCATAAGGATATGACGCTAGATTATAAAGATTTCATATAACTTTTCAGTTCTGGGAAAAGGAGAGGGCCGTGGCATTATGACTAGTCCGAACTAAATCATCTAAAATCTAACCGAAAATGTTTATAATTTAGTCTGGTTAATACTCTAAAGGAGGTTAAGCCAAGGGCAGGTCTTAGACCAAAGTAAAGGAAGAAAAGAGGGGAGACATATGATGGACAAGTTAAAGCTGTCCTGGGTAAGATATAGGGAGTCTTTGATTATCCTTGTGCGAAAATATTATGCTAATGGTTCAGTGAATTTGTCACCCTATATCGATATATATTTCAAAAGGTCTGCGCCAAGGGTGATCTGGGCCAGGTTTGGTAGTGAGAAGACTTCGGCTGTGAAGTTTCGTTTGCCACTATAATGGGCGCAGTAACCACATCAAAGTTACTCGATCCAGCGTTCAAAAGTCTTATCCCAGTTGCTTATATTGCTAGGGTGAAAGCCTAGGTGCTCGATAAAGCTCCGCAACTCGTCATCATCCTGACGAACAAGTGTGCGTATCGTGTTAATGCGTCCAAGATAGCAACGGTCTAATAACTCCTTGATTAATGCAGAGCCGATGTGACGCCGCTGATATTCAGGGTCGACGACCACAGCATGAACAAGACAAACTTCAACAAATGGTATATATACAAATTCCAGACGAGCGATAATAAAGCCAATTATCTGACCCTTAGCCTCAGCCACAAGACTCAAGTCAAGCGGCCCACCAGGATCATTGGCAGCCAAGTCTCTATAGGTAACATGAGTTTTTTCTGCAGTGATTTTGCCGATAAGGATTAGAATTGCATCTATATCGCTACTTGTCATACGCCGAAAATTTACAACATCTTTTCCTATTGCACTCATTTCAATCAGCCTTCTAAATGAATTGCTCCCTCAAGCTACCTGAACTCTTAGATTTTTACTTTATATCTAATTTGCGTGCGTCTTAAAGCAGGCTTTAATGGCCTCAACATTCTATGTAAGAGGTTACCATGACTTTAGTCCGTCCATTGGCAAAAAAGATTACGAATCCTTGCGACCATTTATTATTATACTTAAGAGGCGTAAGGAAGGCATAAGGATATGACGCTAGATTATAAAGATTTCATATAAATTTTGAGTCCTGGCAAAAGGAGAGAGCCGTGGCATTATGACTAGCCCGAACTAAATCATCTAAAATCTAACCGAAAATGTTTATAATTTAGCTTGGTTAATACTCTAAAGGAGGTTAAGCCAAGGGCAGGTCTTGGACTAAAGTAAAGGAAGAAAAGAGGGGAGACATATGATGGATAAGTTAAAGCTGTCCTGGGTAAGATATAGGGAATCTTTGATTATCCTTGTGCGAAAATATTATGCTAATTGTTCAGCGAATTTGTCACCCCATATCGATATGTATTTCAAAAGGTCTGCGCCAAGGGTAATCTGGGCCAGGTTTGGTATAGTGAGAAAGCTTCGGCTGTAAAGTTTCGTTTGC